>Ga0315280_10008977_pt1 | contig 12969 bp, 11 predicted proteins | sample YL17G06_40_MG_FD_203697 | JGI IMG/M metagenome (GOLD analysis project Ga0315280, IMG submission 203697) | Sediment microbial communities from Yellowstone Lake, YNP, Wyoming, USA - YL17G06_40 | ecosystem: Environmental > Aquatic > Freshwater > Lake > Sediment | place: USA: Wyoming | collected...
CATTTGCGTTCATCCACTCGTATTTCTGCCGCATGAATCTCTCATTGAAGCCCGTGTTATACCCCCCGGGGTTAATGACAATGACTTTGATGCCAAATGGCTTCAATTCCGTTCGCAAGGAGAACGCAACGCTTTCGAGCGCAAATTTTGTCATGCCATATGGCGCGTAAAATGGCGTCGGAATGAGTCCTGCCATTGAACCCATAAGCACAATGCGTCCCCCACCCTTTGCGATCATCTGAGGCAAGACTCTCTGTGTCAATCGCAGCGTTGAAAAAACGTTGGTCTCAAACACGGCGCTAACTCTTTGAGGGTCAATTTCTGCTAAAGGCCCCGAATCGCCGATAGCCGCGTTGTTGACTAAGACATCGATGTCCCACGCATTATCCTCGTCGCCTGCACTGCGGGATGTACGTCGTCGACTACCTCGTCGCCAAGTCCCGCATCGCAAAGCGGACAGGCATCGGTCACCACAAAAACCGCGCAATCGGGGACGGCGGGCTACCCCCCTGACAATGCTGGGTCTGATCCCGACCCATCGGTCGTGCCCCGGTACAAACCTTCAGTTCGGCTCCTTAGCCCTGAAAAGAACGTCAGTACAGGATGGGCGTTTGAGACCAAGGACCCCCTTTCCAGTGTAAAAGCGTTTTACAGCACACAAATGGCCAAGTTGGGGTACCGCGTTGCCGGCTCAGAGAACAGCACCCAAGACAGCTGGTCAGTGCGGTACGCTAAGGGCAATACCACCATACTTATTCATGCGGGTCGCAGCTCCCCATCGCCGATATGGACGGGTTATTTGCCCCCACTCACGAACGTGACCTATTTTGGATTTTCGCCAATTTATCCGGGGCAAGAAGGCCCCTAATGCGGGGCCTTCATCTACTCGTTAATCGTCGCGCAGCGAGACGCGCAGCTCAGGTCCGTGCCTCCGCGCTCTGCGACAACACTCGTGCCAACTGCACCAAAACTACACCGTCAGACGACGAGTCGTTCGTGCAGCGCCCCGCCGTTCGGCATCAGCCTCCTGCCGAGGGCCCTCATCGACATACTTCTCGAGGATGAAGTCCCACTTGTACGATTCGTTCGGCAAGACAAACCACCTGAGCGGTCTCTCTGGTTTCTCTTTTGTTTGCATCTTCCTCTCTCACCTCCACAGTTAATAGAGGCGTAAGAGTTTGATTCCAATGAACAAGGATAACATACGAGCTCGCATGTCGCCTCACCTCACATCGGTAATGTCACCACGCACTCTGGTGAGACATAAAGGGTTCTTTGATAAGCGCTGGCTATGGATGCTCGTCTTCGTTACGGATACCGTTATCCTCGCGCTGTTTTGGTGCTCCGCTATCCGCCTTATAAACAGAGTATGCGGCCACTACGACGCCTACGGCGATTGGTGCTAGGAAAAAGCCAGCGAGACCTCCAACGATGCCGCCGCCGAGGAACGAGAGTAGAATTAAGAGCGGATGTATGCTCGATGCTTTGCCTACGAGGTAAGGCCGGAGGATCAGCTCAGGAATTACATAGAGGATAATGACACCAGCGATTAGAAAGATTCCTCCTTCAAGCGGGCCTCGCACAAGAAACATGTACGCCGCTGCTGGCAACAACACCATCCATTCAGCAAGGATTGGTATGAGAGCTGCAAGAAACATGAGTGCGGCGAGCACCGCAATGAGGGGGATTCTGAATGCGAAGAAGACGGGGATTGAGATGATGCTAATAAGCACCGCAGCAAGAAAGTTGCCAACGTATATGCCAGAAATCATGCGATCAGTCGCATCGATGAACCGTTGGGATGCGTCTGTGTATGGGTACAGGGCAAGGAGTGACCGCACAAACCGCGTGCCATCGACGAGGAGGTAGTAACAAATAATGACGGAGAGCACGAGATTAAGAAGGAAGATGCCAACGTTCGCTGTAGCACTATAGGCAAGATACCTGCTCACGGGCACGGTGCTCACGGTGCTTTGTGCAGCATTTATGACACTGTCCGTCAGATCAGGTGATAAGCCAGCTGTTGCAAGCCCCTGTTTGATACCTGCCATTACAACCTCCTGATGCTGAATAATCCATGCAAGTTGTCGCGCTGCCTCAATAATGCCGATCGTGAATATTACCACGATTGGAACAACGATCGTGGTCGTCGCAAGGAGCGCAGATATTCGCTCACTTAGCTTCATGCGGGACTTAAATCGGTTTTTGAGCGGGCGTGCCACGTAAGCAAAGACGAGTCCAAGCACGATGCCATCGAGAAGCGGAGTAAGCAGGTATGCGACAAATATGAGTACGGCGACAAGCAAGATGAGGGGAAGGAATTTCTGCCAGCTTGCGCGTATCTCACCGAGCATGTTTCACCAGTTGGGGGTAAATATAAGCGATTATTAAGGTATCCTGACTAAAAAAAGGCTGAGAGATCCACTTTCCACGAGTTGAGCGTAGGAAGGCTTGTTGGGTGGCGATATCGTGCTCGTCGAGCTCCTTGTCCGCGACGAACCGGTTGTAGAGGCGGTAGTAGAGGTCAAGCACCGTCTTGTGGTCGTACGTTTTGAGCAGCGCGAGTTGTTCCGGAGTCGACGTCCTGGACGCAGCGATTGTCTGTTCGGCCTGAGTAAGTTGCGCCCGGCGCGTGTTTGCAAGGGCGTCGCTGCACTCGCTGCAAAGCGTGTCATTGTCGTGCCGTTGCAAAAAAGGAGAGCTTCTTTCCGCAGTTCGTGCAGAAGTGGGCCATGTCGCAGTCAATTTCGTCGCGCGTGATAAAAAGCTATGCTTGTTGTTTGAAGAATCGCTCCTGTCCAGTTTTTAGTCGCGGGACTGCTGATCTCACTCATTTTTTAAAATAATCGCCCTGGATAAGTTCCAACTTAGACGGTAAAACCTTTGGTTCGAGCTCTGGTCTGTGATTATCATTGTCTAAAGGTATAAACAGGTAACCACAGCCTGTCGATTACTTGATAGGATTCATCACGTCTTTGAAAGAACTTAAAAAGGTTCGCGGTTGTTCGTTTATCATCGCAGGTGCGGAGGCAGAGAGCCGTTGCAATCGGAAGAGAGTGTTGGGGTGCTAAAGACAGAATGTCAACCGCGGGAGCGAAAGATTTACGGTCTAATGCGGTGACGAGTACGTTTTAGCTTATCGATCCCCTCTAAAATATCGATGATTTCGTATATACGTGAAGTTTGTTTTAAATAACAAAGGTTTAAATATAATAGTAACAGTTAACAATACACTTAGACATATTAGTTACGAATGCTTTCGTGAGGAGCAATGATTGAAGCTCTCTCAGATTTGGGTAAATGGGCTCTTAAGCAGGACAATAAAAACCTCGATGATCCAATCGGTATTCTCACCGATAACCCAGCAACCTCCGATCGTTACAAACACGTCCTTCTAATCACGCTGGACGAAACAACTGATTACGTATATACGGCGGTTGAGTGCCCTCAACATGTTGGCGTTTGATGTTTAAGGCGGCTTATGAAGGTTGAAAAATCTGAGCTTTGGATCACGACTGAAACCACGCTTGATGTTGACGACGCAAGTGCTATCCGAGGCTTTTTCGGCAGGCTCTTCAAAACCGTGTCTGCATTCCACGGGCACAGCGGAGCGTCGTTAATCTATAAGCACCCGCTCATTCAGTATAAGGTGCTTAACGGTTCTGCACTCATTATGGGGTTAAAGGAGGGTGCATATCTGCTTAAAGCGGTCCCCGACCTTGAGCACCTCATTGTGCGTGGTAAGCGACTATCGGTAGTGGCCCAAACACGGAGCGATTGGGCATTCGATTTTGGCATTTGCAGCGCGCCGATAGAGTATGAGTTCATCACTCCATGGGGTGCACTTAATCAAGACAATTTTCGAACGTATTGCACCTTTAAGAATGACAAGGCCTCGGTGAATCGGTTGCTGACGAGAGTTTTAATTGGGAACCTGCTCTCTCTGTCAAAGGCGGTCAGTTACGTGGTCGACGAGACCATTCAGGTTGCTGTGACTGCGAATGGCTATGAAGAGCTGAAGGCAAAACCAGGCGTCCATCTGGTCGGTTTTAACGGGCGATTTAAGGCGAACTTTGCAATCCCTGATAATTGGGGAATCGGCAAGTTTAGCTCACGTGGATATGGCGTTGTCGCGCGAGGCGATAACACGTGAGGCGGTGATATGCAAATTCGGGTAACGTTTCCAAAGCTGAATCACTTTTGGCTTGACTCAGGTTTGCTCGGTCTCTACGAGCTTCTTCGCGGCGTGAAGGATGGAGCCGAAGTTCTGTTGGATGATAACGGGATGAAGATATGCGGAGAAGAAAGTGCAATCGAAGCAGCCTTGGAAGAGGCGTACGATGAGGTCGTTAAAAGGTACTACAACCTTTCTACAAAGCGGCAACGCGACGATACGAGTGCGCACAACTTCTACTACGATAACGCAAGCGATGATTTCTTCGCGTTTCCTAAGAAAAAGGCGCGGGGTATTGCCCGTCTAATTTATGATAAAGCCCCTCGACCCGCGGGAGCGGTGGTAAAATGGGCGCGGAAAGAGCGCCGAGACGTTGATGTTGGTGGCAAGGTGGTCAAACGGACGCGCGGTGTGCTCCCACCGTCGCATGTGCATCTGCAACAGCGCATGGACGCGTTTCTCGACGCACGCGGATTGGACGTGACGACCAACGGACTGCTGCTCGACCGACCGAACGAGATCCGTCCGAAAATCCCGAAGGTGCGTCTTGTGGTACTTGAAGAGAAGCGCACGGGCACATGCTATTTGTGTGGTGACAAAGCTGACCGTTTTGTCGAAGCGAGCCAAACCGTGTTTCCGTTTATCACAGGGTCGAGTGGCGTGAGGTCGTTTAATACGTTGGCGGGACGTCCCGAGAAGGTGTGCTGGCGCTGCGCCTTTATCGGAAAGTTCGTCCCCGCCAACGGGTTCTATATGACTATCAGAGAGCAGCTCTTTGCATTTTTCCCCTATTCTACCTCTTTGAGTAAGATGGATGACGTTTATGGGATGCTGCGAGACTTCGTGTATGAAGACCCGAACTACGCGAAGAACTTCCAGCATTTCTTGCCTGTCGGCGACTACGCCGAAGGGTTTTTCCAGCGACCATATGAGATCGCGTTCGCCTTTTTTTACACCTTGTACAAGAAGCTGCTCGTGCACGAGCAGACAGATGAAGAGCTCGTATTCGACTGGGACAAGATGCTTGAGATAACGCTCTCGAAGGCGCCAATCGAGTTTGTGGTCGTCCACGCTGAGAAGAAGGGCGACACGTACTTGGGTAAGCTTATCTGGCCTTTCAGGCAAACGGTATACTTCTTCAGACTTATGAATGCTTTATCAGAAGCGAGAGTGGACGTTAAAGAGGTGATGCGACTGCTTGTTGACCGCTCAAAAACACAGTTCGAACACAAGACGCTTATTCGAAACCGCGTTTGTGAACGGGTTTTAAAGCAGAAGTCTGTGGTTTCGCTCATTGAATCGTATGGCTTTGCTGCTGATCTGACTTATACGAAGCCGCTGTTTGACTTCGTTCTATGCTATGAAAATATTATCAGAAAGGAGGATGGTATGACAACGGAAGAGCAAGAGGCTGCGGTCACTCTCGGGAAGCGAATTGGCGTGACGGTTGGAAACGCGGCTAGGGAAAAGACGGGTAAAGGGGGCAACAAAGGCGATTTGTTCGCTCTGAGGAAGATGCGTAAAAAGGTTGATTTCTTGAACCAACTGAATAGACTTCAGTTCAAGTACGGCCTTAGCATTCCACCCGATGTCTACCAGGGAAAGCTGACTGATACAAACTACGCGGAATTTAAGAGCTTTTGTATGCTCGCTGCGCTCAACAGCTTTAACGCGGTTGCGAGAACAAAAACGGAGGAAACATGACTTCAATAAAGAGCGCCAAAGCGCTCACCGTAACGTATTTGGCAACGGCTTCGCTGGCCAGCTTAAACGGCTCGGACTCAGAAGCGGATAACATCTCGAGCATCAAGAAGATCGTAAAGGGCGAGGAGGAATACCCCTACGTCTCGGCGCAGGCCATCAGACGGGCGCTTCGCGACCAGCTTGGGGTACTCGGCTGGGAACTCTCTGAAGCCGTGGCGGCGTCTATCGCCAAGGGCGCAGCGACCACGCAGCAGGAGCCGGACAAGTATATCGATGACGACCTCTTTGGCTTTATGGGAACTGAAGAGGCAACACGAGAGGCAAAGGGACGAGCGACGAAGCGTACCGGGCCAGTACGTGTCTCGCCACTTATCGCGCTCGACAACTACGAAGGGGACCTCGACTTTGGTACAAACTACATGGCGGTCAAGGCAGGCGGCGACCCGAACATCTTCGAGACGGAGATTCATTCAGGACTTTATCGGGGGACGATCCTGATCGAGCTCGACCGGGTGGGACGCTTCGACAAGGACCAAGCTGATGGAAAGAAGGCCCCCCCCGAAGTGTCGGCAGAAGGAAAGGCAGAGCGAGTCATCGCGTTCCTCACCGCACTGAAGAACTTGTGGACGTCAGCGCGACAGGCTCGGTATCTTGCTGACATCGCCCCGAAATTTGTCGCCGGCGCGCTGTTGACCGTGAAGAATCCGATCTTTCTCGAGGCAGTGCTACCTACAGCGACTGATAACCTTGCTACTGCGACTGACATCGGGATCAACCGCACGTTGCTCGAAGAGACGTTGGCAGACTATAAGCCAGAGATCATTGCCCACGTTTTTGGCGCAAAGTCTGGGGTTTTTGCTAACGTTCCAGAGGGTGCGACGACGATCGGTGACGCTTTTGACGTGATTTTTAGATGGGTGACCGAGCACTACGCCGCTGACGGCGGTTAATATATGTTTGCCATCACACTCGACGTCAGCGCATTAACGGCGTCGTTTCGGGTGCCCGAACAGCACACGTTCCAGCCGACGCTCCCGCTACCTCCGATAACCACACTCATCGGCTGGATGGGGGCCGCTCTCGGGCTGCCCTTTGAAGAGGTGATCGCGTTTAAAAAGGAGCACGAAATCGGATTTGGCGTAACAGGTTCGCATGAAGGGGAGATGCGCGACCTGTGGAAGTACGTTAAGATAAAGGAGCGCGAAACGCTCCGGGATGTGCTTATTCGGGAATATATTACCGACGTCAAGGCGACTATTGCGATTGGCGCGCCTGATAAGGGTGTCATTCACATGATCGAAGCGGCGTTTCGCGATCCTAGCTATGCCTTGACGCTCGGCACGAGCGACGACCTCGTTAAGATACGGCGCGTAAGCGATGTAGAACGCGCGCAAGCGTGTAAGCACGCTCATTTTGAAAACACCGTACTTTCAGGCGATAAAACGGCGTTGTGGGAACCTGTAATCGACCTACGCGCGACTCCCGTATCGTACGTCATCCGGGCGCCTCAGGTATTTTTGCTGCCGACCGACTTTGCTTTCGAGGAAGGAGCACGACGAATAAGCGATCGGGCCCTCTTCACGTTTGTCGGCTCTCCGGTTATTCTGAAAGAGCCGATTCCCGCTTATTGTGTGAATGGGGGCACGTTTGAGCTGCTCCAATGATCACATTTTATGCTAAGCCGGACCAAACGTATCGCGAGCACCTCGATTACGTCTACGCTGCCTGGAAACAGACCATTGACGCGAAGCGCCAGCTCATCGACCGGCTTGCGCAGCAGTGCGGATTCTCTCCTGATGATTTGATACGCGCATCTCTTTTAACGGTAGCCCTCCACGACGTTGGTAAGATGATTACGCCCTTCCAAGAGATGATGGCGACTATCCAAGCTGGTGCGCCATTTGACACGCGGCGCAACTACCGACACGAGCTCGTGTCCTTTGTGTACGCGGCTGCCCAGCTTGCAGGGGTGAGGCCGCCTTGCCGCCCCCTCGTGCTGTTTGGCGCGTTAGCAGTCGTTGGGCACCACAGACTCCTCAACTCAGACCTGACGTCATTCGAGCGGGAACGTGCAACAGCGCCGCCAGAACACGTGCGCGCGGGCATCCGAGAGGCGTTCAACGTCGCCGAAGAGCTTTTTAAACGAGAAGGGTGGTATTTTGTCATTGACGGTGGGTATAGGCTCGAGCGCGCAAACCCCTATAGGGAGTTGTCTGAGCTAACATCCCGCATCTACAAATACGCTCAGGAAGTGCAATTCGAACGGTCTCGTATCATCTACGCGCTCCTTAAGGGGATATTGCACTACGCTGATTGGCACGGGTCGGGGGGTGCGTCGGTCAACTACACGCTCAGGATCGACGCGGAAACATTCATACGCTATCTCAAAACAAGGTGTGGGGAAAAGGGCATTGCTTTCGAGGGACTCAAGCCATTTCAGCAGGCTTGTCAGGCGCTTGAGGGGAACCTTATTTTAAATGCTCCGACTGGCAGCGGAAAAACGGAAGCGGCTCTTCTCTGGGCGCTTAACAATATCACTAGCGTCGGTGGAAAAAGCGGAGCAAAGGTACTGTACTTGCTCCCTACCATGGTCACCGCGAACAGCATTTGGCAGCGTTTAGTCGATGCATTCGGCTACGATAACGTGGGGCTCACACACTCCACCGCGAATCTCTTCAAAAAGGCTGAAGTCCGTGAGCGCAACGAGGAGGAAGCGGACCAGTGGAAAAACCGTCAGGGCTACCTTTTTGACCAGACGTTCATCAAGCCGGTGACAGTCGCTACCGTCGACCAACTGCTCACGATCGGGTTCAATTCGCGACGTTGGACAGTTAAAGAGATTAACGCGGCAAATGCAGTGATTATCGTCGATGAAATCCACGCTTACGATGCGTGGACGCTCGGCCTGCTGATCTCAGCCATACGACATTTCACTCGTTTGGGTGCGCGATTTCTGCTCATGAGCGCCACACTCCCCACACACATCAAATCCCTCCTGCAAAGGGAACTGCCAGACGCAGCGTATCTTTCAGACGATACCCTTGCGCGCGAGCAAAGGAGCACGTACATTGTCAAAGACGCGTACATTCAGGAGGACATTGACGCCATCTATCGTGCAGTTCGCGAAAATAAGCGAGTACTTGTTGTTGTCAACACGGTGAAGCAGTGTCAAGAGTTAGCAGAGCAGCTATGCAATGTGGAACCCCTCTGTTACCACTCACAGTTCACCCTCAAAGACAGAAAACGAATAGAGGAGAACCTATCGGAAGCGCGACTGGTGGTCGCGACGCAAGTTGTCGAGGTTTCACTCGATATTGACTTCGACTGGCTTTTCTCAGAGTGTGCACCTCCTGATGCGCTTGTCCAGCGGGCTGGACGCGTGAACCGTTACCGTGACTCGAATCGGGATAGCCGCGTGTTTATCTATAAAGCATCGCAGAAATCTGAAAGAGTCTATGATTCTGAGTTTTTCTACAACCCAATAACGAACGCCTCATTGATTGACGCGGCGTACGACGCTTTCAAGGAGGCAGGACCGAATATCAACGAGGCCGACTTATTTTGCATAGTCGAGAAGGTTTACCAGAATTATCAAGTAGAAATGACAGAAACCTTTGTGGACGCCACAGGACAATATGAAGACTCGCAAGAGAAACGGGCAGGGATTTTTGATAGTCGGCTTAAGGAAGACAAAAACGAGGTGACCCGTCGCAGCACCTATGAGGTTGCGTCTGTGATCCCACTCTGCTATGAGGATGAGATTTCACGACTTCCACCTACCGAAAGGCGGTGGTACGAGGTAAAACTCCCGTTATGGTACGTATTGAAACACCGTTACGACAAAAGAGGCATTACGTTTTGCGATGTCGCCTACGACGAAAAGCTCGGAGCCGTACTGTGTAGCGATATGACAAGTCCGACTGAACTCCTAATCATTTGAAATCGAGGTCAATATAGAGGTCACCGACTTAGCAGCTTGAAGCTGGAACATGCTGCAAAATTAGAAAATTAAGCAATCTTCGTCGGAACAACACTCCGATCGCAAATAAATATCGTTCGTGGCCCGTCCTCTGCAGCGATCGTAATTTCGAACAATGCAAATAGTGCTGAATACCCGAGGGGCTTTCTTGAAGAAGAAAGAGAATCGTTTCGTGGTAAAAAGCGGCGATGGCCAGAGTGAAGTCTCGGTAGATAAAGTGAGTCGTATTCTTGTCGCCACGTCAGCCACAATGACATCAGACGCGATTAAGCTCGCTGTCGACAACAACATTGATATCGTTTTCTTAGACCACTTCGGTAACCCGTTTGGTCGTGTATGGCACTGTAAGTTAGGAAGTACGAACCTTATACGTCGTCGACAGCTTGAAGCGTCTACAGGCGAAGCGGGGCTAATCCTCGCGAGAACGTGGGCGCTCGAAAAGATAGACAATCAGATGCGTTACTTGCGAGAGCTCAGTAAGAATCACCCGGAGAAAAAAGGTGAGATTGACTTAGATGTGCGAAGGATGGAGGCGTTAGCAGAAGAGATGCGCGCTATATCTGGAACGATTGAGGGTAATCGCACGCGAATAATGGGCGTCGAAGGGGCATCTTCAAAGATCTACTTCGGCGCTTTAAGCGCAATAATGCCGCGAAAGTGGAAGTTCAGCGGGAGGAGCCGGGACCCCGCGGTGGATGAGTTCAACTGCATGCTCAACTACGCGTACGGCGTTCTTTACTCCATGGTTGAGAGAGCGAGTATTATAGCTGGTTTGGACCCTTACGTCGGTTTTTTGCACACCGATAACTACAACAAGAAATCCTTTGTTTTTGACCTAATAGAGCTTTACCGAACGTATGCAGATCAAACAGTGGTCACGTTATTCACGCGGAGGATGATAAAGGACGAAATGTTTGACAAGGTACCAAACGGGTTGACGCTGAACGCTGACGGGAAAGCTGTCCTCCTTCAGTCGCTAAATCAAACGTTTGAGAGGGTCATTAAGTATAGGGGCAGGGGGGTCAAGGTACGGAACAAGATGCAGCTTTACTGTCATAACCTCGCTAACAACCTCATTTCAGGAGGACCGTGATGTCCCTCGTTTGGGTTGTTTACGACATATCGAACAATAAAACAAGAACAAAGGTCAGCAGTGCGTGCATTAACAGCGGGCTTTACCGCGTTCAAAAAAGTGTTTTTCTGGGCACCTTAAGCGAAAACGGGCGGGACACTTTGGCACTTCAGTGTGCGGAGCTCATTGATGTGAACGTTGACTCCGTTTACATATTTCCAATGGACAAGCAATCGTTTAGGAGCGTTAAACTGCTTGGACAGGCGTTCGATCGAGAGCTTGTCACTGATGAAGTACTAGCTTTGTTTGTGTGAGTGGTATGTCGCTCGACGAACTAAGCGAAGGTCTGCCGATCGTGACGCTCACTGATGTAGTCGAGTTTACCTTCTGTTCGCGGTTTATTTATTTTATGCATTGTCTTAAGATCCCCCAGCACGAAGAGAGATTATTTAAAGTGCGCAAAGGGCGAACCGTACACAAAGTCCGATCATTAACAAATCGACAATACTTGCGGCACAAAATTGACGTAGTCCGGAAAGAAAATGAAATCTTCTTAGCTTCTGTAACGCTTCGCATTAAGGGGAAGGTAGACGAGGTTTTGTTTCTAGCTGATGATTCTGCCGCCCCGATGGAATACAAATTCGCCGAATTCAAGGACAACGTTTGGAAGACACATTTGTTCCAGCTGACGTTACAAGGCCTTCTAATCAGTGAAAACTACGGCGTACCAGTGCACAGCGGGTTCGTTTGTTACACAAGAAGTAATAACTTGGTACAAAGAGTTGATTTTGAGACTAGACATTTTGAAAAAGCCCTTGCTACCATAGAGAAGTTGCTGGAAATAATTGATACAGGTAAATATCCAGAAAAAGGAACCTCGAAGAGGAGTTGTCTAGAATGCTGTTATAAGAACGTGTGCACTTAATAGCTTAACTATTTAAACGAAGTGATATATATTATATCAGAAAGTGATAGGTTGTCGAAGCTATGTATAGTTCGGCTTTACGTGCAAATGATTCGTTTGTGGGCAGGGGTTACAGCCCTACATCCAATAAAACAAGGATTGAAACTTCAAAATGGCTCACCCACACATAGATCCCAATTTGGTTACAGCCCTACATCCAATAAAACAAGGATTGAAACCAAAACATATCTTTCATTCTTTATTCTCCTTTATTCCTTGTTACAGCCCTACATCCAATAAAACAAGGATTGAAACTTCCGAAGCTGAAATGGGAAATATGGATATCAAAAGGGTTACAGCCCTACATCCAATAAAACAAGGATTGAAACTACTATTGAGTTAACATAGATTTGTCAAGTGTCAACGGTTACAGCCCTACATCCAATAAAACAAGGATTGAAACTTGTTAAAGTGGATACAAATGAGCGAGGCACGTGGGGTTACAGCCCTACATCCAATAAAACAAGGATTGAAACTCTTAGGGGGAAACGGCTCTGGTAAGACGGTTACGGGGTTACAGCCCTACATCCAATAAAACAAGGATTGAAACTCCGTGTGGCGCGGGGGTCGCGCCCATCCCACTGTTGGTTACAGCCCTACATCCAATAAAACAAGGATTGAAACCAGAGAGACATCCAAAAAAAGAAAAACGAGATCATGTTACAGCCCTACATCCAATAAAACAAGGATTGAAACGTCGAATAATCTGGAGCTGTTCCGGTCGTATTAATGTTACAGCCCTACATCCAATAAAACAAGGATTGAAACATTGAAGAAGGTGGATATTAAAAAGGAGACTAAAAGTTACAGCCCTACATCCAATAAAACAAGGATTGAAACTATATGGTGCAAACGCGACAAGGTCATTTACGAGAAGTTACAGCCCTACATCCAATAAAACAAGGATTGAAACCCGGGACGAAGAACAGGACTTGTGTTTTAGAATCACGTTACAGCCCTACATCCAATAAAACAAGGATTGAAACAAGTTGAAGGAGTTCAAGCCGCTTTACATTGAATGGTTACAGCCCTACATCCAATAAAACAAGGATTGAAACTTTAAAAAGCACGCCATT
>Ga0315280_10008978_pt1 | contig 12969 bp, 8 predicted proteins | sample YL17G06_40_MG_FD_203697 | JGI IMG/M metagenome (GOLD analysis project Ga0315280, IMG submission 203697) | Sediment microbial communities from Yellowstone Lake, YNP, Wyoming, USA - YL17G06_40 | ecosystem: Environmental > Aquatic > Freshwater > Lake > Sediment | place: USA: Wyoming | collected...
CCGCTCGTGGATAGAGATACACGTGGGGGCCCGAGTTGAGCTGCGCGACGAGGCGGACAGCGGTCGGCTGGATCAGAGCCTGGCCATGTACCTGATCGCGCGCGACCTGCTGGCCGACCTGAACGCGGTCGGCGGCGGCTTCATGAGCCAGCTCGAGTGGGGCTCGGACCAGCGCGGCATTCCACTGCCGGTCGCCGACATCATGGAATCGTTGTTCAACTCCACGTTCGATCACAATGGCAGGAAGCCGCCCCTCCCCTACGCCACGGAGGCAGACGTGCAGGGCCTGCTGACCATGCTCTTCTTCACCTATCTGGCCGGCGGGAGCCCGCCGCTGTTCATGGACTTCCGCAAGGTCTGGGAGCCCTGGGAGATCAACCGCCTCGCCGATGATCTCGGCATGAAGGGCGTCGAGCCCGGCGCGCTGTGGCGCCAGAAGGGGCTGGTGGACGGCGACAACTCCGGAAGCGCGGCATTCGACTGGGCGGCCTCGCCCGGGGCTTCGGTCGAGGAGATCATGTCGGGGGTGTCGCTGCCGCTCGCCGATCCGGGCTACTTCCCCGGCCTCGGCAATTCGGTGAACTTCATCTCGCCCGGCGGGATGGAGGGTATCGCCGGGCGCCTGGCCTACTCGGCGGCCTCGAATCTGTTCTCACTGGTCTGGGACGAGGCGACCACCGTCGCGATGCCGGACAAGCTCGCACAGGCGGTGTGCAACACCTCCACCCCCACGTGGCCGCACACCTTCGTGGTCCCCAAGTACGCGACCATGGGCGAGTACAAGCAGTACGCCCCCGCGAACCACTTCCACATGACCTGGGGCCTGAAGCCCGCACGGTTGCAGTACTGGATGGACCTGGCGAACGTGCTCTCGGTCACGCCGTGGCAGGCGAGACCAGGCTATGTTGAGGGGACCGACCGGCCGCTGCCTCTCCTCTATCTCCTGAATGGCGGAGAGGTGCAAGCGAAGCTGCTGCGAGCGCGGTAACCGCGCGCCTACGCCCCGATTGTCTCGCGGAGGCGCTCGTAGGCCGCCTGCCACTGCCGCTCATCCTGCGGCTCGTACCGCTTCAGCGGGAAGGACTGCCGGACGACCGCGCGCAGTTCGGCGAGCGATGACACGTACCCGAGCCCCATCGCCTGGACGAGCAGATTGCCGACGGCCGTCGCCTCCGTCGGGCCGGCGACCACCGGCAGGCGGGTGGCGTTGGCGGTGAACTGGCAGAGCGTCTCGTTCACGCTGCCGCCGCCGATGATGTGGATCACCCTGATCGGGTCCGGCGAGAGCAGGTTGAGCTGCTCGATCACCATCCGGGACTTCAGCGCCAGTCCCTCGAAGATGCAGCGGGCGAACTCGGCGGGCGTGTCCGGCGGCGGCTGTCGGGTATCGCGGCAGTACCGGCAGATCGCCTCCGGCATGTCGGGCGGATTCAGGAAGCCCTGGTGATCCGGATCAATGATCGCGCCGAACGGCGCCGCCGACCGGGCGGCTGCCGCCAACTCCTGGTAGCTGTAGAGCGTGTCGGCCGCCCATGCTCGCCTGCATTCCTGCAGCAGCCAGAGTCCCGTGACATTCTTCAGCACGCGGAACGTCCCGCCGGCCCCGCCTTCGTTGGTCACGTTCGCCGCCAGCGCCTGACGGTTGATGATGGGTCTCGGGCTCTCGATGCCGACCAGCGACCAGGTGCCCGAGCTGATGTAGGCCCAGCCCGTTCCCTCCGCGGGGACCGCGGCCACCGCCGACCCGGTATCGTGGCTGGCGGTCGCGATCACCGGGGTCGCGTTCAAACCGGTCTCATCGGCGATGGTCGCGCGCAGGTCGCCCAGGATGGCGCCCGGAGCGATCATCTCGGGCATGATCCCGGTGCTCAGCCCGAGCGCCCCGAACAGCTCATCGGCCCAACCGCCGGTGTTCGGGTTGTAGAGCTGCGAGGTGGTGGCTACCGTGAACTCTGTCTTCCTGTCGCCGGTCAGGAAGTAGTTGAGCAGGTCGGGGATCATGAGCAAGCAGTCAGTCACCTTCAGCAGCGGGGATCCGTCGCGCGCCATCGCGTAGAGCTGGAACAGGGAGTTGATCTGCATCATCTGGATGCCGGTCAACTCGTATACGCGCTCCCGAGGGACGAGCCTGAAGAACGCGTCCGCCGCGCCCTTCGTGCGCAGATCGCGGTATGCGTAGGGCAGGCCGAGCAGGGCCCCGTCTGAGGCCAGCAGGCCGAAGTCCACCCCCCAGGTGTCCAGCGCCAGGCCCAGCGGGGCCTCACCCTGGGCGACGCAGGCGCGCATGCCCTGCTTGAGCTCCTGGTAGAGCTGAACGATGTTCCAGTGCAGATGGCCCGCGATCTCGACCATCTCGTTCGGGAAGCGGTGCAGCTCGCGCGTGCTGATCCGCCCATCGTCGAGAGTGCCGAGAATCGCTCTCCCGCTCGATGCCCCCAGGTCGAATGCCAGGAATGATCTCGACGCCATAGACTCCCTCGCACGCCCGCCCCGGCTCAGCCCCCGTGCGTCCGCAGGAGCGCCTGCTCCGCCTCACGAGTCCACATGCCCCGATCGAGCAGCTTCGCCACGTCGGGCAGCTTCGCCACGTCGGGCAGCCGCTCGCCCATTTCCCCGAGCCTGACCAGGCCCAGGCCGCGGCATGACGGGTACACCATGATCTTCCCACTGACCCGCCGCTGCTCGATGGCTCTCATCCCATCCAGAGCGCCGTCCAGATCGCACACGGCGGCGACGGACAGGTTCGTGTCGAGCGCTCCCCCCTCCACCTTCGCGAGCACGGCCCTCATGTCCTCCAGCGTCGAGCCGCTGGTGCCGATGAAATACAGCTTCCTCTCAATGTAGGCGTTCAGGTCGATCTCGACGTGTACGTCAGTCGGAATGCCGGCGAAGATGTTGATGATCCCGTGATCGGCAGAGTGATTAACCGCCTCGGCCACCAAACCCGGCAGGGGGACCATGACGAGGGTGTAGCTGGGCGATGCGTCAGGTCCCCCGGCCTTCGGGTCATAGACTGCGAAAGCAACCCCGTTCTTCTCCGCGAGCGGGCCCGCCATCTGGCTCAACGCGGCCAGCCTCTCTCCGTCCAGGTCGCCTGCCAGGATGGTGAGGTTCGGCAGCCCCAGGCAGATATCACGCACAACGTGCATCACGCCCATGGGCCCCGCCGCGCCGACCACATTGAGCATGTCGCCGCTCCGCACCTCGCCCGAGTGCGGGATGGTCTTCATCGCATCCGCGGGATCGCACCCCGTCGTGCCGACGATCCTGATGCCGCCGTAATGAACCTGTCCCACGGGTGTCGCGACCGGCCGCGAGATCGGCTTCCCGCACAGCACGATGTTGAGCAGGCCCCCCGGCGCAAGCTTCGGGAAGAGGGCCTCGATGACGTCGGCGCTTGCACCGAGGTATATCACGTCATCGTATGTTCCCGCCGCTGACCCGAGATCCGCGGGCTTCACGACCTTCACAGTCGAGTCGCGTCCCTGGCGGTCGCGCTGCTTGAGGATGAGGAGCTCCGGGATATCGGCATCGTGCACGAGCAGCGCCCGCCCACCCGACTTCACACTCCGCCGATCCCTGCTGGCGTACGCGTCCTCGACACATGCCCAGGGCTCGACCAGCGCGATCGCTGACGCGGATAGATCCTCCGACGCCGGGATGAGCATGGACTCGCCCTCCGGGGACGTAATCACGCGCTCGTCCATCAACACGAACTCCTGGAGCGCGCCCTCGAAGTTATAGCCGAATGCCGCGTTCGCGGCGGCCGTCCTCAACCACCGATAGTCGGTCTGCACCAGGTACCGCTCGCCGGGCCGGTGTCTGTCAACGCCCTCCCCCACTGCCCAGACACGGACAACCGCCTCGTGGCCGGGCACTGTGGGTGCCTCTCCGGGCACGTAGCTGGGTATCTCGGACAGCGCCCCCTCGTCAATCCCGGCGGTGATCCTGCTCTTGCGGACGTGCTGCGAGAACTGTTTCAGCAGCTTGAGGTCAGAGAAGCAAAGGCCCACGGCCTCGACCCGGCAGAGGATCTGGCGCCGGCCGGGGGGCACTATCGGCTTCTCCGCGTTGAGCCTGAGCGTGTCCGGGCCGACGAGTTGGACGGCCCGTTGATTGCCTGGAATCTCGAACGTCAATGCAGTCGCTCCATCACTGTTCCTGGGTTCGCGTCATCGCCGAGTCCTACCAGGACGCGCTCTCGTCCGACAGACAGCTCCCTGCCCACCGCCTCGTAGAATTCGCCGCGCGCTGACAGCCGCGGGAAGTGCCGCGCCGCCCATTCGCTCACGTAGCCCAGGTTGCACTGCCTTTGCAGCACCGAGTGCGCGTAGACCGCGAACGCCGCCTTGAGGAACGCCGGCGCGAGGGGCGCCAGCTCCGCGGAGCGGAAGTCGTCGACGAGCTTGTGCCCGGGGTTGTTCATCTCGGTCCCGGCCACCACGAGCAGGCCCAGCCGCTCCGCCACCTCGACGACATGGTAGAGGTTCTTGAGCTTGGTATCCGGCCGCCCTGGCGTGTAGGTCCGGTCAGGTATCACGTTGATGGCCGCCACGCCGCTCTTCATCACAACCTGCAGCAAGTCCTCGATCAGCACTTCCCCGTCAGAGGTCCCATCCAACCAGGTGTGCGTCGGGATGCCTCCGGCCGACAGGATGAACTCGTTCGTCGCGGCCAACCAGGGGAAGGAGCCGCTGTCGGGTTGGGCGTACCCGACCCCGCCCTGCTTCATCGTCTTCGATCTGATGAATGACTGAAGCTGGAACCCGGTCAGGGAATCGAGTCCCGACACATCGGCGCCCAGCTTGGCGCTCCAGAACTCGGCCAGCTCACCATCATCGCCGATGGCCGAGCGCGCCTTGAGCGCGTAGGCCAAGCAGATGTGCCGCTCGGTCGCGTTCCCGGCCGGCGTGAGAGGCAGGACATCCCGATCATAGTCCAGCGCGACCGGTGCGAGGTGCGCGTTGACCTTCGCAGCGAGCCGCCGGTTCCGCTCCTCGGACGTCTTGCGCAGACCCGAGAGGAACCGCTGCTGGTCCGGGTCGAGGCGCGCCTTCGGGAACCCCACGCCCATGTGATAGGATACCCCCGGCTCGCCAGGGGAGTTCATCACCTTGTCCGAGAACTCGGGGATGTAGACCCGGGTTTCCATCCCCACACACGTCTTCAGGCTCAGCGCCGCGCCGGCCGCGGTGAACTCATCCAGGCCGTCCAGTACGTCGAAGTCAACGATGCCGGTCACCGCCAACCCGGCGTTCCGCGTGAGCCATGCGAGCTTGCTGGGCGAGTAGCCGTAGGGGTTGTATGAGAAGAAGGTGTGGCAGTGAAGATTGGTCCGCTCTCCCGGCTCGGGAAGCGCCGCCCTCCCCTGCTCCACCATCCGGCGGAGATGCAACAGAGCGGCCTCCCGGACCGCGGGATCGAAGCTGTCCAGCTCCTGTTCGAGTCTGTTCAGCAGCGAGGGATCTTCAGTCATTCGTCCGGCCAGTGCCGCCGCCCCACTAGTAGTCCACCTCGCACTCCCACAGGCACCCCGACCGCGACGGCACATCGGTCTCGGCCACGTACACTCGCCGGTTCTCGACCACGGCGAGGTCATGGGTGCGGTAGAGCGGCAACCCCGATTCGCTGTCCACGATCGCGCCCAGGTCAATGAAGCGGCCCGTCTCGCGATCGTAGGCGAACAGATACGATAGCTGGGAGTCCCCGACGACGCCGAGGAGCAGGCCCTCTCGCCAGACCTTCAGCCCGGGCATGCGCTGAGAAGCGTAGGGCTTCCCCAGGTACTTCACCTCCGCCGTCTTCGGGTTCAGGCGAAGCAGCGTCCCGCCGGTGGTCCCGATGTAGACGTACCCGTCGCCGCCGTTGATCATGCAATCAACGGGCCCGGCCCCCGGGTACATGATGTTGGACATCTTCGCGCCGTCGGGCAGGCCGTGATCGAAGAACACGATCCTGCCCTGGAACGGATCGTACTCGAACAGGTTGTGCAGCACCGGATCCCACGTTCCCCACAGGCACCCCTGGTCGTCGATCGCCGAGATGTGCGTGATGCTGCCGATGTAGCCGAGGTCATCCACCCGGCCGTCTTGCAGGTGGTAGACGAAGAGGCAGAAGACGGGATAGGTCTGCCCGTAGATCAGGCCGCGCGCCTCATCCAGCGAGATCGTCTGGATGTAGTCCCGCGCCACCGGGATGCCGAGCTTCTCGATCCTGCCGGCCCTCGGATGGTACCGGAAGAGCGCCCCGCCGGGGGCCTCCAGGCGCTTGTCGATGCCGTGGAGGCAGGCGCTGGCGCCGTAGATGGTCCCGTCGGAGGCGAGCTCGAGGGAGCGGTGCACCTTGATCTCGAACGGCTCGGCCACGCTCTGGTAGTCGAGCGATCGGAACGTCTTCGACACCGGATCGAATACGTGCAGGATGTCGCTGTTGAAGGCGGTGACGCCACAGTATAGCAAGCCATCGTTCGGGTTCGCCAGCAGGCAGGTGAACGCGATATAGTTCTCCTTGAACTCCGCATCGCGGGCCTCGCCGCCGTCAACGTTGATCCCCTTGCCCTTGATGTCGCGGAGCACATGGTGCGTGACACGCTTGATCATCTCAGCCTGCTTTCCTATCGCTGCCGGCTGGCCTGAGTGGTGGCGATGACGACGAGTCTGTAGATGTCGAGCGACGGGACCCGGATCGTGCTGACCTGCCCCTCGCGCTGTGCGCGCAGTCGCTCGGGCCGGCGGGCGTCGGGGTCGAGCGCCATGACCGACTGCACCCGCGAGCCGCGGGGCAGGCGCAGCTTGATGTCCAGGTCGTGCCGCGATCGGCTCAGGTCGAAGTTGACCAGGTGCACGAGATGCTTCCCGAGGCTCGGCTGCGTGAGGAACTCGGCGACCACCGTCTCGGGGCCCTCCAACCACGCGGGCAACCGGTCGCGGCTCGCCCACTCAACCGCCTCGCGCATGGCGCGAACGTTCAGGGGCAGCTTCCAGCAGCTCGAGCGGAACGACGCCGCGTCCGATAGGTCGGCCTCCGTCAGGATCGCCGGAAGGTACGCAGCCCGACCCTTGCCGCAGTTGTGCCGAGTCGCGTGGTGTGGGTCGCCCCCGAGTCGTGCGTTCGCGCCGAGCACATCGCGCAGCCCCATTTCGGGCCGCCGCCGACGCCACAGGTCGTGCGTGGAGGTCTCGCCGGTCGCCACCAGGCCTCCGCCGGCCTCCACGTAGCGTCGTACCGTCTCCATCATCTCGTCGCACATGCAGTCCACGTTCGGCAGCACCAGCGCCTGGTACTTCGACAAGTCGGCCATCTGCTCGTCGAAGATGATATCGAACGGCAGCCCGGATTGGATCAGCGTCTGCTCCCAGAGCAGCGCGTGATGGTGGGGCGCGGTCATGCTGTAGGAGAGCGCGTACCGAGATCTGAGCAGCGCGATGCCGCCGACCGATTCCGTGTCGGCATAGTGCTCGAAGTTGTCGCGGAAGAAGCGGATCTGTTGTTTCTTGACCTCGTACTGCGACGGCCACTCGGCCAGGGGCTGCCCCGGCAGGGGTGACCGGTTCGGCCAGTCCCCCTCATCCGGCGGCATAGACCCGACCATCCCGATGGTCTGCGCGTTGAACGCCATCGCCTGGGCCATGGACAGCTTCAGCTCGGCCGGGTTTCTGCCTCGATGGTACGAGAAGATGATGTTCTTCAGCGTCCGTCCGATCTTGAACTCGCGGATGCGGGAGATGAGGATACCGTCATCGGTGAGCCGGGGCCAATGTTCGTCCTCGGTCCACATGCAGTCGTTCTCGTCGGCGATCATCGGCAAGTCGAGGCCGCTCCAGAAGTAGCCGTTGTGGTCCAGCGGCATGAGCGTGTTGACCTCGACAGCAACCTCCGGGTTGAGGCGCCGGATGTGCCGGCTCAGCCGGTGGTGCATCGCCGCCAGCTTCTCAGTCCGCCAGCGCGTCCACTCCTGCATCACCGGATCTTTGACGATACGGATGAGCCGCGGCGAGTAGCGATGGCTGGGGTGCTCGGCGTAGACGGGCGGCAGGATCTGGCTCAGGTTCGAGAAGCCGAACCGCTCCTTCGCCAGCTCCGGATCGGCATACTTCCCCTGCAGGTAGCGGCGGAACTCACCGACGCACTGGTCGCAGTAGCACTGGTAGCCCTCGAGGAACGGCATCACGCCGTCGAAGTGGATGAGGTCCGCGCCCAGGTCGCGGATGGCGTACGCTACTCGTTCCTCGGCCCAGGACAGGTAGTCGTTGTTGCACGGGCAGGCCTGCCGGCGGTAGTAGAGCGCCCCGCTGTCGTTGTCGTTGTAGACCGGGTACTGCCCGTTCAGGTTGACCTGGAACCAGGAGTCCGGCTCCGCCGCAGAGCCCGCCGGGCCTGCCGTGAGCCGTGCGGTCTCGCCCGGTGTGAGTCCCTCGATCTCGGGCTTCTCCACCAGCAGCGTCTCGTAGACGAGGGTGTCGAGCCGGACGTAGACCCCGACCTTGATCCCGCGCTCGTGGCAGAGGCGGATCAACTGTCGCAGGAGGTGGTACTCGCCCTGCTCAGCTGCCGGCCCGAATCCCTTGTGGTAGTGCGTGATAACCAGGTTCACCCCAAGATCCGCCAGCTTCGCGACCGCCTCCTCGGAGTGCTCCCGGAGGTAATGCTCCTCTGCGTCCGTGCCCGCGAAGCCGCCGCGTCGCCGGTAGATCATCGGCTCCCAGTGACCGACGAAGACGAGACCATCCTTCAACCATGCGGGCCGCTGCGTGTTCGCCATGAATGCTCCTCGAAAGAGCTCTGCGCTCTGTGACAGTATTTCGGGCAGGGAGGAGGGCAACCTTCCCGGCGTCGCGTGCCCGCCCGCGGCGCCATGCGGGTCAGGGCCCGCGCTGGCTGGGACTTGCGGCGCAGCATGGGGACCGCTCGCAGGATCAGCCGCGATCCAGTGCGTGTACGGCGGGGGCAATGGTCGGGCGTCGGACTGGATGCGCGCCTGCAAGAAGCGTCAGGCTGCGGGCAAGGGACTGCAGACCGGCCTGGGTGTGGACGAGCTCGACTACTCTGTGGAGGACCTCAAGCCGGAGGGCCTATGGGTTGGTGTCCCTGTGATCGGCGGCGGCGGCGAACGCCGCACCGGTCATGGGCGCGGTTCTGAAGTCAACCAGACCCGCGATGGCTGCCGCAAGGCCCCCCAGAATGCCGAATCCAATGAGCGCGAGGGCGCACTTGCGCCGGAACTCCTTGCGAGAGCCGAGGAACAGGGCGTCGGCCCCCAGGGAGCCGAGGAAGAACGCGATGGGAAAGGCAACCAGCATCGGGTGGATCGGATGGTGCAGAAAGGTGGCCGCGCCCTGCATGTCCCAGCGCCTCCTGTGCGCGCGGGCCCGCCTCCTGGTCGTCTGTCGTTCCCAACCCTGGGTCGAGTGTGTCGGCATGTCCAGAACGATCATCCGGGCCTTGTCGCGTTCGGCAACAAAGCGCTCGAGAGGAGACCGGCCGAGCTCATCGGGTCTCACGCGAACTGCGGCAGCAGCTCACGAGAGGCGGCAAGCAGCTCGTCCAGCATCTGCTTCGCCTGTTCCGGCCGGAGCGTCATCTCGTCCAGCAGCAGGGCCTGGAGCGCCAGGTTGCGATCGCCCTTCACTCCCGCTTCGACCACCAGCTCTTGCCAGGCGATGCGCTTCTGGAGGATGCCCATCAGCGACAGCGGGGCCTCGCCGGCATACACGCCGCGCACCCCGCAGGAATCGGTGACCCCCTCGACCTCGAGGACCGCGTAGTCCGGCAGGTTCGGGACGGCGCCCCTGTTCGGGATGTTGACGATGCGGACTTCCCGTCGCCCCGTGGCGATGGCCTCGATCAGACTGGCGATTCCCTCTCCCCTGATGACGCTCACCTCCGGCTCCGGCAGGCCGCGCTGATTCAGCCGATCCCTGAACTCGGCGAGGTGTTGTCTTCTCAACGCCGCCGCGTCTTTCTCCGGCGCGTCCGCGTGCGGCGGCGCAGCGGCATGCCGGTAGCGAGGCCCGGCCGACTCGCCGTAGCCGTAGGGCATCTCCATGGGGTCTTTCACCTGCGCCAGATAGGGGTAGAACTCCAACGCGTGCCCATCTTCCTGGTACACCAAGCGGTAGCCGTAGGCCTCGGAGAGCAGCTCGCACATCTCCTCGCCGTGCGGCGGCTTTCGCGCGGCCGCCTTCTTCATGACCTCGGGGTACACATCCTTGCCCCGCAGGCGGATCCGGGTGAACCAGTAGTAGTGGTTCGTGCCGATCCAGACGGTCTCCAGCTCTTCCGGCTCGACGCCGAGCAGCTCGGCCACCTGCATCACCCCGCCCTGCACGCCGTGGCAGATGCCGATGACCTTCTCCATGCCGCCATACTCGATCATCGCCCGGCAGAGAACCGCCATAGGATTCGAGTGGTTCAGGATCACCGCGTCCGGGCAGCGCTTCTGCATCTCGCGGCAGATGGCCAGGTACGCCGGAATGCTCCGCAGCCCCATCATCATCCCCGCAGGGCCGCCGGTGTCGCCCACGATCTGGTAGATCCCGTAGCGGGCAGGGATCATGATGTCCGCGCTGTGGGCCGCCGTTCCATAGACGCCGCCCATGGACGGCCCCGAGCCACCGATGGAGGAGACCGCGAAGTCGGCCCCATCCACCGCGTCGGCGAGCTCGGCGCAGGCCCGCACCCGCACGCCCGTGCCGCTCATCTCGGCCAGCCGCTTGCCCAGGCCGGCCATCAGCTCCGCCTTCTCGCCGTCTATATCGTAGAGGGTGATCTCGCTGCCGCCCAGCCCTGGCGTGATCGCGATGTTCCCCAGCGCCCGGGGGAAGTAGAGACTGCCTGCGCCAAGGCAGACGATCTTCTTGCTCGGCATTCTGCTCCTCCATGCCAGCGGTTCTCAGTCTCTGTAGTGTTCTCCAGACTGCACACACCATCCTGCCCGCGCCACGCCGCGAGAGTACCGGCGACTGCGTCGGCAGGGCTTGGTCGCGTGTGCGCCACCCGGGGTTGTCCGGTCAAACGAACAACCAGTCACGGATGGGCCTCTGTGACACCTTTGAGCGGGAGGGAACGGTGGCCTCGGCCAACCGGCCTGTCGGCTATTGAGGCATTTATCAACAGGCTGTGGAATAGGCTGTGGATAACCCCGGCAATCCCGGCACACCAGTGGACAGCGGAGCGCCAACCGGAGGGAGCGTCCACAGCGCTCGCACAAGTTCCGCACTCAACTAAAGAGAATCTCCAGCCAGAACGCCATCTGAGACGCTCCGGGCCCCCTGGCCGAGTTGCCGTAACGCAAGGGACTCCCCAGTCTATGCTCCGGCCGTCCCTTGCCTCAATGAGTGACCCGAGGAGAAGCTGGCTTCCCCGGGATATGCGCCCGGGGTTACGACCCGGACGCCTCCTTCACCACTTCCTCGATCGCTTCCGCGCCCTCGACCACCTCGATCTCGAATCCCGCGCTGATCTGCTGGCCGACCTCGAGTTCCACCAGCCGGCCCGCTGCGCGCTCCGCGGCGCGTCCCATCGGAAGGCAGTTCCCGGGCTCCATGCCGAGCGTGTACTCGCGGTCGCCGAGCATCTTCCATTCGGTGAAGCACGGCAGCTCCGACTGCCGGTAGCGGAGCCGCAGCCCGACGCCGCCATTGCCGAGCTTTCGGTTGATCAGGGCGACATTTACGAGCCCTTCCTTGCACGACTTCATGGTGTGGAAGTAGACTTTCTCGGCATAGCCCGTGACCGGCGGGTGCATCTTGGCCCAGTCCTGTTTGCCCTTCTCCGCCTCCGCGTCGCGCGGCTGCGAGTTCGTGGTGGGCACGATGAACTCGCTGTGGGCGTCCAGCAGCGGGAAGCCGGCGTTCATGTGATAGAGCAGCATGCACGGCGTTCGCCGCGCCCCCGCGTTGATGATCGTGTCGCGCAGAGCGAAGCCGGCTCCGTCGCCGAACGCGGTGATCGTGCGCCGCATCTCCAGTCCTGGCCCAAACAGCCGCGCTTCGCGCATTACCCCGCTCACCTGCAGCATCGGCCGCTCGCCCGCCCACTCCTCCGAGAAGCTGACCTTCTCGGCCGGCGCGGTTGAGATGCGGCCGTGCAGGCCTAGCTCCTCCCCCTGGTCGGTGTTCGGCGCGCCCGCCTGGCTGAGCCCGCACGTGGTCAGCAAGCCGCCGAAGAATGTCCACAGCCACTCCAGCCCTCGCGGGTCGTACTTGGCTGGCGCGACGTCGCCGGCGAGGCACCGGTAACACAGGCTCATGCCTTTGTAGCGCGCTTCGCTGATGTCCATTGCCCTGTCGAGCAGGACCGTGAACTCCAGCCCCGCGGTGGTGCGGAAATCCACCGCGCGGATTCCACTGGCGGGACCGTCGTTCAGCGTGTATGATCTGAGGCCGCCGAGTTGGGAGAGGTGCCCCACACGCTTCTCCGCATCCTGGCGCGCATACCCGAATATGGACATAGTGGCTCCTTGACGGCGGGACTGTCAGCCGACCAACCGCGGTTATGTTTTGGCCGGCACTGGACGAAATCCTTTCGGTTGCCGGCAGACGCGGCCGCGGCGCGGTGTGCCCGGGCGCTGATAGGGAGCGCAGATGGCGCAGAGAACCCTCAGACGCTGTCGCGCCGAGCTGGCGGGAGGAGATGATGGGGAGACGAGACACGGCGAACGTCGGCTGGCGCTTGCACTCCGCCTACCTGGGCGACTTGCAGGCAGCCGTGGACGCGGCGCTCGATGAGCTCACGAATGCCGAGACGGCCCGCCGGATCTGGGCGCGCGATGATACCGTCTGGAAGCCCGACCCGAAGGAGATCAGCAATCGGCTGGGCTGGCTTGATACCACCGGGGTGATGGCCGGGAACGTCCGCCGCCTGCGGGCATTCGTCGATGAGGTCCGGAAGGCCGGCTACAGGAAGGCGCTGCTGCTGGGCATGGGCGGTTCCAGCCTCGCGCCTGAGGTATTCAGGAAGACGTTCGGG
>Ga0315280_10008979_pt1 | contig 12968 bp, 14 predicted proteins | sample YL17G06_40_MG_FD_203697 | JGI IMG/M metagenome (GOLD analysis project Ga0315280, IMG submission 203697) | Sediment microbial communities from Yellowstone Lake, YNP, Wyoming, USA - YL17G06_40 | ecosystem: Environmental > Aquatic > Freshwater > Lake > Sediment | place: USA: Wyoming | collected...
TGGATATGATTGGATTTGTGCTGTCTTCAAGTGTTAGGTCGAAGGTATAGCCTTCGGCTTCGAGAAAGGTGTCTAGGAACTCCAATGTTATCTCGGGCACCGTCTTGAAGGCGTTCACAGTGGCGTGGACGCGTTGCTGGTCTTCGTGTATCTGGGGGGTCCCTATGAGGTTGAGGTCTTCGTGCCAGTTGCTGATCGTTTTACTCAGGTCTGAGAAGGAGTTGACTCTCTCGCGAGAACCTTTTTTGCAACACTGGCCTGGTGGAAAGAGGAATCGCGCAACTTCTCGAAGAAAACCTCTAATGTGGATCTTCCGGCGGCGACTTTCGCTAGACCATCGATCAACTCGCCACTGATCATCACGAAGTTGAAGAGTTCCATCAAGGATCTTCTAGTCTCAAAGGTCTCCAACAACTCACGAACATCGAATTTGCCAAAAGCCTCCAGAAGTTCTAAGGCCCTCTCAAGAACCTTTCTCCGACTGCCAAACGCCCTGTCTTTGACGAATGCGTCCATGATCTGCCAGTGACGCTCACTCAAACTGCTGTGAAAATCAGAGTTCTTCAAGCAGAAACACTTCCAGGCGTGTATGTTGTTTAAGCGAAACCATTATTAATTTTACCTAAGGATAAGTATGATTATGGCAACGTTATCCATAGAGGGACATCACGTGAGGAACCAAGAAATGATTAGAGAGAGAGAGAGAGAGAGAGAACGAATCAGTCCCGGTAGAAACTATTGCAGAGCATCATCCGGAACGGATGAAGTGTTTTATACGCGTTTTGAGTTGGTCGAAATTAGACGTAGAGCCATGCGCAAGAGGGTGTGGTTTAAGGTCTTAAGTAGGGCTGAGAGGGGCCTTGTCAATCTCACCATCAGATGTGTGGATCGAATACATAGCCCTAAGTTAGCTGGAATAGCGTCGGCTATCGTTTGTAAGCTGAAGGAGGCGACGGAGAGCGTGGTTTTGAGGTTAATGAGGGAGGTGGGTCGCCCCCTCGCCGAGAGGCTGTCGAAGATCGCCCAGAGTTGGGGCAATGGAGACGCTTGGGCGTGGGTTGAGGATGAGGCATTCATAAGGTATCTGACCGTGATGAGGATTCATGAAGGCGCATATTTCAGGTGATTTGAAGGGACATGTTGTTTTGAGTAGGGATCAGGTTATTGGTGCAGTAACCCTCGTCTTTAGCCTTTCAGGGATAGCTGCTTACGGCTGACTCGTACTTGTACCCGTTGATCGTGGTGCAGGTAACTGTTTTCACAGCCGTGGCTGCTGTTGTTGGCCATCCTAGCGTGGATAGGGTACGTTATGACTACTCCTCCTCCGAAGCCGTTGAATGATGAATAAGAAACCGTTTGTTATTGCTGCTATTCCTGCCTTCAATGAAGAGAAGAACATAGCGAAAGTGGTTTTGCTGGCCAGAAAGTACGTGGATAGGGTTGTGGTTTGTGATGATGGCTCTACAGACATGACGGCTGAGATAGCTGAGGGGTTGGGGGCCGATGTTATTCGTCACGATAGGAACATGGGCTACGGCGCTGCGATTAGGAGCTTGTTATATAAGGCTAGGGAGCTGGGTGCGGATGTGATGGTGACCTTGGATGGCGACGGCCAGCATAACCCGGATCAGATTCCGAGTCTCTTGCATCCTATCTTGAAGGGGGAAGCAGATGTTGTCGTTGGTTCCAGGTTTATGGGTAAGGGTGATGAGACTTCTGGATATAGGGCTGCTGGTGTTAGGGCGATCACTGGTTTGACGGATAGGGTTTCTGGTCTCGGCTTGAGTGATGCTCAGTGTGGTTTTAGGGCCTACTCCAGGAGGGCGCTTGAGGCTATTACTCCTTCTGAGATGGGTATGGGCGTTAGCACCGAGATCCTCATCAAGGCCGCTGACCTCGGTCTCAGGGTTGTTGAGGTCCCTGTTTCCGTTCGCTACGGGGGATTGGAGAGGGCTTCCACTCATAACCCTTTGTATCATTTCTTGGATGTTGTTGCTTCGACGGTTAAGCACTACTCGATCAGGCACCCGCTTCTGTTCTATGGTATACCTGGATTGGCGGCGCTGCTCGTTGCGTCGTTTTTCTGGTTTTGGACTCTAGCCATTTTCGCAGTGGAAAGGACAATTGTGACCAACATAGCTTTGATTGCGATTACAGCCACGATCGTTGGGCTGATGCTACTAACGACAGCAATTATACTGTTCGTGATGGTTAGCGTGATAAGGGAGGGACGGTAGTAAAATGGAACGAATATTGGTAACCGGTGGAGGAGGATTCATAGGGAGCCACCTCGCAAGGTATCTGTATTTGCAGGGAAACTTCGTTAGAGTAGTTGACGTAAAGTTTGATGATTATATTAAAGAGTGATATTATAGTGAAAGGCTTCAGCTGGATTTGAGGGTTTGGGAAAATTGTCCTGCTGTAACAAAAGGCATGGATAAGGTCTATAATTTCGCTGCTAACATGGGAGGGATAGGCTTCATTACATCGGTGGGTGCCGAAGTGATGCACGACAATGTGTTGATAAACACTTACATGCTTGAGGCTTCGAGGCAGAATAAGGTGAAGAGGTTTTTGTTTAGTTCATCTGCCTGCGTTTACCCGACTTATCGGCAGAGAAATCCGAATGTGAAGGGTTTAAAGGAAGAAGATGCCTATCCGGCTGATCCGGATAATTTCTATGGTTGGGAAAAGCTGTACACGGAGAAGATGTGCGAGGCTTATCAAAGAGACTACGGTATGGATGTTAGGATTGTTAGGTATCATAATATTTACGGGCCTGAGGGCACGTATAAAGGCGGCAGAGAGAAGTCTCCCGCGGCGTTGTGTAGGAAAGTGGCTGAGGCTCATAATCCTGGAACTATTACTATTTGGGGGGACGGAAAGCAGACGCGGTCTTATTGCTATATTGATGATTGCGTTAGAGGGACGGTTATGCTTATGGAGTCAGATTATAATAAGCCTTTGAATATTGGTTCGGAGAGGCTTGTGACGATTGACGAGTTGGCTGACATTATCATAAAGATTTCTGGGAAGAAAATACTTAAGCAATATGATCTTTCCGCGCCTCAGGGCGTTCGCGGTAGGAATGCGGATATCACTTTGGCTAGGAAGGTTCTCGGTTGGGAGCCAAAAGTAAGCCTAGAAGAAGGACTAGCTAAAACCTACAAATGGATAGAAACGAAATGCAACGAAGACAGAGAAAACCTCCAGGAAACATCATAAACAACAAGGCATTAAATGGCATGCCTCACACTACAGAGCATAGCGGACCAAAAACTTTGAGTAGAATAGTGTTCGTCGAATGAAAGTCCTTTTTATTAATCCTTGGCAAGACACTAAATATCCGCAACCACCACTTGGACTTGCTATGATAGCTGCGGTTCTTGAGAAAAACGGATATCACGTCAAAGTTTTAGACAGACTCGCATTGAAGTTAACTGAAAATTCAATCTTGAGGGAGATTAGAGAGGAAAATCCAAGTATTATCGGTATCACGGCTATGACGCCTACTATAAACTCGGCAATAAATATAACTAGAAAAATTAAGGAAATGAATAATGACACTATTATCGTTCTTGGGGGTCCTCACGTAACGTTGTTTCCTGAAGAAACGTTGCAACGAGTCCCTGAGGTTGATATCGTAGTGCGAGGAGAAGGAGAACAAACAATGCTTGAGTTAGTTAAGACGTTAGAAAATGGTGAAGGCTTAAACTCTCAAGTCTTGGGAGTGACATACAGAGAAAAAGATCATGTACGAAGTTCTCCGGCAAGACCATTCATTTCTAACTTGGATTCTCTTCCTTTTCCTGCTTTTCATCTCTTGCCTATAGCAAAATACCGACCGCATCCTCCCTATGGTAGACAGTTACCGTCCATACCCATTGTAACTAGCAGAGGTTGCCCGTATCGATGTATTTATTGTTCTAAATCGGTCTTCGGTGGAAAATATAGGGCTAATAGCCCAATGTATATTGCCGATGAAATAGAGTATCTGATCAAGAAGTTTAATGTAAGAGAGATTACGTTTTACGATGATGTCTTCACATTGGACAAAAAGAGAGTGTTTGCAATTTGCGAAGAGTTAGAGAGAAGACGAATAGAAATACCTTGGACTTGTGAAACCAGAGTTAACTTGGTAAATGAAGAATTAGTTAAAAAAATGAAGAAGGCTGGATGTTACATGATTGCGTATGGGGTGGAGTCGGGGGATCAAGAGATATTAAATAATCTCAAAAAAGATATCACGTTAGAGCAAGCGACTAGAGCATTTGAGTTAACCCATAAAATTGGGCTTCAAACGATCGCCTATTTTATGATAGGTTCTCTTGGGGAGACACCTGAAACAATAGAGGAGACGATAAAGTTTGCCAAAAAACTTGACCCAGACTTTGTTCAATTTTCGATAACAACTCCTTTTCCTGGAACGGAGCTTTTTAATTTAGCTGTCAAAGAAGGTATGGTGTCTAAGGATTGGAATAATTATATTTACGCAGGGTTGCGTTCAATCGATTATCCTGCTTTTGAGACTAACACTTTAAATAAAGAGGACTTGAAAAGGTGGAATATACGGGCTTACAGATCCTTTTACCTTAGATTCCATTACTTTTTTAAACGATTAAAGAAAATTAGATCATTTAGCGAAATGAAGACTAATGTAAAAGGTTTGCTTGTGCTCTTAGAGATGACTAGGAACTAGATTAAACGATTAAACCTTTGCAATTGCTGTTGGTACACTGGCATGAAAATCTTGGGATTGGCGGGGCTGTTCAGACTGGTTTCAAGTATGCGATGCTATGTGGATATGATATCGCTGTTCAAGTAGATGCTGATATGCAGCATGATCCGTCCTATCTGACTTCACTTATTAAGCCACTGATTGAAGAGAAGGCGGATATAGTCCTAGGATCACGAAATCTTAACAACAATCCAGTCAAAAGGCCTTTGATACGTGATATTGGCATAAAATACTTTTCATGGTTGACAAGCAAGATTGTTGGACAGAGGATAACGGATTGTAGCTCTGGGCTCAGAGCCCTAAATAAGGATGCTGTAAGGTTTTTCTCAGAAAATTATCCCGTGGATTTTCCTGATGCAGAAGCGTTGATGATAGCTCATACGGCTGGATTGAGTATAGCAGAGTTGCCTGTGAGGTTTCGCAACAGAGTTAAAGGGAAAAGCAGCTTACACTTTTTGAGGCTTATGTACTATCCCATTAAAGAAACATTATCAATAATAATGCATCTTACAAAGAGAAGGGGGCGATAAAATGAACAGGACGTTACAGTTTGCAGCAATAACTGGGGTGGCAATTATCTTTTTGGTTCTGTATTTGTATAGAAAAGGACGGTTGAAGGAGGATCACGCCTTGTTGTGGTTATCGGTGTCAGCGTCTATAGTTCTGCTTTCAACATGGACCGACTTGCTTTTGGCAATAAACTGGGTTGTGGGTGCAGAAAAACCCAGCGATGTTGTGTTGGCTGCGTTCATCGCTTTCCTGATCTTAATTTGCATTTATTATTCGGTTAAAATTTCAGAATTAGCTGAGCAAAACAAGAAATTGGCTCAAGAATTGGTTCTGATGGAAGTAGAACAAAAAGCAACCGATAGAAAAGACGATGCAAAGCAGAAGTAGAATCTAAGTGCGTATTACTCGTATTTCCCATCTTTTTTATCCTGATATAATCAGCGATTATCTTGCTGAGTTTTCTATGCGGCAAGTTAAGATGGGACATGAGGTTGATGTGCTCACGTGGAATAAGAATAAGCGTTATCCTGAAGAGAGCATTGCTGACGGCTTCACGATTCGCAGGCTTGCAGGCTTTAACTTCTCGGTAGATGGCATAGTTACGGATTATCCTTATCTTCCGAACTTACCAAATAGAATTGCGCAGTTAAAGCCTGAGATAATACATGCCGAATCTCACCTTTTTCTAACTACTGCTCAAGCTATTAAGAAAGCTAAGAAGCTGAGCATACCGAGTGTAGCTACTGTGCATGGAGTTATGGCTGAAAGAAATGCCTTTGTAAACTTGGCGCAATATGTTTATCTTTACACGGTGGGCTCGTGGATTTTTAAGAACGTTGATAGGATAATTTGTTTAACTGAGAGTGATGCGCGAGAGATAATTAGTTATAGATGTCCTTCTGAGAAGATTAGAATAATTCCAAACGCGGTGGATACAAGCCGTTTTAAACCAGCAATGGAATGTCAGGAAAATTTGGTTGTGTGGGTTGGTAGATTTGTGCCGGAAAAGGGATTAGACTACTTAATAGAGGCAGCTAAGATTGTGGCGAGGGAATTCAAAGATGTAGAGTTTATGTTAGTGGGTTACGGGCCATTAAGAGGAAACTTTAGGAAACTTGCATACCATTTTGGTTTGTTAAATAATGTTATTCGCTTTGCAGGACCCTTGGGACGAGATCAGGTCGCCAATATTCTAGGTAAGGCCAGCGTATTTGTCTTGCCTTCTTTGAAGGAGGGGTTACCTCTTTCACTCTTAGAGGCTATGGCTTGTGGTAAGCCTGTTATAGGTTCAGATGTTTCTGGGATAAATGACGTTATTATCCATGGGGAAAATGGTATTCTTGTACCACCTAGAAAACCTGAGACGTTAGCCCATTGGATCTTGACACTGTTGAATGATGAAAACCTTAGAAAAAGATTAGGTCAAACCGCCAGACAACGAATAGTAGAAAAATATAGCTGGAATATGGTTTTAAATAAACTTGAGAATATTTACTGGGAAATTCTAAATGAGACGCGCAAATAACCAGAGAGTGCTATATGTCGAGATATGTGCGTACTAGGAATAGACGATCGTCCTAATGATATCGAACAATAGAATTTTGAGTATGGTTTTGGGAAAGTTGGAAAAGACTTACGGAACTTGTTGGAAGGCGGAAGCGAATCAATGAGTGCTTTACCAGAAGATGCCGTCGACTTCTCCTCTCGTATGACTCTCTCACGCAAAGAAGTTTTGGATTCCTTAAGTTGGGACCCAATAACTGAATATGTGAGCAAATTCACGAACTCATGTTTCTGTGTTCTGGAGGGCGGGAGTGGTCTCGGAAGATACGTACATTTCCTCAAAACAAAGGGTGTTCCGGTAGTTGGCGTAGAAATCTCGAGACATATTGTATTGAGATCGAAATGCTATTTTCCTACGTGTGAATTTGTCAATGCTGACGTAAGACATTTACCTTTTAAGGATCACACATTTGGGATGTATCTGAGCCTTGGGGTAATTGAGCACTTCAGGACGCCATCGCAGGTGATGTTAGAGATGAAAAGAGTTCTTAAACTTGGGGGCTTTGTAGTTATCACGGTGCCAAATGCCTTCTCTTTTTGGCCCTTCGTTAGAAAGTGGTTATCCAAGCGCGATCTGTGGGATATAGGATCGGAGAAGTCATACTTTCCACAACATCTACGCTTACTAATGGCTAGTTTCGGATTTGAAGTCAAAGAACTACGAGAAATTTTGGCACTGTCTTCATTACTCAGATTATTTCTTTTTGTACTTGGCATTCTAAAGGGTTGTCGGAGAGGCATTAAACCACTCGTGTTGAGTTCGCATATGAGGATATTTCCGCAAAGGATTTCCTTTCCAAGAATTTTTGCGTTACTGGTCAAGGCGCTAGATAGTTTTCCGATCTTGAGGAAATGCGGCTTCTTGTTGCTAGCTGTTGGAGAGAGCAAAGATATGCTATGAGGCACACTAGCTTCCGAATATGCAGAGTGACGACTCGTTTCGTGCCTGAGATATATGGGCCGGTGAGACATGCTCTAGATTTATCGAGGGCTCAGCGCGATTTGGGAAATACTATAGTGGTAGTCACTACGAAGTCTAGTCAGCCACAAGTAGACCAACAAGAGCGCGCGCTGAATGGGATCGTCATTAAAAGGGTAGGCTTATTCCCCCATAACCGATCTACTTGGCTAGGAAAATTTGCATTTGCGATGTCTTTTGTATGTTTGTCATGCTTGAAGATAATTTGGCTGCACAAGCGTCACAAATTCGACCTAATACACGTGCACAGCCCTGTACTTACAGGAGTAGTAGCTGTGATAGTATCTAAGATTACGCGTGTCCCATTTGTTTATACGGCACACGGGCTGTCAATCGAGGATTTTGTCATAAACAAAGTTTCTAAAATTGAGAGAGTACTTGAGGTTTTTGTGTTCCGCAACGCTTCGATGATAATAGTGGTATCTAAGCGAATGGTAGCCCTAATTAAATACGTCTATAGAATTCCGGCTACAAGGGTCCTCTACATTCCGAATGCTGTAGATATACGTAGGTTTAATCCAGCTCTTAACGGAAGAAAATTGCGTCAAAGCTTGTCGCTTGGTAATCGGGTTGTCACGACTGTCAGCCTGATGAACCTACCCGAACGTATCGAGGGAATACGAACGTTACTAAGAGCATTTGCCGAAATTTCTAAAAATGTACAGTCATCTTCACTTTTAATAGTTGGTGATGGCAAGGGTCAAACAAGCCTGGAGGAAATGGCTTTTCGAATGGGTCTAAAAGATAAAGTGAGGTTCCTTGGCATAAGGCACAATATACAGGAGATATTGGCTGCTACGGATGTCTTTGTTCTTTCATCATACAGAGAGGGCACGCCTCATTGTATACTTGAAGCCATGGCGATGAGTAAGCCGATTGTTGCCACTAATGTCGGTGGAATCCCAGAGTTGACCAAGCATGGTAAGGCAGCTATTCTGGTCTCCGCAGGCGATGTTTATTCTCTTGCAAAAGCAATACAAACTTTACTATTTGACGACTTGCTTGCGAGTACACTTAAGAAGGAAGCTAGAAGACTAGCAGAGTTTCAATACAACTGGATGAGGGTCGCGCACGTTACTCAGCAAGTTTATGAGAGAGCCATAGAAAAGTGAGAACATTGACAAACATTCTAGCGATTTCTACGAAGCCGGAACACTTACAACCGTTGCTTCTATCGCTAAAAAGTAAGGATATCACCTCATGTCTCTTCGACGCTCGTGTACTTTTGCGGAAATATTATTTAGATGTGCATCATGTAAGGGAGCTTGTCTCTCTCATTACCAACGCTGATGTCATTCTTGTCGATAGCCCCCACATGTCTCTTTACATTGCTTTCTTCATTACACGAGTTCTGCGTGGACGCAAACCTCTTCTGATTCGCTTGCGCGGTGTTTATTGGGAGGAATTCCACGACTGGAAAATTAGTTCTAAGATGATAAACCCACTCATTTTGACCGATCATGTCGTCAGTCATGGCGATCTTCTTCTTCCAAATTGCAATTTTCTAGCCAGTCGCTTAGGAGCTAGGTTGCGTAAGTGCCGTTTGGAAACCCTCTATAATGGTGTGGATTTGGATAGGTTTAAAGAGCGTGCTTCTACACACAAAATGCGCTTTCTCTATGATCATTTCATAATAGTGCCGACCAACTTCAACATCGCCAGAAAGTTTGCTGGTCTTCTATACTTTCTACCTGACATCTATAATATAGCTAAAAAGATGGATGTTAATGTAGTCGTACTTGGAGCGAACGGGCCACTCAAAAATACCCTTACAGAAATGATTCGCATGCGGGGATGGCAAACAGTCTTTCATGTTACGTACGTGAAGGATATTGCGTCACTATTATCGCTCTGCGAAGCTGTCATTTACCCAAGCTGGCAAGATTGTTTTCCACAAGTGATTTTGGAAAGCGCAGCGGCAGGCAAAGCAATTCTCGCCACGAATGTTGGAGGCATACCCGAAATACTCCAAGGGCAATGTGGAATTATGATAGAAATGACTGATCGTAGGGCATTCAGGAGTGGAATGATTCGGTTACTTGAGGATAGTAACTTAAGGCGACGACTCGGATCTTCGGCAAGGTCTATTATCTCAAAATACTTCATATGGAACGCCATTTCCCAAAGATTCCTTGCAATTCTAAAACAAAACGATATGCTCGCGTAGCTGTCAGTAATGATCCAGAATTCACGATTTCATATAGCGTTTCTAGCTTCTGTTATTATAGCCGTGCTTGTGTTAAGTCAGACGAGCAACTTGGCCACCTCTTCTTTGATAGCGTTGTTGAGTGGGATTACGGCATTCCTGATATTGGCAGTATTCACTTCAGGAAAGTCAGTTGGTGCACCTAGGACGTTTTCCTTCTCATTACCCAGATTTATACTAGCTCTATTGGTACCCTTCACGGTCTTAACATTATCGATTGTATTACTAATGGAAAGCCATCCATACTTGAAAGTCGTGGCACTTACATTGGCGCTAGCAATAACGGGATTGGCCATTGGCCGTCCACAAATGAACCATTTCTCAATCTTTTTCAAAGCTGTCGCTCAATTTTTTGTTGCCTTCACAGCATACTCCTTTCTGTTACTCTTGCTTGCACTCTTCTACGGGCTTGAGCGAACGACCGCTGTATGTGTCCTGATGGCGATAATGACCATAAGCCTTTTACTGCGTTTAGTTCGCAGTCGAGGCGTAATCCGCTTTATTTTATATCCAAAGGTGGAGGTTGGAATATTGGCGGCTTTCCTCTTCGGATTAACCTTAGCTGTCTTCCTAAGGGCTCATAGTTCCTGGCCCCAGATACCAGGTTGGGATATATTTTCCCATATGTACTTGATCAGGTATATAGAAGCCAATAAGGGTATTTACAGTTTATTCATTCCGTATCCCATTACTTTTCACGCAATATTGAGTGGGATTGGTCTAGTGACAGGGGTCGAAGTATTTGACCTTTTCTGGTATGGCGTATTTATCACCATGCCACTATTCTCGCTCCTTGCGTTTTCATTTTGTATGTCATTTGTTCACAATGTGTCTTTATCACTTATCGGTGCATTGACTGCAAGTTCGTTCTGTGGGTATGCTAAAACACTTGGTCCAAACTACGTTGTTCCATCCACCTTGGGGCTGATCTTGTTAACGCTGGTGGTAGGCGCTGTTGGTAGTATGAGAAAAGCGGACCGATGGGATGCATTCGCGCTTGGGGCGATCACAGGACTCGTGGCTCTAGCATATTTCTATTCACTTATGGTAATGCTTCCTATCATATATGTCTGTGTGTACAAGATTGTGAAACCCCTTAAGCGGAATCGAGCGATGCGTCCAGAATTTGTGGCAATAACCTTATTCCTAGCACTAGTCCTTGTAACTCCTTTTTTGTCGTTTGATGTAGGTATTGAAAGTACTCCTAGGCTTAGTTTCCTACTTTCAGCATATACTCCATTAGGAGTCCTTCTATTCTTGATCGGCGTCGGAGTTGTATTTTTTCAAAAACTTCGTGGTCATTGGCAACGAGCCTACGGCGACCCGCGTGTCATCCTCTTTCTAGCTTTCTATACCCTATTGATGCTTATTGCATACCTGATTCCTGTCGGTCCTACTATCAGACTTGAGCCGTATCTGAGAGTGCCAGCAGGTCTGTTCATAGGTTACACTATATGTGTGTTATTATATAATAGAACACATCTGACTAAAGTATTCATGATACTTCTTATGGTTTTATTATTGCTGGAGCCGCCAGTTCTTCCCTACGTTCACGACATTAGACGATACGAATGGATTGGCTCTTATACGAATCTTTCATCTGAGGAATATTGGGCAATTAAATGGCTGGAGAAAAACGTCTTACTTTCGAATGGTGTGCTGACGGATCCTGCTTCAGCCTTGCTTGTGGAAGGAATAGGCTTTAGATACGCTTCAGACGTAGAGCGTGTTGATCCCTCGCTTGTCTGGCAATTTTTTACAGCAATTAACTCTGAACTCGGTTCAGATGAGGTTCTGGCGAAATTGAATCAACAAATGGCAGAACGGACTCAGCAATTGGTTAAGTCTTTCAAGTATGTTATGATAAGTGCACGGACAACGATGTGGTTGTCTTCAAAGGATCCTGCGACTATGTCTTATGCGCCAGAAAAGGCATTGTTAAAAGTTCCCTCTTTGGAAAAGTTCGCGGATTCTAGCCGGTTCAAGTTAATCTATGAGACCCCTACGATTCGCGTTTACGAAATAAAATAGAAATTCTTTAACTTTATCTCGACCAAGTGCTGGTTGCGCAACCCAAAATTATTTCCATTTTCTTTTGGTTGTTTAAGCGTCTATCGACTTTCTATATGTGAGTCCGTGAGCCTCAGCGTGCTAAATGGGTTTCATCAGATTTAGGCAAATCTTAAGCTCACTTTTAAATCTGTCTTATCGGCTTGGAATAAGGAGTCTAGCGACCCTTGATTTAACAATTTTCTCTACCGAGTCCCTTGGTCTCTTAAGCCTTCCTAGCCCTAAGAAATTCAACGCTTTACTTACATCAACTCTAACCAGCTTCTTATCCTCTTCACCAAACATGCTCGGCTGACCTGTATCCACGACCTCTATTTCAGGTTCTATCTGACCATCAGAATATTTGACTATGGCATCTTTAACTATTTCAGCCAACTCAAGGATCGTCACCGGCTCCGGATAATACACATTAAATATATGAGCCAAACTATTGCCCTTCTCGCTAATCTCGCCGTTCAGGATCTTCCTCACAAAATTCTCATAAGCCCTACACACATCACTAACATCCGCATAGAGCATCGGCCTAAACATACTGTGTTTAAAAGGCGTTAACGCCTTTCCTCTAAGTCCATTCTCAATAAAAATATTTACAGCCGTCTTCTCCGGCATTCCCTCACCAAGAATAGTACCCATTCTGATAATGCCAAAAACTTTCTCAGACATTTCATCATAAAACCTCACAATAGATTCCTGAGCAATCTTCGCCAAAGCATAGAGCCTCGCCCTATCCTCAACCTTGTCAGGTCTAAAGCCAAACTCCTCATCAATAACCCCTTTTAGCCCTCTTTCACCAATTGTATGCCAAGAACCAGACAAAATCAAACCCTTAACCCTAGGACTTTCATCAACAACCCTACAAACATTCTCTGTACCCAAAAAATTAACCTCGTAACCAAGCCTCT
>Ga0315280_10008981_pt1 | contig 12967 bp, 9 predicted proteins | sample YL17G06_40_MG_FD_203697 | JGI IMG/M metagenome (GOLD analysis project Ga0315280, IMG submission 203697) | Sediment microbial communities from Yellowstone Lake, YNP, Wyoming, USA - YL17G06_40 | ecosystem: Environmental > Aquatic > Freshwater > Lake > Sediment | place: USA: Wyoming | collected...
CGCGCTCTGCGGCGGTCATTGCCGAGTCTCGCCAAATCGTGGGGGCTCGCATAACCGCGCGACAGTCAGCGCGGTTCGACCCCCGTATTCACGCACTTGAGAACAACGCACGTCACGCCGGAGTCTTCCTCACTCGCTTGCGGGCGATGCCGACCAGGGCGCGGAGGGCGGCGTTGACCGACTGGGAGTCGGGAAAGAACTCGGCCACGTCGGGTGCTAGCAAGACCACGTTGGTTCCTTCGGCATAGCGTTTAGCGTACCTGCCCCGAACTCCCCTGCTGAAGTCGTACTCCGGCAGCATGTCCGGCGCTCGTTTCGTCTTAGCGGCCTTCTTCATAGTCCTTCCTTTCGCGGCGGGTCGCGACCCGCGCGCTGATGATCCGGATCCGCTCGCCGCGGTCCGTGAAAACCACCACCACGAAGCGTCGCCGCTGCGACTCGCCCAGCGTGATGAACCGGTCTTCCTCGTCCGAGTGCTGCGGGTCATCGATGGTCAGGGCAAACGGGTCCGCGAAGACTGTGCTGGCCTCCTCGAACGACACGCCGTGCTTTCGGACGTTTTGCTTCGCCTTTGCCCCGTCCCACTCAAAGGCAAGGCCCATGGGTCCTCCGGACGGCTGGTGGTTTCACAACCTGCTCGCGGCCAGTAGCCACGTTTGGTGGGACTTCGTCCCACGCTACGATTCTATCCACGCCGTCTCTGAGGATCAACACGACTTCACACCATCCCGCCGTCCCGAAAAGCTCGCCGGGGGCCAATGCGTCCCGAGCGCGGCGAGCACCGCCGACTGCGGCCCGGGGGCCCGCGCCTCTTCCCTTCTCCGCGTCGGTAGGATACCGTGGTACACACCTGCCCGCCGGGGGATGGCAGGGCGCGGGCCTCGCCAAGTCCCGGTTGCACCGACGGCTCTGGAGGAACCGCCATGAAACCGATCGCACGTCCACGACCATCCTGGTGGCGAGTGCCACGACATTCCTGGTTCCGAATTCCACGACAATTCTGCGGCCGAGTTTCACGAGAATCCTGGTGCCAAGCGCTTCTTGCCGCACTGGGGGTTTTCCTCCTGGGCGCGATTGCCTGCCCCGCGGTCTTTGCCGCCAAGGCCCCCGCCGCAAAGGATTCCCGCCCCAACATCCTCTACATCATGGCCGACGATCACGCCGCGCACGCGATCAGCTCGTACGGGAGCCGCGTGAACCGGACGCCGCAGATCGACCGGCTGGCCAAGGAGGGGGTGCGGCTCACCCACTGCTTCGTCACCAATTCGATCTGCACCCCCAGCCGGGCCGCGATCATCACCGGGAAGTACTCGCACATTAACGGCGTGCCGGTGTTCAACCGCTTCGACGGCAGCCAGCCCACGCTCGCGAAGCACCTCCAGGCGGCCGGCTACCACACGGGGATGATCGGCAAGTGGCACCTGGGGAGCGACCCGACGGGCTTCGACTACTGGAACATCCTGCCGGGCCAGGGCGTGTACCACAACCCGGTGCTGATCGAGATGGGCCAGCGGAAAAAGCACCGCGGCTACGTCACCGACCTGATCACCGACTTTTCGCTGGAGTTCCTCGAGAAACGCCCGAAGGACCGGCCGTTTTTCCTGATGTGCCACCACAAGGCGCCGCACCGCCCCTGGCAGCCCGACGAGAAGCACGCGAAGCTCTTCGCCCCGCAGGTGATTCCCGAGCCAAAGACGTTTGACGACGACTACGCCACCCGCTCCGACGCCGCGCGGGAAGCCACGATGCGGATCGACCGCGACTTGCAGCCGGGCGACTACAAGCAGGCGCCGCCGCCGGGCCTGTCGGAGGCGGAACTCAAGAAGTGGAAGTACCAGCGCTACATGCAGGACTACCTGGCCTGCGTGGCCTCGGTCGACGACAACGTGGGCCGGCTCCTGGACTACCTGGACAAGACCGGGCTGGCGGCCAACACGATCGTGATCTACACCTCGGACCAGGGCTTCTTTCTGGGCGACCACAACTGGTTCGACAAGCGGTTCATGTACGAGGAGTCGCTGCGGATGCCCTTTTTGGTCCGCTGGCCGGGGCGGATCAAGCCCGGCACGGTGAGCGACGCGATGGTCCTCAACGTCGATTTCGCCCCCATGCTCCTGGCGGCGGCGGGCCTGGAAGTGCCCCGCGACATGCAGGGCCGCAGCTTCCTGCCGGTCCTGCTGGGCCAGGCGCCGGCCGACTGGCGGACCGCGATGTACTACCGCTACTACCACTATCCGCAGCATCACCGGGTGCAGCCGCACTACGGGCTGCGGACCGCGCGGTACAAGCTGATCTACTTCAACAAGCTGGACCAGTGGGAGCTGTTCGACCTCCAGGCCGACCCGTGCGAGCTGAAAAACCTCTACCGCGACCCGGCCCACGCCGAGACCGTCCGGAAGCTCAAAGCGGAGTTGTACCGCCTGAAGAGGGAGCTGGGCGACGAAAACCGGTTCGAGAACGACGTTCCCAAGGACGACGTCTGAGGCGGCGCGCTGCCGGAGGTTAAAGCGCAGCGGCGCCAATCCGCCCGCCGGAATGAGAACTAAATGAGGCCCTCCGGGATTCCAGTAGGACCGGCGTCTCGCCGGTCCGGAGGGAACCTGGGCAGGGTGTCGGGACGGCCGAGGCAATCCTCACGGCACGCGGACGAGCTTGGCCACGAACCCGTCCAGGCCGCCCCGGCGCTTCGCCTGGGCCGCGCCGGGGGTGACGGGCATCGCGTCCGATGCGGTCTTGCCCAGCAGATAGACCTCGCCGCCGGCGCCCAGGGCGATGCTGCGGAGGAGGTCTTCCCCCGGGCCGCCCAGGTAAGTGGCGTAGAGCAGCCGGGAGCCGTCGGGGCTGAGGATCGCCAAGACGCCGTCCCCCTGGCCGCCGGCGGTCTTCTGGAGCGCGCCCGGGGTGACGGGGAAATCGCTGGAGGCCGTGTGACCGACGAGGTAGATGTTGCCCTGGGCGTCGGAGGTGGGCATGAGGAAGTACTCGCCCGACGATCCGCCCAGGAAGGTAGAGAAGAGCCACCTCCGGCCGTCGGTCGAGAGCCTGGTCACAAATCCGGCCGTCTTTCCCCGGAGTTTTCGCTGGAAGGCCCCGGGCGTGGTGGGAAAGTCGGGGGAGGAAGTCACGCCGGAGAGGAGCACGCTGCCGTCGGCCAAAAGCTCCATGCGGTGCTCGGCGAACTCGTTCCCCTGGCCGCCCAGGTAGGTCGAATAGAGGAGTCTCGAGGCGTCGGGCGCCAGGGCAGCGAGAAAGCAGTCGCTCTTGCCTCCGCAGTGCGACTGGGGCGCGCCGGGGGTGACGGGGAAATCGCTCGACTCGGTGTGCCCGGTCACGTAGACGTTTCCCTGCCCGTCGACCCGCGCCCCGAGGATTCCATCCTCCCCGCCCCCGCCGAGCCGCGTGCTCCAGAGGAGTCGCGAGCCGTCGTCGCTGAGCTTGGCCACGAAGGCGTCGGAGCCTCCTTTGCGTCGCGGCTGGACCACGCCCGCCGTGGTGGGGAAGTCGGTGGAGCGGCTCGTGCCCACGATGTAGACGTTGTCCCGCGCGTCGGTGGCCAGGCCGCCGCGGGGCGACTCGTTTTCCGAGCCGCCCAGGTACGTGCACCAGACCAGCCGCCCCAGGTCGGCCGAGAGCTTGGCCACAACGACGTCGGCCTCGCCGCCGGCGTACTTGCGCTGGAACGCTCCTGGCGTGGTGGGAACGTCGCGGGACCGCGTCGTGGTGGTGATGACGATCCGGCCGCGGCGGTCCAGCGCCATGCCGTAGACGTCGCGCTCCTGCCGGGAGCCGCCGAAGTAGGTGGCGGCGAGGATTCTGCGGCCGTCGCCGCTGAGCCGCGCCAGGAAGCAATCCCCGCCGTAGACGCCCGGGTGTCCGGTGCCGGCCGGCTCGCCGCCGTAGCGGGGCTGGAAAGCGCCCGCCGTCACCGGCAGGTCGGGCGACATCGTCTGGCCGCCGAGAAGCACCGTTCCGTCTTCGCCGACGATGATCTCGCGGAGGTCGTCGTACTCGCTCCCGCCCAGGTACGTGGCCCACTCGATCCGGTACCTGACCGGGTCAGTCAAGCCGCCGGAAGGAGCGGCGCGCTCGTCGGCAAAGGCAGCTCCCGTCAGCACCGCGGCCAGGAGCACGACCGGCACACACCGCATCGTCGTGGCAGTTCTCACAGGGGCCCGTCCTTTCTGTCGTTTTGGGAGCGGGTCGGCGGCGCGAAAGGGCAACGCCCAGGCCGATTGCTCTACCCGCTGCCATCTGGAATAATGTACGGCGGTCGTGTAGGCGTGTCCACCCAGGGGTTCCAGACGCGGGAGGCAGCGAAGATGTTGGGTCATGAATCATCGAATGTCGGACGGTGGCGAGCGTGGCGGGGAGGCGGCTTGGGACCGGGAATCGTGGGAGTGCTGGGCCTGGTGGTGCTCTTCCCCGCCCCCGCCTGGGCCAAGGCCAAGGCCTGGCAAGGCACGATCACCCTTCCCACCTACACCTGGGAGGACGACCTCAATCCCAAGTTCTGGGCCCTGGAAGGGGCGGCCAAGCTCTCGACCACCGTCAAGGGCTCGATCACCTACCCCTACACGATGCAGGACCACCTCTCGCGGACCAAGGTCAACCGGACCTACAAGGCCTTCTTCCTGGAAAATGAGTACCTCAAAGTCACCTGCCTGCCGGACTTGGGCGGCCGGCTGCACTCGGTCTTCGACAAGACGACCAACCAGGAGATGTTCCACACCAACCAGGTGATCAAGCCGGGGATGATCGCCATGCGCGGGGCGTGGATCAGCGGCGGGGTGGAGTGGAACAGCGGCCCGCAAGGCCACACCGTCACGATCCTCTCCCCTGTGGACGTGATCTCCGGCGAGAGCCCCGACGGCTCGGCGTTCTTGGAGATCAACAACCAGGAAAAGATCTTCCGCACGCGGTGGACCGTCCGCGTGACGCTCCACCCCGGCAGGGCGTATCTCGACGAGCGGATCCGGATCAGCAATCCTACCGACGGGATGCACCCCTATTACTTCTGGAATTGCACCGCGTTTCCCAACCGGCCCGGCACACGCTTCATCTACCCCATGACGCTGGGCACCGACCACAGCGCCCGGCAGTTCTTCACCTGGCCGATCCACAAGGGCAAAGACCTGACCTGGCTCAAGAACTACGAGACTCCCACCTCGGTCTTCGGCTACCGGTGCGAGTTCGATTTCTTCGGGGCCTACGACGTGGATCGGGACCGCGGGATCGTCTCGGCCGCCAATCACCGCGAGTGCGGCGGGAAAAAGGCCTGGACTTGGGGCGAGTCCAATTTCGGCAAGGTCGCCCAGCAGAACCTCACCGACGACGACGGGCCCTACATCGAAGTCCAAAGCGGCCCGCTGCCCACGCAGTCCGACTACGGCCTGTTGGGCCCGCACGACGAGGTCTCCTGGCAGGAGTATTGGTACCCGGTCCACGGCCTGGGCGACGGTTTCGAGTTTGCCACCAAGGACGTGGCCGTCCAGACGGCCCACAAGGGCAGCGGGCTCGAGCTGCGGCTCTTGGCGACGGCGAAGTTTCCCGGGGCCACCTGTTCGCTGATCCGCGGCGGCACTGAGATCATCCGCAAGCCGCTCGCGTTGGGGCCCGAGGCCCCGCAGGTGGTGACGCTGGACGCGGCGGGGAGCGCGCCGGTGGACGTCACGGTCTCAAGCGCGGCGGGAATCGAGCTGGCGCGGTTCACCACCCCGCTGCCGATCCCCAAGGTGAACCCGCCCGACCCGGCCAAGTTCGCCGAGAAGCCCGACGCCGAGTGCACGGTCGAGGAGCTGTATCTCAAAGGGGACAAGCACGACCGCTCGACCAGCCGGCTGGCGGCCCGAGAGTACTTTGAAAAGGCCCTGGCCAAGGACCCGGGCTACGTGCCGGCCCTGCGCCGGCTGGCGGTGCTGGATTTCGAGGCGGCCCTGTACGAGAAGGCCATCGCCCGGCTGGAAAGGGCCCTCGACCGCGACCCAGACGACGGGGTCGCGTGGTACTTCCTGGGCGCGAGCCGCTTGCGGCTTAACCAGCTCAAACAAGCCCTGGATTGCGGCTACCGCGCCGCCCGCTGCTCGGGCACCGTCTCCCTGGGCTACGACCTGGCCGGCCGCGCGGCGATGCGGATGAAGGACTATGCCACTGCCGCGGACTTGTTTTACAGGGCGATGGACGGGGACAGGCCGGCCTTTACGCACGTGCTGTTGGCGCGCGCCGCACGCGGGGAGGACATGCTCACGAAGGTACCCTTTCTCCCGAGCACAACTTCGCTCTTCCCTCAACCCATCGCGGCCGTCCAGGATGAGAGTTTCATGAAGCGCTTCGTGAAAGAAGCACGAGCGTTTCGCGGCGAGTACGAGTTCACGATGCTGGAAACGAGCCTCGCCTTCGCCGACCTCGGGCTGGCAAAGGAGGCGGCGTTGATCCTCCACGCGGCCTGCGTGCAGGGAATTTCGGAAAGAGAACAGGGACCACTGCCGCTGTACTACCTGGCGTACTTCGCTTCGCTCCAGGGTGATCCGGCCAAGGCGGAGGCTTATCTTCAAAAGGCCGCCAAGCTCGACAGGGACTTCGTTTTCCCCTCGCGTCCCGAGGAGGTGGACATCCTCCGATTCGCGGTCGAGAAGAACCCCGGCGACGCCAACGCCCATCTCCACCTTGGGAACCTGCTGGCCAATCTCGGCCGGCTCGACGAGGCCGAGAAGCACTGGGAATCGGCGGTCCGAGTGGCCCCGGCCAAAGCCATGGCCTTGCGCAATCTCGGCCTGTTTGCCTGGGCCAAGGGAGACCTGGCCAAAGCCGAAGAACTCTATCGCAAGGCGGTCGCCGCTCGGCCTAGCGACCAGACGCTGGTCCGCGACCTGGCCGAAATCCTCCTGGCCGTCGGAAAGCGGCCGGACGCGATCCGGGTGATGGAGACGATGCCCGTCAAGGGGCTTCGCCGGGCCGAGATCACGATCGCCCTGGCGCAGGCCTACGTCGACGAGCGGCGGTACGACGACGCGGTCAAGCTGCTCGAGGCCACGCCCTACTTCGTCAACTGGGAAGGGCAGGACGTGACCTGGCGGCTCTTCAACAAGGCCCACGTCGAGCGCGGCCGCGAGCGGCTGGAAAAGAAGGAGTTCCCGGCGGCCCTCCAGGATTTCGAGGCCGCGCTCACCTATCCGGCCAATCTCAACGTCGGCCGCCCGAACCGGCCCGAGGAGGCCCCGGCGCAATACTGGCGCGGCAAAGCCCTGGAAGCCCTGGGCCGCGGCGCCGAGGCCCGGGCCGCCTGGCAAGCCGGCGCCGCCGGCCGCGACGGCTCCGCCGCGCAGCGGGAGTACCAGCAGCGCTGCCGGGAGGAACTGGATAAGGCGCGGTAGGACAGCGCGTCTTGAAGAGTGAGAAGTGCAAAGTGCAAAATGGGGTGACACTCTTCACTTTGCACTTTTCACTGTGCGCTTTTCACGGCAGCGCCAAATAGCGCAGCAGCGGGCTGTGGAGCTGCCGCGCCTGGAAGGCCTTGGCCAGCGACTTGTTGGCCTGGGAGCGGATCCGCTCCTCGTTGTGGCGAAGCTCGCGGTTGACCAGCTCTTCGATCGGCTCCCGCACCGCCTGGAGCACGTCGTTGGAGAGGTCTAGCCGCCGCAATTCCACGTGCAGCTCGAGCACTCCCGGCGGGCCGAGGGAAAGCTCGTCCCCCGATTTCCGCGCCGCCAGCTCGCCCACTAGCTCCAGCCGCGCCGTCGTGCGAAATCCCGTCGACACGCTGAGCGCGTCGGGAATCGCGTAGCGGACGTGCCCCCGCACCGGGATGCCGGCATGGACGACGAACATCAAGCGGGCCTGGTCCCGCTGCCCGTAGCCCTTCAGGTACGGCATGTGCCGGATCTCGATCTCCATCGGGCCGTCCAGCCGCGCCCGCACCTGGTACTCCTCAGTGACGCTCCAGACCCGCCGCGGCTTGGTCCGCAGCAAATCCTTCTTGCTGGGCGCCGGCAGGTCGAGGAATTTCTCCCGCTTGTGGCTGCGGACCCTGTTGTACTCCTTGTCGGCCAGCTCCTCGGCCGCCAGGGTCTGGACCGCGGAGGCGAGCATCGAGCGGATCGACTCGGGCAGCTCGGCGGCCTCGTAGATTTCCACGATCTCCCCCGCCGCCGGCTTCTCCGCCGGCTTGGGACCGGCGGGCGGCACTTGCGGGGCGTCGGCGGCGAAGAGGATGAAATCGCGCAGTCCGCGGACCTTCATCCCCACGCGGTTCCCGTCCAGCGGAACGAGGACCAACGTCTCCCGCTCGCCCGGCTCGCTCCGCGGGCTGTCGGCGCGGAGGGTCCGGGCGTCGTAGCCGCAAGCGGTGAGCAGTCGCCCGCCAGGCGCCCTCAGGGCGATCGCCCCGCCATCGCGCTTGAGAAGCTCGAACGTCTCCTCTTCGGTGGGAAAGCGCCGCTGGGGCCGCAGGCTTCCCTCCTCGGTAGCGCGGAGGAACCGGCCCCCCGGGAGCTTCAGCACGACGCTGCGGCTGGCTGGTAGCGGTTTCGCGACCGCCGCGCCCGGCTCCGCGGCCTTCACGCCGGCGGCGGGCTCCGCGGCCAGCAAGGTGCCGCTGGCGACCGCTGCAAGGTACCAGGCCCCCGCGCCGATCACGGCCAAGCCGAGAATCGCTCTTGCCCGTGCCCCGCTCATACGACCTTCCGCCCGTCGCTCCTCAAGGTGTGCCGCGCTGGCGGACGAACTTCTGCACGCGCTTCCCCTTGATGTCGGCGGCGTAGATGTTCCCTTGCCCGTCCAGGGCGATCCCGTGGACCCAGTTCAACTCGCCCGGCTTCTCCCGGCCGTCCTCGCCCTTGGGGACCGTCCAAAGCTCCAGCACCCGGCCGGTGGTGTCGAACTTCATGAAGAGCTGGTCCTTGGGCGGGCAACCCAGCGGCGAGTCCTTCTCGTTCCAGACCATCGGCGAGGAGCCGCAGGCCCAGATCTCGTCGCCCGGCGTGATCCAAAGCCCCCACGGCACCAGCAGATTGACCCATTGGGCGAGGAACTTGCCCCCGGCGTCGAAGACCTGGACGCGGGCGTTATTGCGGTCGGCCACGTAGAGCCGGCCCTTGGAGTCGATGACGATGGCGTGCGGGAGGCTGAACTCGCCGGGTCCGGTCCCCCACTTGCCCCAATTCTTGACGAATCTCCCCTCACGGTCGAAATGGACCACGCGGTGGTTGCCGTAGCCGTCGGTGACGAAGAGCTCGCCGGCGGGCGAGATCGCCACGTCGGTCGGCCTGTAGAAATGGGTCTTGTCGCAGCCCGACACGCCGGGCGTGCCCAGGGTCTTCCGCAGCTTCCCCTCCGGCGTGAACTGCATCACCACGTGCTTGCCCACGTCCACGAGCCAGACCATCCCCCCGCGGTCGATCTTGATCTGGTGGGAACTCTCGATGAGGCCTTCGCCCCAGGCCCGCACCAGGTTGCCCCGCGGGTCGTAGACCTGCACCGGGGTTTTGGCCCGGGTAAAGACCCAGATCTGCCCGCGGCCGTCCACGGCCACTCCCGGCGTGTCGCCCCAGGGAAGCACCGCGGGACGCTTGAAGAAACCGGCATTGACCCGGTAGGAGACGGCCACGCTGACCCGCGGCCAACTCAGGGGCGCCTGCTTCTCAGCGCCCGCGGAGGGCCATGCGAGGCCGAGCACCGCCGCCGCCAACGCCGCGGCCGCTAAACCGCTGACCCACTCATTCCGCCGCTCGTCGTGCTTGCTCATGATTTGGTTCCTTAGTGCAGCTCCTCGCCATCCAGCTTGCCGATCTCGCCGGCCGGCTTGGCGATCTCGATGAGAAACAGCCGCCGGACGGCATCATAGCCCCGGTCGTTGGGATCCTCAAGGTTCCAGGCGTGTCGGCAGATTCATCCTATGCCGGTGCCGCCAGCATTGACAGCCCCGCCGCACCATGCCACGATGCGGCCGGGAGAAGAGCGACTGGACGGGCGGCGAGCTACGAAGGTCCGAGGGTCGGCGTGGGGTTGATTTCCTCGACCCGCACGACGTGAAGCAAAGAGACGTGCTCGACTCCCTCCGCCGCGCCCGTCTCCGGATCCGCGCCCACACCGATGTCGACGCGGCCGCGGAGAACGATGATCTGGTCCGGATGGCTAATGTCGTACACGGTGCCGTCGGTCAGATGGATCCGCAGCGGCACAAACGGTCGCGCACGCACAAGGCTTATCAGCTCGTCCGGTCTCATATTCCAATTATACCGCGTGGACACGAAGGGGCTACACGTACTCCCAATCCTTGAGCCACTGGTAGTTGGGCGGGAGGTTGGCGAAGGCGCGGTCGGTGGCGCGCTGGAGATCGGCCTTCTCCTTGGCGTCCAGCGCCCGCCGCTCCTTGACGGCCAGCGCGGCGTTGTCGACCTGGGCCTGGCTGATCAGGCCGGGGATCGGGGCGGTGATCGCCGGGTTGGCGAGGATGTAGCGGAGGGTGAGCCGCGCGATGCGGTTGTCCTCTTTTTCGTGGGGGTTGCCCGGCGAAGCGTCCCCGCGGAACACCGAGTTGCTGGCAAACGGCTTGATGCCGAACCAGCCGACGTCGTGCTTGCGGATCGCCGCCCAAAGGCCGCTGGAGTCCTCGATCACTTTCGTCTTCGCGGTATAAGGGGTGAGGATCACCTCGAGCTGCCGGGGGTACTTTTCGATCATCTTCTTGATGTGCGGGCGGTCGTGGGAAGAGATGCCGATGAAGCGGGAGCGGCCCGTCTGCTTGGCCCAGTCCAGCGCCGCGGCCGCCTCCTCGACCTCGGCGTCGCTGTGGTCCCGGCTATTGGTCAGGAGGCTGATCCGCCAGAGGTCGACGTACTCCAGCCCCGCCTCCTTCAGCCCCAGGTCCAGCCCCTCCTTGAGCTTTCTGGCCGAGCGCCACTCTTCAAAGCGGCTCTCGCGGACGTGCCAGGAGAAGCCGAAGTACATCTTGTCGCGGCGGCCCTTGAGGGCCCGGCTGTAGGCCAGGATCTCCTCGCCGCAGCAGGCGTCGACGTAGTTGATTCCCCGCTCGATCGAGCGGGTGACGACGTCGTAGCGGTTCTTTTGGAAGGCGGGGTGGTCGATGGCCATCGTCATCCAGCCCTCGCTCTCCTGGCCGCCGATCACCTGGACGACCCGCTTCCAGTGCCCGCCCAGCGACACCGCCGAGATCATCAGCCCCGTCTTGCCCAGGCGGCGATATTCCATGTCGGGGTTGTAGTTGAGGATCTTGCTCGTGTCTGCGCCGGTGGGATTGCCGGCGTGGACGATCCGGGTGGCGGCCAGCCCGGCGGCCGCCCCGACCGCGGCGGCGGTCCCCTCGCGGATGAACTCGCGGCGCGTGAGCTTGTGGTGCGACATGCTCGGAATCCTCCTCTGCCGTGTGTGGCGGGCGGGAGCGAAACAGCCTCAGGAAACCGGACGCCGGGCCATCCACCCACCCCGTTGCGATCTTAACCTTCACCGGACCGCCGGGTCAAGCCTTTCTTGACACCACCCGAATCGCGGCCCTATCATGCCCAGACAAGCGCGGGCTTCTGCCCACCAAACGGCAAGAATCAACGTCCCCCGGCCCAGGAAAGGAACTCACCATGGAGAACCGCCAGTCTCAAGAGGTCTCTCAGCACTCGGCGCCGCCGGGTCGGTCGGGCCGGCATCTGGAGGAAGGCGCCGGCGGGCTCAGCCGGCGGGGGTTCCTCGGCGGGCTGAGCGGGGCCGCGCTGGGCGGTGCCACGCTCCTGGCTGCCCCTCCCGCTAGTCCCCCGGCGCCCGAGCCGCCCGCCAAGTCGGCCCTCCTTCCCGGCGTCCCGCTCCGCGTCAAGCCGGCCCTGGTCTACCACCTCAGCCGGCGACAGGAGAAGACGAGCTGGCGGGCCTACGGCGGGCTGCACACCTCGGCCGACGTCGAGCAAGAGGCCCGGCAGATCGCCGACGAGCTCAAGACGCTGGCCGGCCGGGCCGAGTTTCCCCTGGAGATCCTCCCCGTCGCTCTCGTGGGCAGCGACGCCGAGGCGGCCGCCGTGGCCGCCGCCGACTGCGACGTGCTGCTCCCCTTCGGCGCCGGCGGGGCGCAGCAGTGGCTGGAAAAGCTCGCCGCCGCCAGGCCCACGATCCTCTTCGTCCGGCACCGCTCCGGCAAGACGTACCTCTGGTACGAGATCGCCCACTGGCGCCTGCTGCGCAAGAGCGAGGACACCTTCAAGGAGCCGAACATGGACGTCGACGACGTGGTCGTGGACGACTACGGGGAGGTGCTCTGGCGGCTGCGGGCCCTCTATGGGCTGAAGAACGCCCGGGGCACCAAGGTGGCCGCGATCGGCGGGCTGCAATCCTACAGCGCTCCGGGCACCAAGTTCGGGCCGGACCACGCCAGGCAGGTCTGGGGCTTCGAGATCCACCTCGTTGCGGACAAGGAAGTCGCCGAGCGCCTGGCGAAGGCCCGCGCGGACGCGGCGGCCGTGCGGGAGGCCGAGCGCCAGGCCGCCGAGCTTTTGGCTCAGCCCAACGTCACCTTGGGGACCGAGCGGCGGTTTGTGGTCAACTCGTTCCTGGCCCTGGGCGTGTTCAAGCAGATCCTCAAGGAGACGGGGGCGATGAACCTGGGGGTGGCCAACTGCATGGGCTCGCTGATCGGGCTTTTGGACACGCCCCCCTGCCTGGTTACGAGCCTGTTGAACGACGAGGGCTACACGGCCTTCTGCCACGTCGACTTCACCCACACCCCGGCCGGCGTGCTCTTGCGGTGGATTTCCGGCAAGCCCTCGTTTGTCAATAACTCCCATTTCCCGCATCATGGGGTAATCACGCTGGCCCACTGCGCGGCCCCGCGGCGGATGAACGGCCGCGACTTCGAGCCGACCAAGATCCTCACCCACTTCGAGTCGGACTACGGCGCGGCCACGAAGGTCGAGTACACGCGGGGGCAGGTCGTCACCGTGGTCGTCCCCAACCTCCGCTGCACGAAGTGGCA
>Ga0315280_10008982_pt1 | contig 12966 bp, 12 predicted proteins | sample YL17G06_40_MG_FD_203697 | JGI IMG/M metagenome (GOLD analysis project Ga0315280, IMG submission 203697) | Sediment microbial communities from Yellowstone Lake, YNP, Wyoming, USA - YL17G06_40 | ecosystem: Environmental > Aquatic > Freshwater > Lake > Sediment | place: USA: Wyoming | collected...
CGTTGATCGTGGTGCAGGTAACTGTTTTCACAGCCGTGGCTGCTGTTGTTGGCCATCCTAGCGTGGATAGGGTACGTTATGACTACTCCTCCTCCGAAGCCGTTGAATGATGAATAAGAAACCATTTGTTATTGCTGCTATTCCTGCCTTCAATGAAGAGAAGAACATAGCGAAAGTGGTTTTGCTGGCCAGAAAGCATGTGGATAGGGTTGTGGTTTGTGATGATGGCTCTACAGACATGACGGCTGAGATAGCTGAGGGACTTGCTGAGGTGATTAGGCATGAAAGAAACTTAGGTTATGGCGTTGCCATCCAGTCCTTGTTCAGGCGGGCTAGGGAGTTAAACGCTGATGTTTTGGTTACTTTGGATGCTGATGGACAGCATGATCCAAGGGAGATTCCGAATGTTGTAAGGCCTATTGTTGATGGTGTGGCTGACGTGGTTATTGGCTCCAGGTTTGTTGATGAGCGTTCAGCGAGTATTGTTCCATGGTATAGGAGGGCTGGCATAAAATTCATCACGAGGTTCGCAAACAAGGCGTCGAAGTATGATGTTAAGGATGCTCAAAGCGGATTTAGAGCCTACAACCGCAAATCCCTAGAAAGATTAGCTAATTTAGAGAATGGTATGGGCATCAGCGTTGAAATATTGGTTAACGCTAGAAAGCAGGGTTTGAGGATTTGCGAGGTTCCTGCGAGGTGTAATTATAGTAGGGATGTGAAAAATAGTACACATAATCCGATAAGGCATGGTGTTAGCGTAGTTATGTCGATTGTACGGTTGGTGGTGGAGGAGAGGCCCCTGTTGTTTTTGGGTGTGCCTGGTGCTGTTTCTTTGTTGGTTGGGTTTTTGTTTGGGGTTTGGATGTTGCAACTCTATGCTATAGAGGGGCGCATAGTGACTAACGTTGCGTTGGCTTCCATGGCTTTCATACTCATAGGCATCTTTGCTATGTTTACTGCCATAACGCTCTATGCTATCGCAAGGCTCATGCAGAAATCGAATAAGCAATAGGAGCGGTAAAATGGAGCGAATACTGGTTACCGGCGGAGGCGGATTCATAGGGAGCCATCTTGCGCGCGCTGGAGTTGCTTTTGGAGTTTGGATGTTGCAGATTTACGCCGCAGAACATCACATAGTCACAAATATTTCATCGGTTTCCATAGCATTTATTCTGATTGGGCTTTTTGCCGTCTTCACTGCTGTGACGCTTTATGCCGTTTCGAGGTTGGCGAAGAAGACTGGCAATGATAGGTAAGGTTAGATAGTTTAAATGCGGATTGTTCGAGTTCGGCATTTGTTCTATCCTAATATGCCTCGAGATTGTTTTTACGAGATGTCAGCTAGACAAGTTAAGAAGGGGCATAAAGTTGATGTTGTAACTTGGAATAGAAATGGGCATTCTCTTGAAGAGGTTGTTGATGAGGGCTTTGTTATTCACAGGTTGCCAGGTTTAAATTTTAGTTTGGATGGAATGATTCGAGAATACCCTTTTCTTCCCGGGTTGCCCGCCAAGATTGAGATGCTAAATCCTGACATTGTTCATGCTGTATCGCATCTTTTTTTGCCCTCTGTTCAGGCTATTAGGAAGGCTAAGAGCTTGGGTTTGCCGTGTGTTGTTTCTGTACATGGGGTTTTTGCTGAGAGAGGGGTTGCGTTGAAATTGGCGCAGTTTGCTTATCTTCGTACCTTAGGTTTGGGGGTTTTTAGGAGTGCTGATAGAGTTGTTTGTTTAACGAGGAGTGATGCTGAAGAGGTTGTTAGGTTTGGTTGTCCTTTGGAAAAGATTCGGCTGATTCCTAATGCAGTTGACACTGAGTTGTTTATGCCAGATGAAGATCGTGAGGATTGTTTGGTGGTTTGGGTCGGTAGGTTTGTTCCAGAGAAGGGTGTTCAGTATTTAGTTATGGCTGCGAGGATTGTTGCGGAAAGAAGCAAAGATGTTAGGTTTTTGCTGGTTGGGTATGGTCCTCTGAAGGCTAGGATTATGAAGTTGGCGCGAGATTTTGGATTGCTTGACAAGTCTATTAATATCCTAGGACCTTTGAGTAGAGAGGAAATCGCCGAAATCTTAAGCAAAGCGTCCGTTTTTAGTTTTCCTTCGTTAAAAGAAGGTATGCCGCTTTCGGTTTTGGAGGCCATGGCTTCGGCTGTTCCAGTCGTGAGCTCTAATATACCTGGAATTAATGATGTTATTATCCATGGGGAAAATGGTATCCTAGTGCCGCCTAGAAATCCTAAGGCTTTAGCAAATGCGATTATGCTGCTGTTGGAAGATAGAGACCTCAGAAGGAAACTGGGGCAGAATGCTAGGCAGTTGATGGTTGAAAAACACAGTTGGAACTTAGTTACCGAGAAAACTGAAGAAGTTTACAATGAAGCGATAGGAAAGGCAGAGAAATCATAAAGGATGATTATTTGATGGAGGCTATGAATTGTGGAAAACCTGCTATTGTGACGAGCGTTGTCGATGCCTTTTCTACTGGCAAAGCTGACCTATTAGCTGAAAGCATAATTTACTTGGCTGAAAATCCAGAGTCAAGAAGGCGTATGGGAGAAATAAACGTTAGAAAGATGAAGGAATACGACTGGGATAAAATAGTGAAACAATACTATGCGTTGACTCGGAGATACTAAATACTTAATGTGGACTGATAGAAACTTAAAATATTTATGAAGGGTTAACTTGGGCATAAGTCTAATGTCTTCTATGAAAATTGTTGTTTTAATTCTTTTGGAGCCAGCGTTAAATGAAGTTGGGTATGTTAGCAAGTATATACCCTTAATAGAGAAGTACATTGACTGTAACTTTTTTGAAGTTCATCTCATCGGAAGTTATTCAGGTCTAAAACCCTTGAAAGAAAAATTTAGTAATGTTCATTCCGTTATGTTTTGTCCTACAGCAACTCATGGCTTAGGGCTTTATTTAGGGTATCTTTTGTACCTTACTGTTGCGTTCTTTAAAGTAGTTCAATTAGTCCCTAAGATTGGTGCTCATGTTTTGTTAAGCTTAGGTGGGCATGCTTACTCGGGACTTATTGTTACGCTAACAGCTAAATTACTGCAAAGAAAGTCGATAGTTAGAATTTCTGGACCGACAAGGTACACAGTATGGTCAAGGTACAGGTTTGGCCCTTTGCTTTCATGTTTCATTAATGTTCTGGAACGGATGACGTTTTCTTTATGTGACATTGTGATTTCTAACCGTGATATGTATTGGTATTCCTCTAAAATCGTAACTAAACAGAGGGTTCTGAGTCAGGGCGTTGATCTTTCACTGTTTAATCTTAGAGCGGCTCCAGCTTTTCATTCTAAAGGTTTTCCGAAGTTGATTACTGTTGCCAGGCTTGATAAGCTAAAGAATATTGGAAGTGTTATTGAGGCCGTTGGATTGCTTGAGAAGAGATATCCCAAAATTTTGTATCACATAGTGGGTTCTGGTCCTGATGAGGTTGATTTACTTGACAAAGTAACAAAGTTGGCTCTTAATGAACACGTTTCTTTTCATGGCTATCTACGTCCAGAAAAAATACCTGGGTTGCTTAGGTCTTGCGATGTTTTTGTCTTATCGAGTTTCATAGAGGGATTGCCATCGGCTGTTTTAGAGTCGATGGCTTGTGGTTTGCCTGTTATTGTAGGATCGGCTATGTATGGCTTGAGTGAACATTTTATTGACGGAGAGAATTCACTTGTGGTTGAGGGAAGCCCGAGAAGCATAGCTCAGGCGATTGACAAGTTAATTTCTGACGAGGAGTTAAGAAACAAGCTTGTTGTCAAAGGCGTAAGATACGTAAAAGAGTATCATGATAGCGCGAAAACAAAAAACAGTTTCAGTGTAATTATTCAACAGCTGTTAGGAACTTCTGAGCGAAACTAATGGTTTTAACTATCGACGGGTTACAGCAAAACTATTATATGATTGCAAACTTTATATTTAGAAAAATTTTTGATGAGATACAGTTTCATAGTCGTTCAACAAGATATTTGACAAGGGACGAGTTCAGAGCCTTACGACGTTACTATTCAAGCTGGATGAAAAGCAGTCTAGATGAATTTCACGGACATTATTTTGCTAGACGAATCAAGAATGCAGTCAAGCTTATAATAGAGTCGCGCGGCGGTACAAAACCGAATGTTTTAGACTGTGGTTGCGGTTTTGGGTCTGAGAGTATAGCATTCGGGTTACTAGGCGCTAAGGTTTTTGGTGTAGATTTGAGCACGGAAAGAATCAACGTCGCAAGAAAAAGGTTAAACTACTATGACGATAGATACGCTGATAAGCTAGATGTAAATTTCAAGAATACAAATATACTGGATTGCAAATTTGATGAATTGTTTGACATGGTGTATGCGAAAGAGTTCATAACACATGTGTATTCTGTCTCAAAGTTCGTTAAGTTTGCGAAGAGAGTTCTTAAAAGTAACGGCCATCTGATAATCACAGACGCAAATCCTCTAAATCCAGCCGTATACTATAAAGCGTGGAGAGCCCATGAATATGGGCTTTACACGGTTGTGGCAGATCCAAGAACAGGAAAAGATGTTCCATACGCCGTAGAAAGGCTGGTTTCACCATTTTATCTTAAATCATTGCTTAGGCAAAACGACTTTGAGCCAAGATCTGATTTTTACGGAATTCCGCCTGTTCCATCCAATCTAGTTTGGATCATTAAGCCGTTTGAAGCCAAAGTCAACTTCCCATTCTTAGCCATATATGAAGTTATCGCAATGAAGCATTCCGTTTTGTAGTCAGGATTTAGTGATTGAGTGTTGGTCTCACTTCATAACTAAATGCCGAAGCAATAAACAAAGTAGTAAACTGACTTAGGGCGCACACTTAATTTCAAGGAAGCTTTCATCCAAAAATTGGCTACTACGTGCTAAAGAACAAAACACACTTTTGACATCTGATAATTGACATAATTCCGAAGAGCTACGACGAGGATGCGGTGAAAAATCTATGAATTCCAGAATAGGGAACTTGAACAAGATTGTAATTTTATACGGTCAACTTATTGGCGCAGGAGGTGCGGAGCGGGTAGCTATCGAAGAGGCAGAGTATTTTGCGAAGAGATTAAAGACAAAATTGCTAACTTTCAGGGCTAAGGAAGAAGCATTGTTTGATTACAAAGATTTGACAGAATTAGAAGTATTGCGATGGAACAGTGATGAGCATAATTATATGAAGCTGTCCTCGTCGTTGTCTAGAGTAATTGTGTTGAGAAGGCGATTGAATGAGCTTTCCCCAGATATAGTGATAGGATGTTGTTGGGCGGGCTGGCTTGAACTTTATTTGGCAACTCTGTTCACTTCTATTCCCTACATATTGCACATGCATGGTTCCATGTTTTGGTTTGATAAAGATTTAATGAAGTACGCTCTGATTCATAAATCTGTGTTTAACGAAATCCGAGAATCTGTTATGGGGCATAAAGAATTTATAATTTGCAAGCCGAGATGTGGTTTTCTTCAATATATAAAGTTTGAAGTTTTAGCTTTTTTAGATTACTTCGCTGTTAGGCGAGCTAAAGTTATTTTGGTATTATCAAACCGTGTGAGATGGGAAGTCAGAAAATTGTACAATAAAGATGCTATAGTGTTACGAATTGGACCTATCCCCTCACAAATTTTAAGTTACACGCCTAAGCAGAACATTAAGGAAAAGTTAGGATTACGCGGAGAAAAAGTGATATTAAGCGTAAGTAGACTAGATCCTAGAAAAAGGATAGATTTGCTAATAAAGGCATTTGCGGTGCTATCTAACGAGATGAAGGATACTGTTCTAGTTATTGGCGGAAAAGGGCCTGATGAAGGAAGCTTGAAGAAATTGGCCAAAGACTTGGGGGTTCGAGATAGGATAAAGTTTGTTGGGTTTATAGACGAGGAGGAATTACGGGATTATTATGCCGCTTGCGATGTATTTGCTTACCCAGGTTGGGCTGATTTTGCAATAACTGTATATGAAGCACTGGCATTGCAAAAGAACGTGGTTTGCTCTACTGAGATGGAGATAGATCAGCGTATATTAGCGACAGGGCGTGTGTTCCCAGCAGATCCGTCGGTGGGCGACTTCGTCGAGGCTTTGAAGAAAGCTCTTACTGCAGAAATAAAGACAAAAATTGACTTAGGTGATTACACATGGGACAAGTATTTTAATAGAATCCGCTTCATATGTGAGGAATGTTTAAAGTGAGGTTTCATGAACCTGGAAAAAATATCCAACATTTGTTTTCAGACATTAATAGCGCGCGCTAACATGCTTTTGAAGTATAGATAGGCAGGTTGAATTAGTGGACAAAGTTGACTCAAGTGAGCGCAATTCTAAGCCGGGAACTTTCTTATTTTACGGAGCCATTCTTGTTTTAACCATATTTCTATGCCTTTCTCTCCTATCTCTGGTCAGCAACTCGGCCACATTCTTTGGTGATGAAATAAGAACGTTTGAACAGATAGCTCAAGTTAGCATGCCTTTTCTGTTCATACTCTTCTTCTCAATCACCCTTCTACTACCGCTCGCATTAGTCTTCAAAACAAAATTTGAAAAAATGGAGATCATTAAGCAAAAAAGTGATTATTGGCCAAATTCAAGAATAGTACTTATTCTTTCAATAATTTTAGTCGTCATATTAATGGGCGAAAGGTATCTCAGATATGCCTTGCCAACAGGTGGCGACACGCCTTTGTATATCATCAGTTTGAATGACATTTCAAACAAAGGCGTAACTTTAAACTGGCTTAACAGAATGACTTCTAACCGAATTTTTGTTCTGCTATTTTCTCCATTGCTGGGTCTCAATTTGTCAAGCGAAACTATAATCAAAATGGTGCCGTCGATCTTGGGCATCTTCTACGCTTTAGCTGCTTACCGTTTCCTTAAGGATGCAAACGTAAAAATCGGAGCTTTGTCTTCGCTTGCTGCAGTTCTGTCATCTAACATCTTGACTCTATCATCGCAACTCTACGCTAATTTTTTCGCTATCGGACTTATGATGGTGTTTTATACCTACTATTTAAAATCAATAGAAATCGATAGCAATAGAAATCTCGTATTAGCGTCGATTTGTCAGTTTTTTTTGCTACAAATATATCCGCCTGCGTGGATATTTAGTACCGGTGTTGTTTTTGTTTTTCTGGTAATTTCCTTAGCAATCACAAATGATAAAAAGCATATTTTTAAAACAACTATGAAAATATACATACCTTCAATCTTGGTGATAATTGTTGGCCCTTTTCTGCTTCGACAAATCTGGGACTATGACCTATGGGCTAATTACTATCTCTTTGAATCGGGTTTGAGGATATCTTTGAACAACGCAGGAAGTTTGATACCTGCAATATTACAAGGAGCACAGCGCGCGGGCGGATATGACTTTCAATCGTTTTTAATGGAAAATTCAATCGTTTTATTTTTTGCGATAATCGGTTCCTTGATTCTGGTGCTTAGGAGAAATGATTTATTTGTTAAAGGAAACGTTCGCAATTTTATCGTCGCTTGGGTTTTTGTTCCTTCGCTTCTTCTTCCGCTTTTCCCGACTGGTAGATATCGAGTTACACTTTATTATCCCATTCCAATTTTGGTGGCAATCGCAATATTTTTCGTGATAACAAAATTTTCTCATCTTTCAAATGGACCCATGATTAGAACAATAAAGACTAAGTTCAGATTTAATTTCTCGACTGGCAAAGTTAAGGTCCTAATACCTTTATTTCTCATTTCTCTAATTCTGCTCAATTTCTCGTTTATTAGGCTTAGGGAGTCGCCCCTAATTTACGCGCGCGCGAGCGCGTATACAGATGATCTTTATTGGATTCGTGAAAATTATGACCCTAAAACTACTATAATCTGTATTGGTGAATACATATACAAACCACCGATAATATATGACAGTGATGTCGGATGGGTCCAAGCAATTACTCAAGCGTATATTTATGTGGGTAAATTATTTGAATTATTGTCAGGCAGAATCCCCACGGTCACTGATCCATGGGTTAATATTCCGCCATTACTAAACCATAATGGTTTAAATCAATTCAACATACTCGTTTTCTCGAGACAAGGGTTCCCCGTTTTTTATTCTCCCGACATAGTGGAGAAACAAGTTCTGAAAAAAGTGCATGAAGATGTATTTCAAGTAAAACAAATGACCCAAAAAGAAATAAACAGCTGGATTAATGCGTGGTATCTCTACAACGAAACAGGAGATATTCCTGCTGACCTTCCGAACATTTCTCTGTATGACAATTCATTCAAAAATGGATGGAAAGCTTCACCTCAAGATATCAACTTTACTATAAGCGAATATTATACTAATGTGACAATAAATTCAGCTACACCAGGATGGAAATCATTTTATATAAATAACGGGACTAGCTCATTCCTTCCAGTTAGTGGTTCTTCGGTAATAGTTAAAATCAACTATCCTTCATTGTCCAATGAAATGGGATTCCACTTAAGCCTGTACTCAGGGAGTGAAAATGCTGCAACAATATACTTCCCGTCATCAGGAAGTAATGGATGGCAAACTTACTCCATGCAATTTAATTCGACTCTAATAAACCTAATCGAAATAGATGCTTATATGCCTAAAGCTGACATGTATTTTGAATATTCTGTAAGCTACGTGGCACTGTTAGAGTGATTGATCTCACATCACATCTTTCCTGTTTCTTAACTTACGTCACTTTATTCTATAATTGGACTTTTGATCAAACCAAGAGTCATCCTGCATTTATTTGCATATGGACTTTAGTTTCGATTGTTTGAGAACGGCTTGCGTAATAATTTGGTCTACTATTATAACCTACGGAAACAAGAGAATCTGAGCTTGAAAGCCATCGCCTTGTATCATCAACAATTCTGAGATTGAGTTTAAAGAGAGAAATCAAAATATTATTGGCTACTATTCGAACTTATGGGTGAGATATATGAATAAGCATGCTCTTATCACTGGAATAACTGGACAAGATGGCGCATATCTGGCCGAATTTTTGTTGAATAAGGGTTATGAGGTATTCGGGACGTATCGAAGGATATCTACACCAAATTTTTGGCGATTGCAATATTTAGGTGTTTTTGAAAAGACAAATTTAATCTCGGCAGATATGGTTGATACCGGATCGATAGTAGAAGCAATTAAACTTTCTGAGCCAGATGAGGTGTACCATTTGGCAGCACAGAGTTTTGTAGGTGCTTCTTTTGAACAACCGATTAGCACCGGCGAGATAACAGGACTAGGAGTTACAAGAATTTTGGAGGCGATTAGGCAAATCAAACCCGAAACAAAGTTTTATCAGGCTTCAACAAGCGAATTATATGGCAAGGGGCATTCATCCAATTTAACAGAGAACTCGCCTTTTCAACCATCGAGCCCTTATGCAACGGCAAAACTTTATGGATATTGGCTGACCAGGATTTATAGAGAAGGATACAATTTTTTTGCCTGTAACGGGATTCTGTTTAATCATGAAAGCCCCCTTAGAGGGTTGGAATTTGTTACTAGAAAGATATCTAATGCTGCAGCAAAAATTGCGTTAGGTATGGAGAAAGGACTCCTCCTTGGTAACCTGGATGCAAAAAGAGATTGGGGATATGCCCCTGACTACGTTAACTCAATGTGGTTGATGCTACAACAGAAAGATCCAGATGATTATGTGATAGCAACTAATGAGTCTCATTCTGTAAAAGAGTTCGCCGAAAAAGCATTCGGTGCTGTAGGATTAGATTGGCAGGAATACGTCAAAGTAGATAAAAGATTTCTAAGACCGTTAGATGTTGATTTCTTGCAGGGAAATTATTCAAAGGCAAAAGAAAAACTTGGTTGGGAACCGAAGGTGAAATTTGATGAACTTGTGCGTATAATGGTGAAAGAAGATTTAGGTAGATGGGAAAGATGGCAAAGTGGAGAGAGATTCCCATGGGATGCTCCTAATTATCCAAGCGAAAGCAAAATCATGTCAAGATATCAAAGAATAGACAGGTGATAGTATTGGAGGAAATAATGTCTGATGATGGAAAAATTATCGCAATTGTCGCAAAGGCAGATTTTAGAAAAAACGGTGTAAACTTCATATCAAAGAAAGACTTTCCCTTGCAATTAGGGATCAGCTGTTACAAAAAAGGGGATAAAATCAAACCACATTTTCATATAGATAAAGAAGTGGTGGTCAATAAAATTCAAGAGGTCGTGTACATCGAAAGCGGTAGAACGATGGTGAATTTATATGACTTGAATGGAGAAAAACTCAAATCTGTGGAGTTATTGACGGGTGATACAATACTCTTTATTGACGGCGGGCATGGATTCGAAATGCTCCAAGATACAAGGATTATAGAGGTTAAACAAGGGCCCTATTTTGGAAAAGACAAGGACAAGAGGATAATAAAATGAAAAAGGGTACGATTTTCAAAGGTCTCGCAGAGCATTATGATTTAATATACAAGGATAAAGATTATAAAAAAGAGGTTGATTTCATCGAAAATATTTTCAAGAATACCGATAGACCAAAAAAGATTCTTGAAATTGGGTGCGGAACTGGCAATTATACAAAGATACTTTTAGAAAGAGGATATGAGATAACAGCAGTAGATAGTTCTGAAGATATGCTCAAAATAGCAAGAGAAAAATGCGCTTGCAAATTTATAAAAGCAGATGTCAGAGATGTTTCGTTAAATGATAGATTCGATGCTTGCATTGCTATGTTTACTGTGATGGGGTATATAACGAAAAATTCTGACATAATCAAAACACTAAACAATATTTACAAGCATTTAAAACAAGATGGAATTTTTATTTTTGACGTTTGGAATGGTTTGGCTGTTATCAGAATCCTTCCAGAACCTAGGATGAAGGAGGTAGAAAACGATAAAGTAAGAGTCATAAGATTTGCAATTCCAAACTTAAGACCTTTTAACCATCTCTGCGAAGTTAACTATAAACTGATCATTCTAAACAAGGAGAATAATACATTTAAGGAAATTAATGAGAAGCATGTTGTTAGATTCTACTTCCCTCAAGAGATAAAACACTTCTTGGAAAATGTAGGCTTCGCGGTTTTGAAGATTTGTCCTTTTTTGGATTTGAATGGAAACGTTGATTGCAATGTTTGGAATATGGCTGTAATAGCGAGGGCTGTTGGGTTGAAAGAATGATCCCGGTATGTGCTCCTTTACTAGGAAAAAAAGAGCTCGAATATACTATTGATTGCATAAAAACGAACTGGATATCTTCAAAAGGAAAATACGTGGAGGAATTCGAGAACAAGTTTGCTAAATATTGCGACTGCAAGTACGGCATAACTACTACAAGTGGAACTACAGCTCTGCATTTAGCTATAGCCTCTATCGGCATAAAAAAGGATGATGAAGTTATAGTTCCAGCTTTTACGATGATTAGTTCCGTTTTTCCAATCGTTTACTGTGGTGCAAAGCCAATATTAGTGGACGCTGATCCAGAAACGTGGACTATGAATATAAACCAAGTAGAAGAGAAAATTACCGATAGAACGAAAGCAATAATGCCTGTTCACATTTATGGGCATCCTTGCGACATGGATCCAGTATTGAAATTGGCGGAAGAATACGGATTATATGTTGTGGAAGATGCGGCAGAAGCGCATGGAGCAGAATATAAGGGTAAGAGGACCGGGGGAATTGGAGACATCGGCTGCTTCAGCTTTTATGCGAACAAAATAATAACCTGTGGCGAGGGCGGAATGATCGTAACGAACGACGAAGAAATCGCGGAGAGAGCTAAATCTCTTAAAAATCTGGCGTTTCCAAAAGAAAAAAGGATTTATCTGCATTCTGAAGTGGGTTATAATTATCGAATGACCAACATACAGGCCGCCATAGGTTTGGCGCAACTAGAAAGGATCGACGAACTTGTTGAAATGAGACGAAGAAACGCTAGAATATATAATAATTTACTAGAAAATGTAACTGGCATAAGGTTACCGATAGAGAAGGAGTGGGCGAAGAACGTTTACTGGATGTATTCTGTTTTAATTGAGCCCGACTTTCCGATATGCAGAGATGAGTTAGCGAGGAAGTTGGAAAATAGCGGAATAGAAACTAGGCCGTTTTTTATTCCAATGCATATGCAACCAGTATTCCAAAATATTGGATTTTTCGGGGGGGAAAAATATCCTATTGCGAAGGAATTATCGAGAAGAGGATTACACTTGCCATCGAGTTCGGGGCTTAAAGTGGATGAAATAAAATATGTATGTGATTCAATAAACAAAATTAGTGGATCGCAATTGTAAACCGACCCATTCAACAGAAATTCGCGACCTCTTCAAAAGCTATCAAAGTCCATTTCAAAGTAGAGTATCTTCCAAAAGAAAACCATATGGATTTTCGTCCATAAAGGATCGCTGGAAATATTTATGTGGTTAAATTCTCTTTTTCACGATTTTCTCTATAGACTCTCTTGGGTTCGTGAAACTTCCGAGCTTCAGGTAATTTAATGCCTTACTCACATCAACTCTGATTAATTTCTTGTCTTGTTCACTAAACATATTCAGCTGAACAGAATCCACAACTTCTATTTTTGGTTGTATTTTGCCATCTGAGTACTTAATCACAGCGTTTCTAACAACCTCAGCCATTTCAAAAATGGTCACTGGCTCTGGGTAATATACATTAAACACATAGGCTAAACTATTGCTGTCCTTTTTAGCCGTGCCGTCCAGAATTTTCCTTGCAAATTGCTCATAAGCCCTACATACATCATTAACATCCACATAAAGCATCGGCCTAAACATACTGTGCTTAAAAGGCTTTAACGCCTTTCCTCTAAGTCCATTCTCAATAAAAATATTTGCAGCCGTCTTCTCCGGCATTCCCTCACCAAGAACAGTACCCATTCTGATAATGCCAAAAACTTTCTCAGACATTTCATCATAAAACCTCACAATAGATTCCTGAGCAATCTTCGCCAAAGCATAGAGCCTCGCCCTATCCT
>Ga0315280_10008984_pt1 | contig 12965 bp, 11 predicted proteins | sample YL17G06_40_MG_FD_203697 | JGI IMG/M metagenome (GOLD analysis project Ga0315280, IMG submission 203697) | Sediment microbial communities from Yellowstone Lake, YNP, Wyoming, USA - YL17G06_40 | ecosystem: Environmental > Aquatic > Freshwater > Lake > Sediment | place: USA: Wyoming | collected...
GCATCTTCGGTGAGACCATCATGTCCAGGCGCACGGACATGATGCTGAAAGAGGCGACCCTGAAGTTCGTCCAGTACAACACGATGCTTGGAGCTGACTTAAGGGGGTGAATTATTCAACACAGTTTGAGATGGCGAAGGGTTATCGGCTTGTATTTCGACCTTATCTTGAGCCATGGCAGGTTTTTCGTCACTGGATCGTTGATGTCCAGTCGCCCCTCCTCCTGCAGCTGGAGAAGAACGAGGCTGGCGAACGACTTGCTGATCGACCCGATCTCGAACTGCATGTCGGGACGAATAGGGGTCTTCGATGCGATGTCGGCATATCCCTGAGCCGAGACGTGGATCGTCCGCTTTCTGTCCGTCACTCCCACAACGAGCGCGGGAACGCCAGACACCCTCAGGTCATCTCTCATGAACCTGTCGATTCCTTGAAAGGCGTCACGAAAACGAGGCTCCATTTTCCAACTCCTTCTGCCTATCCCAGAAGCCGCTCGACGCTCTCCCTGAACACTTCTGTGTGCATGTCGACGTCCTTTGCAGTCGTGAACGGAGATATCAATGCCATGTTGTGGAACGGCGTGAGCAGAATCCCCCTGTTCAAGGCCATCAGATGCATAAGACGCTCGAGCTCATAGTCCTTGCTGGCCTCGTACTCGCCGCCGTTTCTCGGCGGCTTCGGAGTGTTGTGATACTCTATCCTTACGCCCAGCCGAACGACATGCCATGGCACCCCCGTCGTGTCTATCACCTTCTGGACGCCCTTCTCGAATCGCTTCGCGAGCGGGAGCATCTTGTCGAAGTTCTTCTTAGTGATCACCTTCTGCAATGTGGCTCTCATGGCCGACACCGCCAATGCGTTGCCAGTGAGAGTCCCCCCGAGACCGCTCTCATCCGTCCCGTCAGACAGAATCCGCTCCATGACCCTGTCAGCGACGTACTGGCTTATGCCGAACGCGGCTATCGGAACTCCGCTGGCCAAAGGCTTGCCCATCGTTATGATGTCAGGGTCGAGCCCGTGCGCGGCCGTGTAGCCGCCTATGCCACAGCAGATCGTGTGCGTCTCGTCGATTATCAAGAGAGTGCCGTATCTTCTCGTGATCTCCCTCAGAGCATCGTGATAGTCTGGGTCTGGAAGGATGATACCCCTGTTCGTCATGGCAGGCTCCATGAGCGCGCAGGCGACATCCCTCGGCTCCAGCGCCCTCTCGAGGGCATCGACATCGTTGAACTCTATCACCTTCGTCGTAACGGCGGGATCGACCGGGGGCCCGATGTTTCCGCTCCGCGCGACCACCCTGCCGCGGTCCAGATTGACGAGCGTCTCGTCAACAGTACCGTGATAGCAGCCGTTCACGACCAGTATCTTGCTCCTCTTAGTCACCTGCCGGGCCAGGCGGATAGAGAACCTGTTGGCGTCTGTGGCAGTCATAGCGATCTGCCAGTACGGCAGGCCGAAACGCCTCGAGAGCTCTTCCCCGACCCAGACAGAATCCTCGGTCGGGAGCATCATGGTGATCCCCTTCCTTACCTGCCTATTCACTGCATCGACCACGGCCTTCGGCGAGTGCCCGAACATGGACCCCGTATCCCCGAGGCAGAGATCGAGGTAGCGGTGCCTGTCCACATCGGTCACGTACGCGCCGCGCCCTTCATTGGCGAATATAGGGTACGGGCCCGCCCATCTGACCATCCAGTTCATGGGCACGCCGGCGAGAAGAGACTTCTTCGCTCTCTCGAACAACGCTTTGGACTTCTGGTGGTCCTTGACGAAGATTCTCTCTTCCTCTGCCATGAGCCTCTTGATCCTTGAACGATCGATTCTCTTCATTCGAACTCCCTCGTGAAAAGAGCGCGCGCGCGAAATCGACTCGAACGTACTAATAACCTGCCTTTGCCACTGAAAGCGAAATCAGAAGCCCGCATTTCAGGATTTTGCGCACAGATGTCAACGTTAATCTACCAGTCTCCTCTTGAGACCACCAGCAAACTCACGGATTTGACGTTCAATGATGCCGAAGAAAGCAATCGTGCGCGAACCCGGGGACTCCTATTCGAAATGCATCTCATGTCATCCGCTTCGGCACACGATAGATGTTGAGAAGGCCAGAGACCAGCACAGAGCGTATTGCCGGGCCCTCGGGGAGTTGGGTCTCGAGGTGATTCATGTCCCGAGAGACGACACGCTAGCTGATTCGTGCTTCGTCGAGGACAACGCTGTGATCCATCGAGGGAAGGCCCTGATGTGCAGGATGGCCAGGCAAAGCCGAAGGTCGGAGATAGGGGCCGTCGAGAGCGTTCTCAAGGATCTTGTCAGAGTGAAGCAAGCGACAGCACCGGCGACGGTGGAAGGAGGCGATGTCGTCCATCTATCGGACCGATTGCTGAGCGGCGTTTCGCAGCGCACGAACAGCCAAGGAGTCACACAGATGGAACAGTGGCTGGGCGTGAAAGTCGACACGGTGGAGGACCCTAGCATTGTGCATCTAAAGAGCCATGTGACCTACCTCGGCGGGGACTTCATGGTCTCGACCAGGAGATACGCGAAACACCCAACACTCGATGGGCTCACCGTGTTGGTTGTCCCTGAGGATGAGGAGTATGCGGCCGACACGCTGGCCATTGGCGACTCGGTCCTCATGGCCGAAGGTAGGCCCAAGTCGCAGAGACTCATCAGAGACGCGGGGTTCGAGGTCATCTCCTTGGATGTTAGCGAGTTCGAGAAATGCGAGGGCGCGCTGACATGCCTTTCGCTTGTTCTCTGATCGACGCTTTTTCGCCTGAGAAGAACGTCAGAGCCGTAATGCGGAACTCGACTCATATTCGCCTCAAGCGGAGGATAGGAGACGAAGGACAAAGTGGAGATAGGCGACAAGGCGCCTGAATTCGCGCCGAAAAATCAGAACGGAGAGACGGCCAGTCTGAAGGATTTCCTTGGCAAGAAGGCTGTCGTGCTCTACTTCTACCCGAAGGACATGTCGCCTGGGTGCACGAAGGAGGCCTGTGCCTTCAGAGACAGCTACGAGGCGCTCGAGGACGCCGGGGCGGAAGTTATCGGAATCAGCTCCCAGTCGCAGGAGTCACACAGCATCTTCTCGCTGAGGTACAACCTGCCGTTCACGCTCCTGGTCGATAAAGGCGCAAAGGTGAGAAGACTCTATGGAGTGCCCTCGTCCCTCGGGATGATCCCAGGGAGAGTAACCTATGTCATCGACAAGGAGGGGGTTGTGAGACGCATCTTCTCGTCGCAAGTCGACATCGAGGGTCATATCAGCGAGGCGCTGAAGGTTCTGAAGACACTGAGGTGACAAGAATACTGGTTCATCCCTTGTCAAGAACCTAAGCACTCTCGGGTCGGCCAGTGCCTTTCCCAGGCCTTCCTGCTATCGCCCAGATTATGTCCTGCCTCGTGATGAGTCCCACAACGTGATCCTCGTGCACTACTGGCAGTCTGTTGATGCTGTGCTCCGCGATCATGTGTATGGCGCGGTCGAGCGAGTCGTCAGGAGAAAGGCTCAGCACCTTCTGGTCCTTGGGCAGTATGGTGGAGATCTTGCTCTCGGCAACGGCCCTGATGGCGAGCGAGAGTTCCCTGATCTCCTCCTTCTCTATTGCCTCGGGATCCATCATCTGCGTTGTCGATTCGCGGAGCGCCCTCGCCTTGTAGACCCTTTCCAGAATCGCACGGAAGATGTCCGTTATGCTCAAGATGCCCGTCAGGCCTCCAGAGTCATCGACGACAGGCGCACCGGACAAACCCGCCTCCATCAGGACTAGCCAGGCGTCTTTCACGTCCTCGGTCGCCCTGAATGAGACGACCTCCTTCGTCATCACGTTCTTGACGCTCATCCAGCGGCTACGACTTGAGCTTCCTTCCGCGGTAGGTCCCCCTTGATAAGACGTATCTAGGGATTGAGTAGATTAGAGTTTCTCAAGAAACGGCCAGCGCATCAGAGGCCCACTCGTGGGTACCTGAGCATCCGGCTCTCTTCTGTCGACAGCCCGACGAACTTCCGGACCATCGGGGCGTAGTAGCAGTCGCGTAGCTCCTTCGCCGCCGCGGTCGACACGAGGGAAATGGTGGGGTCTCCGCGCAATACATCCTCATCAAGAAGGGGTTTCATCATCCTCTCCATCTCGGAGACATAGTCTTTGTAGTCCTTCAGCATGTAGCAAGTGTAGGCCTCGGATTCCCTCTCGAGCGTGTACCAAGAGAGGTCAATCCAATCCAGCTTCGAGAGAGACGACCTGGTTTCGGGATCGAGATCAGGTTTGAACCGCATGTGAACATATGCGATCAAGTCGATGTTCCAGGTGAACAGAAGGGGGATGCAGACCCTCGTGAACATGCCTTTTTTCTCGAGCCGCTTTCGGATGTTCGTCACCGTCTGTCTGGATTTCGAGATGACCTGCGCAATCTGCGCATCAGTTGCGTGCGGATACTCTGCGAGATTGGCCAAAGTGCGTTTCTCTATGGGAGACAAATCCGCCCTCTCAAAGTCGTACTTCACGGGTCTTTTTGGGACAGGCTTCGGCACATCGAGATTGAATATCCTGTGGAGACCGGGAGCGAAGTTGTACGAGTAGCATAGCTTGGAAATCTGGAAGGGGAAGAAGACCGCTTTCAGATCGGCCCGTTCCGCCGCCCTAAGGCCCTTGAAATGAATGTCGTATCGGTCTATCGCCAGGAGGTAGTCTGGGAAGCTCCTGAACACGCCGCTCATCATGATGAAACCCTCGCCTGACACGCTGTCGAAGATCTCGGGCGTCTCGTCCAAGAAACCCAAGTGAGACATGTCTTTGATGTCCTTGGGAACCGCAGGGTTCGTCGAACCGTAGAGCTGAACGAACATCTCACAACCGAGCTTGTGGAAGGACGGGACGTTAGCGAAGTAGATGTTCCTCGAGTCCATGAGCCGCCTTCTGATCGACGACACCGTGCTCTCTTTCATGCCAAACCGTCTGGCTAGAGACGAATCAGTCAACTTTGCGTCCTGAGTCAAACCGTAGATCACGAGCTTCTCCGACTCGCGGAAGGGCCTTTCCATCGACTAGGTGAATGTGTTTTTCGGTAGATAATGTTGCCACGGACGAAAGATGGCCCGAATTCGAATCTTTTCCTGGCCGAAAAGCCTCCCACCAAGTCATGCACAACGATGCAGCAAGGAACAGAGGGTTGACTATTGCCTATTCGCAAATCCCTCGAAAGGGCGCTGTGGAAGTGCCCGTTCACCTACCTTTGTTTCCTGTGCAGCCGGAAATCGTGACAAGACGTATCACTTAAAATATGCAACACATCAATACACCGCCGGATTCCAAGGAGGTTCTCCTTGGATTAGTTAGGGGGTGCAGAAGAGTGGGAGAAGTTTTCGCAAGAAAGGCCAGTGGGCTAGTCCGTGAGTCCTCTTTGCTTGACACTTTTGGCATCGGGTTCATGAACAACACACTAGGCGTGGGCATATGGACAATGGCTAGCTGGGGACTGTTCATCTCACCGCACGGCAACATGTTGTTAGGATCTATAATGGCGTCGCTGATGTGCATATTCGGCATAGCGTTCGTCTGGGGATTCCTTGGCGGCTCGATGCCCAGAAGCGGGGGCGACTATATCGCCAACTCGAGAATCATTCACCCTGCGGTCGGCATCGCCATGTCAATGACGAATGCCGGGTTCGTGATGACTTTCTGGATCGCGACTCTGGCGCCCTTCTGTGCCGATCCTGGCATGACGTCGCTTCTGTCGTCCTTGAGGGCCGATCCGAGTCTCATCGACTGGTTCGCGACCCCGGAGGCGGTTATCGTCGTCGGTTCGCTGGTGAACATCTGGGGATTCTTCATAGTGATTACTGGTCTGAGGATCTACAATATGAACCAGAGGGTCATCATGCTCTTGGCGTTCTTCACGCTGATTGTGACGGGGATTGTGCTCACCATGCACAGCCATGCGGACTTCGTGAGTGCTTATGACTCCCAGGCTGCAGTCGACGGCTCGATGGACTATAACACCACGATAGCGATGGTGAGGGACACCGACGGAGTCGATTTGGCAGGGCCCAAACCTGGCATGAATCTCGGAGCGACTTTAGCACTGTTTCCTGCTATAGCTTGGGCGACTGCATATAGCTATCAGATCACCTTCATCTGTGGTGAGGTCAAGCGACCTCAGAGGAACATCATCCTGGGGCAGGTGCTGGCATCTGTGATCCCCGCCGTTTTCCTCGTGTGGTTCGCGTGGGGCCTGGTCAATGTCATGGGGCAGGACTTCCTGGGTGCGATTGCGTACATCGACAACGGCGATTCGGGAGCATCGATCGACAACTTCACGTTGTCACTAGGCAGCAACACCTACAGTATGATATCCCTCCTGACACAGAACAGCTTCTTGCAGTTCTGCATAGGTTCGGTGTTCATATTCTTCAACATATTATGTATGCCGATTTCTTACATCGCATTCAGCCGTGCAGCGTTTGCATGGGGCATGGACAGATTGGGTCCGATGTGGTTCACCGACGTGAGCCCGCGATGGCACTCGCCCGTGAAGAACAACGTGATCATGCTGGTCATGAGCGAGATCGGGATATTCATCTATGCCTACTGGGCGTCCGCAATAGATGCGGTGGCGATCGTCGCGCTCGAGGCGATGTCGGCTTGGGGCGTGATGGCGGTGTCAGGCCTGCTGTTCCCGTACGTGAAGAAGGCGAAGACTATCTGGGAGGCCTCGCCTTACAAATTCCATCTGGGGCCGATCTATGTGCTGACGGTGGCAGCGGTGATCAACATCGCGTTCGTCGGCATACTGATCTACTACTTCTTCACCGTGCCAGCCTTAGGTGCCATATCGACTGTTGGTGCCATGATCTACGTCACGATATGGATCTTCGGCGTCCTCTGGTACTTCCTATGGGTAAGGCACTCGAAGAGGCAGGGAATCGACCTGAAGATGGCCTGGAAACAGCTGCCTCCGGCCTGATGCGGAACGAAGACGAAAACCCAAGAGAAGGGGGCCGATGGCCCTCTTCGAAAACCTTTCACCTTTCAATTGCTTGTGAAGCGAGCACGTCCCCTAGAGTTTCGGCACGACCTCGAAGTGACTGTACGACTTCTTGAATACGAACATGACCTTCGGCCTCCACTGGTTCACGACCTTGATGTTGTCGTAATCATCGAAATACAGGACGAGCTTATAGTACTCCGGATTCTTGCCGCTCCTGTTGGCCTCCTTGGCCAGGGACTTCATCATCTTGCCAACGCACTCCTTCATCTTCTCTCTCTGGGGAGCATAGAGGTCTTTCGTCTCGGCCTCGTATTTGATGACCTTCTTGCGGATCCGGTAATCCATCACAGTGGCGTAGTTCATCGCGACAACCACGATGATGACCGCGATCATGGAGTATAGGAACGCGTGTCCCCCAAACGGATGCGGCCCAAGCACCCTCCTCCAAACCGGGACGATCTGAATGGCAAGGAAACCAATCAGGAAGATCAGACCCACTCTGTTCGCGACCTTGATCCATGCGAGGGTTCGGATCATCCGCTGAACCCCCGGGATCTTCAGCGGCATGTCAGCAATCTTCTCCGCGGCCGGTCTCGCCTTCACCCACATGTCGTAGTGCTCTTTGAACCGGGTCTTCTTCAAGGCTACGAACGCCTCATCGATCCTCTCGACGTCCTTCCTTCTGTACGCGCGCGTGTCGTCCAGGAGGGTTATGCATTGCGCCAGCTGAGAAACCGGGTCCATCTCTTTCTGCTTCTTCTTCGGCATCAGAGGCACCTATGAACGCGGCCAGCGCAGTCTGTGGCAATGCCGTATGTGGTTTATTAGACTATGCGCGTGTCGGTAAGAAACGCGTCGAGGAGGGCGAAGAAATCAGGTCATCTTCGCCTGGGTCTCTTTGATCGCTTCCTCGAATATGTCGATGCCAATGTCCAACTGCTCCTTCGAGATGACTATCGGCGGGGCGATCCTGAACACGTTCCCGAACATGCCCGCGGTTATCATCATTAGGCCTTTTCTCCAGGCAAGGCCCTGGATCTGAGGGACATACAGGGGCTCCTTCGTCTTCTTGTGCTTGACAATCTCAACGCCGATCATGAGCCCTTTTCCTCTGACGTCGCCGATGAGCTCGTACTTGTCCTTCAGCTCGTTCAACCTCTTCATCGCGTGAACACCGAGGACCTTGGAGCGCTCTGCCAGATTCTCCGCCAGTATCTCCTTGACATGCGCCAGTCCAGCCGCGACGCTCATGCCGTTCCCCCCGAAGGTGGACGAGTGCGAGCCCGGCCGCCAAACATCCATGATGGCTCGCTTGGCCATGCACGCCCCGAACGGGACACCGCCTCCAGAGGCCTTCCCTGTCAGGAGTATGTCAGGGATGACGCCTGCGGAGTTGCATTCCCATATCTCGCCGGTCCGCGCAAGCCCTGATTGGATCTCGTCCATGACCAGGAGGAATTTCTTCTCGTCGCACAACTTCCTCATCCTTGGCAAGTACTCCTTCGGCGGGACGATATAGCCGCCCTCACCCTGGATCGGCTCGACGAACATGGATGCAGGATCGTTGGCGGGGCCACCGAACTCAAGTATGGCCTTCTCGAGGTAGTCCAAACAGAGCATGTTGCAGTCCGGATACTCCTGATTGAACCAACATCTGTAGCAATAGGGATATGGAGCGAAGAAGAAACCGGGGGCGAACGGCCCGTGGCCATACTTGTACTTCACCCTGCTTGCCATGGCCAGAGCATTTCCGATCCTGCCGTGATAGGCCCCCATGAACGCGATGTGTTCGGAACCTTTGGTGTAGTATCTCGACAGTTTTATCGCGGCCTCCACAGCCTCAGCGCCGCTGTTCGCGAAGAAAGTGGATTCAAGCGCGCCACCGGGGGAGATCTTCGCGAGCAATTCTGCGAACTCGGCCTCTTTGTCAAAGTAAGCGTCGTTTGCGAGTGAATGAACGAGGTTGTCGGCCTGATCCTTGATCGCCTGCACGACTCGCGGATTCCCCCAACCCGCGTTCATCACAGAGATGCCGGCTGAGAAGTCAAGGAAGACATTCCCGTCGGCGTCCATGATCGCCGCACCCGAGCCCTTCGTCATCGTGAACTGAAAGAGCCTGTCGTAGGCGTGCGAGACGTACTTCTTGTCCTTGTCGATGATCACCTTGCTCTTGGGGCCGGGCGGTGCGACCTTCAGCTTAGGCGCGTCTCTGGCCCAGTCCTCAACCCAATCCGGAAGATTCAGGTTCATTCTAACCCTCTGAGTTTGAGAATCGTACGAATATACGATGTGTTCGGCCTCAGATAAGCATACAATCGATATTAAGATTGCGTGATGCTCCGAGCGCAGGCCCATCGAGCCAGATACTCGTTGTTTCTCACTTCGGGATTTATCATTATGGGATTGTGCATGTGTTCTAAAGGTTTTCAATGGCAATTCCTTTGCGATTCAAGAGCGGCTGCGTTGTTATGCCCACCAATCGAGCTGAACCCTGCGTTAATCACCTGCAGCCCTGACCACATTTACAGAAATGATTTTTCAAGCACTGGACAATACGGTTAAATAGAAACGAACCCTTTACGGCTCATCTCCAAAACGGGAGTAAATGAGGGGTAGGTTTTGCGCCCGATAAGATTGTTCTTCGTCACGGATTTGCATGGGTCTGAACTGTGCTTTAGGAAATTCATCAGTGCGATATCGATCTACAACGCTGATGTGGCGATTGCTCTCGGGGATCTCGCGGGCAAGATGGTGGTGCCGGTATTCGACAACGGGAACGGCAGCTATGATGTGAACTTCCTCGCGCAGGAAATCCATCTGAACAACAAGACCGAGCTCGATCAGCAGCTTGCCAAGATCAACAACATTGGATTCTATCCATACATAACCGACAAGAAAGAGGCCGATCACCTACGCTCTAACCAGGAAGATGTGATGAAGATCTTCCACAGGCTCATCAACGAGAGGCTGCAGCACTGGATAGAGCTTGCGGACGAGAAGCTGAAGGACAGCAAGGCGGCAATATACATGGCTCCTGGCAACGACGACCCCTTGGAGATGGACGCCATTCTTGAGGGTTCGAAGGTCATGAAGTCCGCCGCCATGAGGAACCTGGATGTCCTCGGCTACGAGATGATCACGATTGCGCACACGTCCCCCACACCCTGGGATACCCCGCGGGAATGGAACGAGGAGGAGATGACGAAGAACATCGAGAAGCTGGCGGGGACCATCAAGAGCATGGAGAGGGCCATTTTCAATTTCCACGATCCGCCCTATGGAACGATGCTGGACTACGCCCCAAAGCTCAGGGACATGCGACAGTCAGCGGGTGAGACTGAGCATGTCGGCAGCAAGGCTGTGGCCGAGGCGATCAAGAAGTACCAGCCCTTCCTTGGGCTGCATGGACACATCCACGAATCCAGGGCCGCTCAGAAGATCGGCAGGACTTTCTGTGTCAATCCCGGAAGCGAATATGGTGAGGGCATTCTGAGGGGAGTTCTCTTGACCCTCGCCGATACCAAAATGAAGAGCTATGTATTTACCTCGGGGTAATTGACTGCTCGGGCAGTCATGATAGGTGAGGGGATAAGATGACAGTACGTTTGCCTGCTGACATTTCAATTGAAGAGTATCCGAAGCCGGAAGTGTTCATCGACGAGGCCAACTCCTTGGTGGAGGAAGCCGGAAAGAAGGGCTACATGCTTCGGGTCATGGGCGGCATGGCCATCTACATGCACAGCAAGGAATACGAGACCCTATGGCGAAACCTCGCGCGCCTCGGGACCAAGGTATTCACCGACATAGATTTCGTGGCCTACGGGAAGCAGAGAAACGAGATCTACGATTTCGTCCAGAAGCGCGGCTACAAGACGGATCCGCGCTTCCTGTACCAGTTCGGGAAGTCACGGCACATATTCTTCGGCGGGCGGGTGCCCATGGTCGAGATCTTCTATGACCAGCTCGAGATGAACCACACCATACCGTACAAGGGCAGGCTGGAGGTCGATTCGCCGACCACGCCGATTGCCGAGCTGATGATGCAGAAGTTGCAGGTCGTCAAGATCAACGAGAAGGACATCAAAGACCTCATCGTGCTGATCAGGGCGCATGATGTCGGGACGGACGACCGAGAGAAGATCAACCTCAATGTCTTCGACTTCGTGGGCCTCTTCAACGAGTGGGGATGGTACTACACCGCGACGATGAACCTGAACAAGGTGAAGAAGTTCGCCAACGAGTACCCACAGCTCTCTCCTGATGACAAGACGATCGTGTCGCAGAGAGTGGACAAGCTCCTCCGGTACATCGAGGAGAGGCCAAAATCATTCAAATGGAAGATGCGGGCAAAGGTCGGCACAAAGACGATGTGGTACAACCCTGTCGAGGATTGGTAGGCGCTTGTGCTTCTGTCTGCCCGCAACTTCAGTGAAGAACAGTCCCCCGGTACCATTCGCATGAACCAGTGTATTTGTCGAATTAGATGGTTTCTTCCGTCTTCTGAAATGTTTCTTTGACCTCAGAAGATGAGAGCAAAGCACACGCTCGCACAGAGGACAACAAGAAAAGAGAGGGGGGAAGTTAGTGTATACGCTTTGGCTCAGGGCCCTTATAAAACCATACGGTAGACCCTCTTTTCCTGGCTTTCGCGCGAGCACAAGGTTATAATACGTCCTGTGCCAGAAGTCTGGTCAGCCGGACAATGGCCAGACGTTCAGACCGCCGGCTCTCCGCACGGCGACCATTGGCGCCGTAACGCCAAAAACGCGATCTCAGGAATCTGACCTCGGTGCGCGCGAACCCTGAGATACCCTCCTGAGGACCTTGTAGAGAACCTGCGGGATCTCATCGAAGTTTGAGACCGAGTACATATGCCCTCCACCGCTCTTGGCGATGCCCGCGCACGTCACAGGCTGGCAGTCATGGCTCTCCGTCATGATCACGAAAAGCCGCTTGTATGACATCGCGGCTTCGGCGGGGTCGGCACCAACGGTGTAGTTCCCATCGGTTATGAGAATCCCCACTTGGTTCTTCGTGATGGAAGACGAAAGCTCCTCCTTTCCTTTCCTGAGAGCCCCTTCGATGTTCGTATAACCCCCGGCTCGGGCATCGAGCAGGTCCGATATCAGATCGTCTAGGTTCTTGGTCTGGTTGACGCGCTTGAGCACGGTCGGCCTGTCGTTGAAGGTGATCAGGATATAGTCCACCGTCTTGAGCCTAAACGCGAGTACCGCTATGGCTGCCGTTGCCATCGCGAGCTTGTCTCCGCTCATCGAGAGGCTCGCGTCCAGCATCATCGCGACAGAGAGTCGCCTCGGCTGCCGCCGCTCCACAATCAGGTCGGAAGGTGAGATATGCCTCTTCTCCACGACGCGGTCAAGGGTGGATTCAACGTCGATCTCGGCATCCTCGCCCAACTTGAATTCCTGGCGGGATATGTACGTGGGCAACGACACGGGCCCGAGAAGCCGCAGGACTCGCCTGATGGTCGCCTTGATCGCGATCCTCTTGGCCAGTTCGAGCAGGGTCTGATCCTTCAACCTAATCCTTAGCTGGGCATAGTTCTGCGCGATCGCCCAACCGATGTCATCCGATTGGGTCAGGACATCGGCGTCGTTCTCCTCGATGATTCGGACAAGGTCGGAGATGTCCATCCGGGCCGCGCGGTCCTCCTCCCGAATTCGCCGCTTCTCCTCCTCTCTCTTCTTCTCGTCCTCTAGCGGCCTTCCCGATGAAGGGGGAGGAAGGGCAAAACACTCGCTGACGATCTCGTCAACGACCTCGTCGGCGGTCCTCTTCGACTCTTCCCGCATCTCTATCCTGGTGGGGAGGGCCATGTGAGAGGCCTTGCTGATCCCCTCCAGGAGGTCCTTCGAGAAGCTGCCAGCCAATTGGGCGATGCTCATCGCGGCCCTCACGCTCGCCCCCCTCCTGATATTCGGGTGGTCCCTCGTCCGGCGCGCAATCCAGAC
>Ga0315280_10008985_pt1 | contig 12964 bp, 12 predicted proteins | sample YL17G06_40_MG_FD_203697 | JGI IMG/M metagenome (GOLD analysis project Ga0315280, IMG submission 203697) | Sediment microbial communities from Yellowstone Lake, YNP, Wyoming, USA - YL17G06_40 | ecosystem: Environmental > Aquatic > Freshwater > Lake > Sediment | place: USA: Wyoming | collected...
AGTGCTGTTGTTGTATAGCCATCGATAGTTTGTGAGGGTTTGGTTTACTTTTATTTGGCCCCAGTTTATTGTGTAGCTTTCTGTTGTTTTGTCTTCTAGGTATACTTTGCATCCGTGGGCGACTATGGTTCCTGTGTTATTTATAGAGATTGTTAAGTAAATGGCTGTGGCGCAAGCGACTAATGCCACGAGTATTGTTGCGGTGATTATTCCTGGGAGGGTTTTTTCCATTTTTTCCACCTTCTGTAGTTTTGTTCTTGTCTTATACAATTTGGTGGGAGTGAGTAATAAGTATTACGTCTTACGATACACGGTTCCTCTTTTCTATAACACTAGCCATTTATCTATTAGTTACAGAACTGGGTTATCTATTTTCTGAATCTTTGTTCTATAACTCTCTTCTATCGATTTTTTCCACAAGTGATAAGAATTTGTTTTGCGTTTAAAATGTCGATGGTGCGGTGAACAGAAGAATTTTCAATACGCTTTTGTTGTTTTTGCTTCTTTCTGGAGTGTTGTTGACTGTTAATTGTGTTGGCAACTGTTTTGTAGGTTATGGTAAAGGTTCAGGGGTTATTTTTGTTGGGCGTGGTGTTGGGGATGATTATGCTTCTATTCAGGCGGCTGTTAACGCGGCTGAGCCTGGAGATGTTATCAACGTGAAGGCTGGGGTTTACGTTGAAAATGTTGTTGTGAATAAGAGTGTTTCTTTGTTGGGAGAAAATAGGGGGACAACAATTGTTGATGGGAATGGAACTGGGTGTGTGGTGCTTGTTGAGGCAGGTAATGTTAGCGTCTGCAATTTTACTTTGAGAAACAGTGGGGTCAGCTCTATTACTCCATTTAGTGGGGTCAAGTTGAGTTCCTCTGATAATTGTTTGATAAGCAATAATGTTATTGTGAATAATCAGTATGGTGTTTGGTTTGATTATTCTAATAATAACACGTTTATTGGCAATGTTGTGCAACATTCGACTGATCCAGAGGGCAATCGGTATGGTGTTCGGTTGTATCAGTCTGAAAACAATAACATAAGCAGTAACGAGATGGTTGATAATAAGTATGGTATTTACCTTTATAGTGGTTCCAACGGTAATGTTGTTAGATATAATAATGTGTCTGGCAATGCTTTTGGTATTTATCTAGCGTCTTCTTCTGAGGGGAATGTTGTTGAAGGAAACACCGTTGTGGATAGCGCTATATTCGGTATAACGGTGAGGCTTGCAGGTGGCAATTTTGTTTTTCATAATAATTTTGTTGATAACAATTGGCAAGTTGATGTGTCTGATGCGTTTGTGAATGTTTGGGATGATGGGTATCCTTCTGGTGGTAATTATTGGAGTGATTATGGCGGGGTTGATGAGTTTTGTGGGGTTGGGCAGAACGTGTCTGGTAGTGATGGTTTGGGTGATTCGGCGTATGGTAGTGATGTGAACAATACGGATTTGTATCCGCTTATGGGGTTTTTTAGGGTTTTTGATGTTGTTTGGAATGGTACTTCTTATTCTGTTGAGACCGTTTGTAATTCTACTATTACTGGGTTTAGTTTAGCGCGTCTTGAATCTGGTGTGGAGTTGGGTTTGAATGTTTCTGGTGTTGAGGGAACTGGGGGGTTTTGCAGGGTTAGTGTTCCTAAAGTTTTTTTTGAGGGTCTAGAGGATAGTGGATGCGTGGTTGTTGTTAATGGGAATTCTTCGGTTTTGGTTAGGAACCTTGGGTCTTATGGTGAGTATGATGTGTTGTATTTCGCGTATGTGCATGGGCCATTTATTTCGGAGTTCAGTTCGCTTTTTCTGGTGCTTTCACTTTTGTTTTTGGCCATTTGCATTTTTGTTGCGAAGTCTTTTTGGGCGGTTGAGAGGCGGGTTTAAGTCTTTTTAACCCTTTTTTACTTACAGTGGAAGGGCAACTGTTGGTGTGTTTGTGGTTTTGGGATATGTTCGTTTTTAGTTCTATTTTTTTGTTCTGGTCTTCTGTTCCATATGTTTTTAAATAGAAACATCTGTACATTTATTGTTCGGGTAAATAGACCCTAAGATGAAACCTACGTGCTTGACCTAAGGGCACGTTAATATTACTAGGTCCGGGGGACTAAAATAGGGAGCCCCCGTTAAAGGGTGAAGCGCTAGTCCGCGCGCGGAGCGTATTTGCCTGATGATAGCCCAAATTGAGAAAGGAGGAGGTTGACAAAACATGAACAAGAAGTTTGTTGCTTTATTGATTCCACTGATGTTGCTGCCGATGGTTTCTTTTGCTGCTGCTCACTGGTATGACTATATAACTAAGGAGTACAAGTTGCATGCTGGATGTGTCTGTGTGGAACTTACGAAATGGCACGTTTTGGGTACTACAAGCTATGATGTGAATTGCAATAACATAGTCTTTGGAGACGAACTACAAATCACCAACATAGCGGGCGTGAATCCATGTGATAACGTTGCGAAGGTAGCTGGTGTGCAAATCCTTGCTAACCCAATATTCCCATGCTGGGAACTAACGCTCGAAATGTTCGTTCACAACAAAGGAACATTATCTGTCAAAATGGACGTCCCAACATTCACGTGGGGTGGACCATACGCTGATGAACCTGTTGACTTCGGCCCAATAGTTGATCCAGTACCGAAGCCAGATTACTTCCAATACTGGTCGAAGGCATACATATGGAAGGCAGACATTAAAGAATGGGTAGAGATGGAACCTACTACGTTTGTTCTGAAGCCAAGTGAGAGTGTGAAAATCATACAGTACATACACTTCACAGGACAGGAAGTTCCAGAGGTTCAGTGTCACTGGTTCAGAATAGAATGTAAATATCCGTTCTTCCAGTATGTGCCAGAGGACAAAATAAGCAGCTACACATGGGAAGCACCAAAGTAAGCTAAATGGGTTGGAACCATTAGCAACATAGATAAAATCTCTATATTCCCCTTTTTTGGGATAAAACTCGCAACAAAAAAATTGGCGTATAAAATATGAGACGTCACAATCGAAGTAGAAACGTTCAAGTAATCACCATATTAGTAGTCCCCTTACTATTCATTATTTTAGGCAGCATTGGCTACGCAGCATGGTCCGACACACTCTCAACAACCGCAGAACTAACCAACGCCGACTACGACATCGAAATCATCAACTGCTGGATACAAGAATCTAACAGCCAAGGCTGCACACTCATATGGGAAAAAGGCGGAGTACAAATATCATTCACAGACGAAGGCCTATTCCCAGGATGGCAACTCACCCTATTCACACAAGTCCACAACAAAGGCCAAAACGACTCATGGGTAGGAGTAATAAACTATACAATCTACTACCAAGACGAAGAAACCCTTAACTGGGTGCAATGCAACGAAACAGACCTCTACAACCTCTTCAGAATTAGATACACAGGCGGATTCTACCTAAACAACGGCACAGACGGAATATGGAACACACTAGACGACACCCCAATGCCAACAGAATACCAAATAATCCCATGCACATGCGTATACAACAAACAAACATTATTCTTCGACGCACAAGACCGTCCAGACCTTATGGACAAAACCTTCAACATTCAAGTTGTACTGACCGTCACATATCCAAACGTAGACCTAATAACGGAGGAAACATAAAATGGAAAACTCGAGAATCAAAATGCTCACGTTCGTTGTAATACCGCTATTGTTAATCCCAATGTTCGGCGTAGGCGCCGCCCACTGGTACGACTACATAACTAAGCAATACAAGCTAAAGGCAGGCTACTTAAACACCCAAATAATAAGCTATAAAGTCCTAATCCCATGCAGCGAAGTCCTCATTAAAACATGCCCATCAGACAGTCAAATGCCAACAAGAACAATCTCAATCACAACAAAAGTATTCCCAGGCTGGTACTGCTGGATAGGGCTCAAAATCCAAAACCAAGGAAACCTCCCCGTATGGATAGATGGGCCTCAATACAAAATAAACGACCCATCAGGAGTATGGCAATATTTCACTCACGCTGAATACTATTACGGACAAATAGTAAACGGAACATCAGTTGGCTGGTCACCAACAGACGTTCCACAAAACGTATACGCAATAGTAAAGCTTAAACCACAAGTTCCCCAACAAGTCGCTCCACCGCCACCAGGAAACATTCCACCACCAATACGCCTTTCCGCTTACGGACCACACACAGACAATACAATGATAATGTGGATATATCTAAAACTGCCCAAAGACAGCACCCCATCCCACTGCTACTACAACTTCAAACTTCAAATATGCATAACCATCACAGCGACCATGGCTACATCGCCATGCAAATAGGGGGAACCAAAACGTTTTTCCAAAAGAATATGCTTTATAAACACTTAAACTGTAGCCAAGCATGATAAACCATGAGAAGAAGAAAAGAAAAATCAAAACGCACGCTTCTAATCCTAATATTACCATTATTCTTACTAACGATAGCGACTATAGGTTATGGAACGTATTACGACGAAATAAACGCAGAAATAACACTAGCCACAGTGAAAAAACCAACAATAACAGTTGACAGTCAGCTAATCAACGCACCAACCAACGAAGTCAACCTAACCGTAAACAACGAAACCAAAACAATCGAAAACACAGACCCAACAAACCTCAAAATCCTAATAAGCATAACAAACAACGGCACAACCCCAATAAACGCTCTAACCATAAACGAAACATTGCCCAACGACTGGAATTGGACGCAACAACTTTCAATTACAATGATTAAAGGAAACACCAGCATTTATGTCCCAGAAACCAAATACACCATAAACTACGACGCAAACACCCAAAACCTACTCATCACAATACCAGACATCAAGACAGCAATTGGAGAAAAACAAAACCAAAACGATACACTTACGATAGTCTTCCACATCAAATACAACCTCATAGGAGAACCACTACCACCAGAATACGAAAACAACCCCCCATCCTACGTAAACACTGCAACAGTAACTGCTATGACTGGAATAGAAGGCTGGAAAAGTGACTTATCTTGCACAACATTGCCCTTCACAACACATATATATCTGGTTTAAAACGAGGTTATCAACACAACAAACCAGAAGCTAATAACGAAGGGAATTAATTGTCGAGAACAAAAATCAAAGCATTATCAATCTTTTTCGCCTTATTCACCATAATATCCCTCATATTTCTCGCTTACGCAACCCTGCTTCCAACAGAAGAAGTTACAACCAATACGCTCTGCAACTACACACAAGACGGAACCTACAACTACCTAGCCCAACTTGCACCAAACCTCATATATAGCAACAAATCCACACTGGCCCCAGGCGAAGGAACCGTCTACATATCGATAACAAAATACATCGACATAACATTCACTTACACCTTTGAAAGCGACTTAAACGCAAGCACTACCATCAAATATACAGCAAGCGAACTCGTGATAACCCCAAGATGGACAAGACAAACCTACACAATTCCACTGAAAACCATAGTTGATACTTCAAATGAAACAAGCTTCAACTTTGGTATCCCGTCAATAACCATAAGATCCATGGATACGCTGGTTGGTAGCGTTAATAGCGAAATAGGAGTTTCGACAGGAAACTACAACATCACAATTATAACAACTGCAATCTTGAATGCCGAAACCGAAGTGGGCACTATTAATGAACAATTCACCGCAAGCCTACCACTTGCAGTTTTAAGAGGCGCACCAGAAGGAGACATTGTATCAATAGGAAATCTACAAACCACAAAAACTGGAAAAATCACTCAAACCCATCCAATTTACTACGATTGGGTGCAAAACCAACAATACGCCTCTTACATAACATCCGCAACAGCCACCATTGGACTCGCAATCTGCGCATTTTTCTATATCCAAACTAAACCCCCAGTAACACCTGAAACATCAGAAAAACTCATTCAAGAACTAAAGGAACCCTACCAAGACATCATAGTGGAGGCAGCCCAAGAACAGACTCCGCAAGGACAAACAATAATCACAACAAAAACATTAGAAGACCTTGTAAAAATAGCTGACACACTAACCAAACCAATCGTCCACTTTCAAAAGCCACCCACAGCAGAAAACAAAGAACCAACAGACATATTCTACGTTCTCGACGACATAACACGATACGAATACAACATCACTCCATCTAAAATAAAAGCAGCCGAACATGTTTTAGAAGAGAGTGAAGAAAACCGATGACAAGCCAACCAACATCTTCTAAAGCAACAGACACATTAACCGCCATCATACTTTTCTTCATAGTCTTCGCATTATGGCAAATCTATTGGCAATTACTAGATATTATAAAACCCGATTACCCATATGACATAATCTTATTCCTAGCCATTCCAGGTCTCAGCCTAGCTATATACGCCCTATTCATCAAACTCGGAAAAACAACATTCAGAAGACAAGGCTTCCAAAAACCAACAACAATAAAAACAACAAAAACTATCACGATAAGCCTAGTATGCGCCGCAGTTTACATAATTATGATACTGGCCCCAGGATTAACAGCAGTGTTAGCAACAGGGTCCATAAGTGAGGGTTTCGAGTTATCAACCAGCCTTCTAACCCCCCTCAGAATTGTTTACAGAATAGCGTTTGGAATGGCATACGCAATAATTCTCAGCCTTGCCTACGAGTCAATATTCCGCGGATACATCTTCAGAAACTTAGTCAGACATTACGGATTCTTCACATCCCTATACGCCACGTCTATTATGTTTGGTCTAGTGGCCTCAGCAACCATGACCCCGCTCAAAAATATTCTCTCCATGACTCAAGCAGGACTAGTCGAATTCATATTTATGGACATCCTAACAGTCTTTGCAGCTGGACTCTTCCTAGGCTTTTTCTTCTACAAAACCGGCTGGAGCCTCCTCGGCCCTATTACATTCCAACTAGGCACAATCTTTTTCATGTGGCCTGACCCACTAATCTCTTCAACTTCGGAATGGTGGATAGCCCTAACCTTCCAAGTAATCGCCTTCGCTATACTCATTTTAGCAATAGACACCTTCATAAAAGAACCGATGTACTTAAGAAAAAAGTACGGTCTAGAGGGCTAATAGGAAGCATACCGAATCATGAAACCTACGCATAAGAAAAGAAAACGTACAAAAGACATTTTATTTGTCGTTGCCGTAATTTTATCGGTTCTTTTCTTCTATATTGGACTCCGCTTTTTCTTAGCAACAGACACACCCCTAATCGCATTAAGCACTGGAAGCATGAGCCCAACACTCGAAGCTGGAGACTTACTAATTGTTAAAGGCGTTAAGCCAGAAGAAATCAAAGTTGGAGACATAATAGTGTTTAACCCGCCAGAAGAAGGCGTAGGCCGAACAATTCACCGAGTTAACGGAACTCAACGGTTAGCAAACGGAACATTAACGTTCAAAACAAAAGGAGACGCAAATTCTGACGTAGACCCTTACACTGTTTATCCTGAAAACATCCATGGCCAAGTCATATACAGAGTACCCTACATAGGTTACATATTTCTAGATCCCTTAATTCTAATAATAATCATAACCATAATCGTTATTCTAATAATAATATGGCCTGAACAAAAAGGAAGATTCCGCCATAAACATAAAACACATACATTAAAGGCTGGTTAACATGAAAAAACTTACAAAATTGGCGAGCCTGATTTTGCTCTTGGCTTTTCTACTGTTAATCAAATTTCAAGCAGAAAACACTTTCAATACCAAAATTGTTTCTGCACAACCTCCCGTTACGATAGGGCCTGTTACCGTAGCAATAGAAACATGGAACATAACAACACTAGAAGCGTTTCAACGCAAAACCTTCTTTGCCCACAACAAATACTGGGTGTTCTGGGGCGAAGCTGAAATGTATTACAAAACAAGCACTGACGGTTTGACATGGAGCACCGCTAACGATGTATGTCCAGGATCAGGAGAATTCTTTTCGCTATGGTTTGACGGAACCTACATTTCCTATGTTAGAAGCACTGGCATTCCAACAGAATCACTACTTTACAGGAGAGGAACCGCAAACTCTGATGGAACAATAACATGGAGCGCACCCGAACAAACAGTTATCGCAACCACGACATTACAACTTCATGAACCTTTTATATCAGTTGATTCCGAAGGCTACCCATGGATCGGTTACAGATGGGGAACAAATGGTGATAAATACCCTAACTGCACAAAATCGTCATTAAACAATGGTACGTGGCAAACAGCCCAAGGATTTCCATATCAACTATTCACCTCGTCCGCTTGGCCAAACTGGGCAGTTTCCATCGTTCCCTTAACGGAACAAAAAATGTATGCTGTTTACCTAAACCAAGGCGCAGTGAGAGGAAGACTCTGGAATGGAACAGCCTTCGAAAATGAAGAATTAATAGCAAACGCTGTAATAAGTGGAAGGACAAGATTTGCGCATTCCGTGGTGGCGAAAGAAAACAACGTATATCTCGTGTTTCTTGACGCAACCGCCACTACTAATACCATTTTATTTTTCTCACGAACCTACGGCGTTGGTTGGAGTGGAAAAGAAGTAGTTCAGCCATCTGTATCTAGTGTATCATTTCCTGTTCTTTCGATTGATCCGTCGGATGGCGACCTTTACTGCTTCTGGGCGAACAACGACGTAATATATTATAAGAATTACACACTAGGTTCATGGAACCCTAATGCAACAACTTGGCTAGCAGAGACCAATTTGTATGAAGAAACTCTAAGCTGCTCTTATCAAACATTGGGTTCAAGAATTGAAGTGATATGGGTTAACGGCACTATCGATAATTGCCACATTAGATTTAGTAGCCTCATAACAGGAACAATGAATAAACTCACGATTACATCTACACCCGAGGGGACAACGAACCCGCTTCCTGAAACACATTACTACATAGAAGGTGATTCAGTAGATATAACTGCCATTCCAAATTCAGGCTACTCATTTCAATATTGGTTGCTTGATGGAGAAAACAAAACAGAAAATCCAATAACCGTTATCATGGATGCCAATCATACTCTGGAAGCATTTTTTGTCGACAATATTCAACCTGAAATAAGCACCCCAATGCAGGAACCACCGGAAAACGTTATTGAATATCAAGATGTAACGATTACCGTTAACGTCACCGATCTTGGTACAGGAGTGCACAACGTAACTTTATGGTATAACATCAACGATACGGCAACTTGGATCCCTCTAAACATGACTAAAATTTCCCTAAATACTTATCAAGCAGCGATTCCTGGATATGGAAACTCCACGTTGATAAAATACAAGATAATCGCCTGTGATAATGCTGGAAACGAAGCAGTAAAAAACAATGAAGGGCAATATTATGCTTATCATGTAATACCAGAATTCTTATCAATTCTGATTTTTCCTCTTTTCGTAATAGCAACATTATTGGCGGGCATATTTTACAGAAAGAAGAAGTTCATCTGATTTTTACATTTATATATAAAATAGTACTAGAGAATAATTCCAGAATTTTTAAATGCGTGTATACGTCAAGACTAGCGTGTTGAAGGAGAAGGGAGAATGAGAAGATTAGCTTCGATGAAATCATTAACTTTCTGCTTCATAACGTTTATTGCCGTTATTTTATTTTTCTCTTATAATGTCGTTCCAGTGAGTGCTGGTGAGCCTTCTCTAATAGAAGTCTTCAATCATTTGGGCTTTACAAATGTGGCTGAGACCACCGTTGGAACATTTCCGGCAGGAACGTATACCATTACTTTGTACGCTGAGTTTGCAGGTTATCATAATGAGAATGAGCTTAGCTACTATGAGGTTAACACAACCACGTATAATTTGCTTTTTGCAGGTCCAGAAGGCGGTTTCGGATATGTTTCTCCTCCTATAGTCAAGAAATTTACTGTTGCTAAAGAGTTTGGTCTTTCCATGTTTACTCCGGAACTCCATAGATACTTTACTCAAAACTATTTGAACCCAGATGGACAGATCCATTCTAAAGTGTACAGAAACTTGGATGACCCTAAAATGTTCCTGATTGGTTTTGAGAATCTATATGAAGCAGGAGACAGAGACTATCAAGACATTGTCTTTTCAATTCGTGCAGACCCGCTTCCTGTTGGAGGTATAGAAGTAGCATTACAAGAATCCGCTACAAAGACTCAATTAACGTGCTACACCATACTTCTATCGATGTTCGTTGCAACAATAAGCGTAACCAGACGCAAAAGAGAATATTGATTTGCTTAGAGCCGGACTGCTTGTAGTGATAACGTAGTTTTCAGCTTCTAGTGGATAATAAGTTAGTCTGCTTTGGTAATTTGGATCTGAACCCGCAGTTTTCATTGCGTTGTCAATTGCTTCACCTATTGTCTGGTTTTTAGAGACAATGTTGCTTAGGAGTTGTTCTGTGGCTTTATCAGTGTGTTCCGGGGATATGGGTCCATCCCAACCTATGTAGACTTTTGCTCCTTTTTCAATGAATGCTTTTGCCATATCCGTTTTGTTAAGTCCATCACAGCCCATCATAATTACTGTCGAGTTTTTGCAGGTGTCTGATGCTCTGATAAAGTTTGACGTAATAGCAAAATATGTTGGTCCATTCTGCACATAATTAACAGCTACTACTTGTTTGTTCTCTTGTTCCCAATAGTGTGCCCAGTCGCTGTAGTTTTCTGATGTATAGAAAGTTGTCAATCCTGAGTATTGGCCCACGCCGGAGTGCACTCTCAAGATTATTAGGCTATACCGTTTTGAGGGGAGTTGTCTGTAGAAATCTACTGTTATCTGAGAATAGTTATAATAATCAACGGTGAAGTTAGCTGATGTCAGCGTTTTTTTAACGTTTTCGATAAATGTTGCGTTAGAATAAGTTAGGCTTAATTGATCAATAATTGCGGCTGTATGAGGTATTGCTTCGTAAACAGCGGTGGCAGAGGAAAAGACAAAAAAGTATACCAGCAATGCTGCGACAAGAATTGAAGAGATTATCAGTATTGTCCATTTATTTGTGAGCGTTTTTTTCCATTTGTGTTTCTGTCTTCGAGTTTTTCTTTGCATTTTCTTTACCTGTTCGATGGTTTTGTCTATTAATATAGACGCTTGTCTTCCTAAAAATGTTAACTTTAAAAATAAAAAAAGGGAATGTTTAGTATTTTCTTCTTCGTTTTGCCGCTACGATTGCTCCTAAGGATGTTGCTAATGCTAGAAGTATCCAAGGTGCGAGCATTGCAAGTGTGTTGAAGGGTGCTTCGAAACCGCCTACTGGCGCTGCTGCTGAAGACTTGAGCCTTATTGTTATCTCCGTGTCTGCACTGAGGTCAAGAAACACTGACCCTGTGTCGTAGCCTGCTATTGAGGCAGTTACCGTGTAGGGGCCTGCTTGAAGTTTGAGAAAATCAACTTTTCCGCCGTCGGTTATGCCTGCGCGACTCTCGGGTCCCACAGCCATGACGTTTGCTCCTGGAATCGGATTGTTGGTACTGTCGTCAACGACGTGCACTGTGAGGTTCCATTGTACTTTAACTGGGACAAACTCGAGTATGAGAACACCAAAAGCAGTATTCAAATGAGCGTTTGTGGTGGCTGTGCCGCCATTCCAGTGTCCGTCAGGTTGCTGGTTAGTAACAAGCCAGTCTGCATATTGGTTTGTGCCGTTATACCATTCAATTGTCGGAGAACCAGTGTAGTTTACAATGAATTCTATTGGAGTCGGTTGTGCTAGTCTGCATGCTTTCATGACTGCGTACATGCCGTAAAGGTTGCCGAAGTTGGTGTTCCAGCTAGAGCTTACGAGCCAGTCTCTGACTAGGTAGCCTTGGGCTGCCGTGATGTTCGCGTTGGTCTTCGACACGCCGCAGTAGGTTAGTCCCAAGATCCCTGTTGATGACTCTGCAACGCTGTTGAAGGTAGTTTTATCGGCGTAACCGAAAGAACCGTACAAAGAGTTCGAATTGTAGTTTCCTCCGAGATTCTGACTATATGCTAGCCAATACTTTAGTTCACTCTTCACGAAACCAGGCGCGTTTATGCCCCAAAGTTGGGCAGTCAACAATCCGAGGACTGGCCATTGGGTGTTCGAGTTGTCACTGCTTCCATAATTCGCCTCATATCTCCATCCGCCTCTGTAAACGCCAGTTGAAGCATCCACTTGTGCCCAAGCTATCCAATCTATAATATCCACAACGATGTCATGATAGGAACGCCCATTTACATAGGGGTCGGTAGCCGCTGGGGCGGTGGTGGGAACTCGTGACTGGTTTTGAGATCCGACCATTGCCATTAACACCATAGGAGTCTGATAAACCGTGTCAGAAGTGCTAAAGTAAATCCCTTTTCCGTTTCCATTAGTATCTGGGTCACCCGCTGTTTGGACAGCCAACGTTTGAACATGCGCCTGTGTAAAGAGGTAGTCCAATCCTTTTGCAACAGTAGTGTGATATGGGTCTGACATGTTATCTGGCAAGTGAGCTTGAGGCGCGTTTTCGAAAGCTAGAACTGCCATTGCAGTGCAAGCGACTGGATAGTAACCGCCTCCCCAACTGCCGTCTGCAGCTTGTGTATTATTCAAATATTGGAGACCCAATTCGATTGCGTCATTTATATCCACTTGAGAAGCAGCTTGAGTATTTGGGATTCTTGCAAATGCTGTTACAATAGTAATTACGAGCAATGCCACTAACATTAGTTTTAGTATTCCTTTCATAATCCCTTCTCCTTTTCGCACTATTCATTTCTAAGAATTAATATTTAAACTATCAAGTACCACAAGACTAGAACAAAAACCCAGAATAATTCTAAATCGCACTCTACATGCGTTTAATACGAGCGCTAACCTTAAAAACATCAACAAACAAGAGCAAAACAAATGCTGCAACCAAACTGGCCAAATATACTTCTAGAATGCAAAAATCAAATTCAGAAACAAATAAAACCACTGTTAAAAACGTTAAATAAGCCACAACCAAACTTGGGGATAGGGGCTGGCGGCGACCAAAT
>Ga0315280_10008986_pt1 | contig 12963 bp, 13 predicted proteins | sample YL17G06_40_MG_FD_203697 | JGI IMG/M metagenome (GOLD analysis project Ga0315280, IMG submission 203697) | Sediment microbial communities from Yellowstone Lake, YNP, Wyoming, USA - YL17G06_40 | ecosystem: Environmental > Aquatic > Freshwater > Lake > Sediment | place: USA: Wyoming | collected...
GATCGATCGGCCGATGTCGGTCACCTGTTTCTCCAGGACCGGATCGACGCCCTTGATCGTCAGGAACTTCGAACGATCACCGACCGTGGCGAGCGCCGGACCCTGGATCGTCGGAGCCGCGCCAACGACGTGCGGGACCTTGCGCAGGCGCGCCACTTCCGCCTGATAGTCGGTCAGCCCGGGAATCTTCCACACATAGACGTGCGCCGTCGAACCCAGCAGCCGGTCGCGCAGCTCGCCCTGCAGGCCGGTCATCAGCGCGAGCGCGATGACGAGCGCCATGACACCGACCAGGACGCCCAGAATCGAAATGAGCGAGATCACGGAGATGAAGGCCTGCTTGCGCCTGGCCAGCAGATAGCGGAGCGCGATCTGCAGTTCGAACGGCATCGTGTCGCGTGCAGGGCGGGGCTTAAGGGCACCCCAACGCGGCTGCCGCGTTGGGGACCCCGCCGCCCCGCCGTAGGGCGGACCTCAAGGTCCGCCCTACGCGTCCTCCTGGTCCTTCTTCGCCAAGGGCTTCATGAGCGGAAACAGGATCACGTCGCGGATCGACTTCGCGCCGGTCAGCACCATCACCAGGCGATCGATGCCGACCCCTTCGCCTCCCGTCGGCGGCATCCCGTACTCGAGGGCGCGAACGTAATCCTCGTCCATCGCGTGCGCCTCGAGGTCGCCGCGCTGGCGTTCCTGCAGCTGCTGCTCGAAGCGCTTGCGCTGCTCCACCGGGTCGTTGAGCTCGCTGAACGCGTTCGCCAGCTCGAAGCGGCCGATATAGAGCTCGAAGCGCTCCACCGTGTCTGGGTCGTCCGGCTTCTGTTTCGACAGCGGCGAGACCTCGGTCGGAAAATCGTAGACGAATGTCGGCTGCACCAGCGACTGCTCGACCAGCGCCTCGAAAATCGCCGCGGTGATCTTGCCCGGTCCCTGCCCCGCCTCGACGTCGACGCCCAGCTGCCGGGCGATCTTCGCGGCCGCGGCGCGATCGCGCAGATCCGCGTCGCCGACCGGCGCGCCCAGTCGCTTCGACGCCGCCTCGCGGGCCGCCTCGCGCAGCGACAACCGGCGGAACGGCGGGCGCAGCGAGACCTGCTCGCCGTCGAAGCTGATCTCCTCGGTCCCGACCGCCTGGCGCGCCACGAAGCCGATGAGCTCCTCGGTCATCGTCATCAGCTCCTGGTAGTCGCTGTAGGCCTGGTAGAACTCGAGCATCGTGAACTCGGGGTTGTGCTGCGTCGAGATCCCCTCGTTGCGGAAATTGCGGTTGATCTCGTAGACGCGCTCGAGGCCGCCGACGGTGAGCCGCTTCAGGTACAGCTCGGGCGCGATGCGCAGATACAAATCGATGTCGAGCGCGTTGTGATGCGTGACGAACGGGCGCGCAAGCGCCCCGCCGGCGATCGGCTGCATCATCGGCGTCTCGACTTCCAGGAAACCGCGCGCGTCCAGGAACTCGCGAATCGCGGCGAGCACCCGGGTGCGCACCTCGAAAATCCGGCGCGCGTCGGGATTGACGATCAGATCCAGGTAACGCTGCCGGTAGCGGATCTCGATGTCCTGCAGCCCGTGCCACTTCTCGGGCAGCGGCTCCAGGCACTTGGCCAGGAACGTCAGGCCGGACGCCCAGATGGAGAATTCGTTGGTCTTCGTCCGGAACAGCCGCCCCTCGACACCCACGAAATCGCCCAGGTCGAGCAGCTTGAACACCTGAAAATCGCGCGCGGGCACCGAGTCGTGCCGCACGTACGCCTGCACGCGCGACCGGCCGTCGGCGAGCACCAGGAAGTTGGCCTTGCCGAAACTGCGGATGGCGAGAATCCGCCCGCTCGTCACCGTCCGGGTTTGCGCCGCCTCGAGCTCCGCAGCGGTCTTCTGGCCGTGCGCCGCCACCAGGCTGGCGATCGTGTCGGTCCGCGTGAACGAGCGCGGATAGACGTCGATGCCGAGCTGCCTCAATTCCTCGAGGTTCGCCCGGCGCTGCTCGTGCAGTTCAGGCTGTTGGGGCATCGTCGCCTGCAGTCCCAGTGTCCAGGTCCCGTCTTATTCCGTCCAGGATCCCGTTGACGAACTTCACGGCATCGTCCGAGCTGAACGTGCGCGCAAGTTCCAGCGCCTCGTTGATGACCACCTTGCGCGGGATGTCGCGCAAGTACAGGAACTGGTAGACCGCGAGCCGCAGGATCAGCCGATCCACGATTGCCATGCGCGACAGGCGCCAGTGCTCGGCGTGCGCGGACACCAGCGGGTCGATTTCCGCGAGATGTTCGACGGTGCCCGCGGCGAGCTTCGAGGCGAACGCTTCGAGCGGCGCGGCAAGCGGCCCCTCGCCGGGCCGCTCGATCGACCAGTAGGTGCGCAGCACCTCCTCGATACCCGTTCGCCCGACCTCCCACTGATACAGCATCTGCAGCGCCGCTTCCCTCGCCCGATGCCGGCGGTCGCGACGCTCGTGCGACTTCCGCGCGTCCGCCTCGTCGTCGCCTGGTGTCACTCCTGCAACCCCTCCGGCGGCCGGCCCGCGAGGTTCCGGAACATCAGGGCCATCTCGACGGCCGCGACCGCCGATTCCCAGCCCTTGTTGGTCGGTCCGCTGCCGGCGCGCGCCAGCGCCTGCTCGGCGGAATCGGTCGTCAGGATGCCGAACGTCATCGGCACTCCCGTGTCGGTGGCCGCGGTCATCAGGCCCCGCGAGGCAGCGGCCGCGATGTACTCGAAATGCGCGGTCTCGCCGCGGATCAGACAGCCCAGGCAGACAATGGCGTCGAACCGGCCCGTCTCGGCCGCCCGGCGCGCCGCCATCGGGATCTCGAAGGAACCTGGGACCTCGAGGACCGTCACATCTTCATCCGCCACCCCGCACGCGGCAAGCGCCTCGACGGCGCCCGCCCGCAGGCGAGCGGTGACGAAGTCGTTGTAACGGGACACAACGACCGCGATGTGCAGGCCGCGTCCGGAAAGTGACAGGTCGGTCACGAGTTCCCAGTCCCTGGTCCTACTTCCCTTTGAATGCCGGCGCGCGTTTCTCCAGGAATGCCCGCGTCCCCTCGCGCATGTCCTCGGTCGCCGCGACCAGGCCGAACTGCGACGCCTCGACGAACAGTCCCTCGGTCAGCGACATCTCGACGCCCCTCGTGACCGCCTGGATCGCGTACTGCACGGCCAGTGGCGCCTTGCCGGCGAGCAGCTGCGCGAACTTGCGCGCTTCCTCGAGCAGCGCCGCCCCCGGAACGACGCGATCGACGAGGCCGATGGCGAGCGCCTCGGGAGCCTTGATCTTGCGTCCCGTGAGGATCAGGTCGAGGGCGCGCGCCTGGCCGACCAGCCGCGACAGGCGCTGGGTGCCGCCGTAGCCCGGTATCAACCCGAGATCGATCTCGGGCTGCCCGAACACGGCCGTCTCCGCGGCGAATCGGAAGGTGCACGCCATCGCCAGCTCGCAGCCCCCTCCCAGCGCGTAGCCGTTGACGGCGGCAATGACCGGCTTCCCCAGGTCGGCGATCAGGCCGAGCACGTGCTGGCCGCGCAGCGCGTAGTCCCTGGCGTCGGCCGGCGTCAGGCGCGCCAGCTCGTTGATGTCGGCGCCCGCGACAAACGCCTTGTCGCCTGCACCGGTGACGATGACGGCACGCGACGCGTCGTCGTGCTTCGCTTCGAGCAGCGCATGCCGCAGCTCCTCCATGACGCCGGTGCTCAGCGCATTGAGCACCTTCTGGCGATCGATCGTAATCGTCGCCACCGCACCATCACGTTCGACACGGAGATTCTCAAAAGGCATCGTCTTCCGTCCTTTGTCGCCGCCCGCCTGCGCTGTGCTGGATCTCCGCGGCTACGGCGGGCCCGCCGTGGCTCGCGCGCAATCAACGCGCGCGAAGGCGGGAAAAACGCCTGATTATACTCCACAGCCAGAGCGCGCCCGCCGACATGGAGGCGCCCGCGGCGTCGGCCATCATGTCGCGGACGTCGAAGTCGCGGCCCGGGACGAACAGCTGGTGCCACTCGTCGAAAACGCCGTACAGCGCCGCCAGGACAACGGCGCCGACGACACACGGAAGCGTGATCGACAGCCACCGCGGCCCCGCGAGGCCGCGCGCCAGCAGCAGGCCGAGCACCGCGTACTCGGAGCCGTGCGCCGTCTTGTCGGAGAAGCCCCCGGGAATGGCCGGCAGGTTCGAAATCGACGAGCCGGCGAAGATGATCGCCATGTAGAGCACGACCGGGGCCCAATACCAGAGGAGGTACCAGGCGCGCGAGGCGGATTGGCTCGGGGTCACAGCGGGAACGGATACATCAGCCAGCCCAGCGCCAGCGCGGCGACAATGAAGCCGCCGAACAGGAGCAGGCCGAAGCGGATCTGCTGGCGCGGGTCGTCGCGCATCAGCGTGGCAAAGACGAGCGAAACGAAGAACGAGAAGACGACCAGCAGCAGGAAGTGGTCTGCCATCACTTGCGTCCGCGAGCCACGTCGTAGGCGTCGAGCACCACCAGCAGGTTCAACAGGCCGGCGACAATCAGGAACGCGTTGCCGTACTCGTAGGTGACCGCCGTCACCTTCCCCGCGCCCCAACCGAACGGACCGGCCAGGAAGTAGATGAGCCCGATGCCGAGATCGGCCAGAGCCGCCAGCGTCACCAGGATATCCGAGGCCTGGAACGGAAAGATCCGGCCCTCCAGAGCGAGGCCGATGAAGAACATCACCGGCAGCGCGATCACGAACACCAGTCCTTTTCGCCAGCGCCCGAGAAGCAGGTGTCCCAGTCCGGGAATGACCCAGGACAGGGCGATCACGAGGAAAGGGTTCGCCGCCCGGGTGCGCTCGGCTGCCGAAACTCGCATCCACACAGTGTATCTCATACACCTTGCGGCTTCACGGCCGCGATCGCGCTCGCGTCGTCCCTGCCAAATCGGCCGCGTGGACGCCGACGAACCACGCCACCGCAAAGCCGAGGGGAAGGGCCGCAACGCACCGGATGGCCGGGGATTGGGGCCAGAACCCAAGCATCTCGAGCCCGACGCTCGCCGCGGTGGGAAAGCCGGCGAGGGTGAATCGCAGCAGCCAATCCGGCCGCCCGGAACTACCCGGCGTCGTCGCGCCGTGCATCCCGGGCGGGCGGAGTCCCCGACGCAGCGGCCGCGTTGGGGTGCCGCTGTCGAAAGACGAACGGAGAACAGCACCAATCCGCCTGAAGCCGGATGCCGCAGACGCCAGGGAGAAAGCGGCCAGCACGCTGCCGAGCACGGCGCCCGCATAGAGGCCGACGCATCGCCCGCACACCGGCAGTTGCACGCCCCAGGCGTGAAACGAACGGTCGGCGCGCTGGTGGCAGACGACGCTGCCAGCCATGTAGACCAGGCCGCCGGCAGTGAAGGGGACGCTGCCCGGCGTGGCGTGCGAGACAAGGTAAGGAGAGCCGACCAGCAGGACGAGCCACAGGATTGTGGCGACCGCGAACCCGGCCGTGATGAGACGCGGCGAGAAGAGAACAGCTGGGCGGTTCAGCGGCATGGTGCGAGATACGGATCATAGTGTAAGTGACGTGCGAGGGGCGAGGTGCCAACGTGCGAGGTGCGAGGGGCGAGGTGCGGAGGGCTGGGTGCCGGGTGCGAGAGCGCGTCACTGCCCTTCGCACTTCGCACGCCGCACCTCGCACCTTGACGGTTTGCAGCCTACCTGTTCTCGCCCCCTATCAGGAAGGCACGGACCGGACGGGACGAGTAGTACCCCGAGCGGGTGCGCGAGCTGGCGTCGGGATGGTGCAGCACTCGCACGAAGAGGCGATGGAACGCGCCGTCGCCGTGCACCCTTGGAATGTATCCAATCGAGTACTGCGAGCTCAGTTCATCGGCAATCTCCTGGTAGACGCCGTTCAGGTCCCTGAGTTCCATCGGAAAGAACGAACGGGCGCCGGTTTCCTGCGCCAGGCTCCTGAGCGCGAAGTCCGACTCGTTGCTGAAGCGGCGGCCGCTGTCGTCGACCTTTTTGGTGTCGAATGGAGAGACGACGGAGATCGTATAGACCGCCATTCCTGCCCGCTTGGCGGCGTCCATCAGGTCGTCGAAGCTGAGCATGCTGGAGGTGTCCTCGCCGTCGGTGAGCACGACGATCGCCTGGCGGCGAATATCGGCGTGCTGCCTGGCCAGGCGGGCAAGATCTTCGACGGCGATGTAGAGGCTCGTGTAGAGGGCAGTGCTGCCGTGCGGCGTGGTCGAGTTGATGGCCGCGTCGAGCGTCGGAACGTCGCCCGTGAACGGCGCGAGCACGTTCGCGCGATCGGAGAACCCGATGACTTCCGCGCGATCGCCGGGACGTAGCGTGTGGACGAAGTTGGTGGCTGCCTGGCGCACGAACGTGATCTTGTCGCTCATGCTGGCGCTCGTGTCGATCATGATGGTCAGATCGAGCGGCAGACTGGTCGTGGCGAAGAAGCTCACGTCCTGCGGCACCCCGTCCTCGAAGACCGCGAAATCTTCCTTCTTCAGCCCCTTCAGGTACTGGTGACGCGTATCGGTGACCGTGACGTTCAGCGCCACGAGTTCCGTGCTCGTCCTGAAGGTGGTGTCGGTCGGAATCGCCGCGCCGTGGTCCTGCGCATCGGTCGGCCGCGGAACGGGCTGCTGCGGCGCGTTCTGCCGAGGGGCGGCCGCCGGCGAACCCGGCGGGGCCGGAGCCGTCTGCGGTGCGCCGCCCTGCCCGGCGGCCGATTGGGTGAAAGCGGTCTGGGCGTGAACCGGGGTAGCGGGTGAAGCGAGAACGCCAACAGACACGAATACGAACGCGCCGGCAAATCCCCTCATGGACCTCCCCCCGGGGTGCGCTGCCTGGCCCGCCTGTAGCGTTGCCATGCAGTATTGCCTTCACGCCGAACGTTTTCGGCATCGCTGCAAAGACCGTTCCCCGATCAGACGGTGCTACACTCCCTCGTCTATGACCATCTCGACTCCCTCCGTGACGCCGGACGTAAGTGGTTTTCGGCCGATTGCGCTCGCCGGTGTCAGCCTCGTCTCCGCGGCGCTGCTGATGACCGAGCTGGCCCTGACGCGCATCTTCTCGGTCACGATGTACTACCACTTTGCCTTTCTGGCCATTTCGATTGCCCTGTTCGGATTGAGCGCCAGCGGCGTCTACGTGTTCCTGGCGCGGCGGATCCTGGCGCGCTGGCCGGCCGGTTCGGTGCTCGCCGTGCACGCGCTCGTCTACGCCGTGCTCACCACGGCCGCGCTGGCGGTATTGCTGCGCCTGCGTGTCGGACTGAACTACTCGCTCCACAACCTGGTGCTGATGCTGGCCATCTACGCGCTGGCCGCTCTGCCCTTTTTCGCGGGCGGCTCGGTGCTTTCGCTTGCGGTCTCGCGACTGTCGGCGCGCATCAACCTCGTCTATGCGGCCGACCTCGGCGGCGCGGCGCTCGGCTGCCTGCTGCTGCTGCCGCTGCTCAACGACCTTGGCGCCCCGGGCGTCATCTTCGCCACCGCCGTCCTCGGCGCCGCTGCGGCTGTCTGCTTCGCGCCCGGCGGAGGTCGCCCTCGGGTCGTCTCGGCCGCCATCGCCATCCTCGTCCTCGCCGTCGTCGCACACGCCGCCGGCCTGGTCACCTTCGACGTGACCGACACGAAAGGACACGTTGGCGACCGAATCCTGTTCAGCAAGTGGAACTCGTTCTCCAGGGTGGCCGTCTACGACCGGCAGCACGGCGACTGGTCGCTGAGCCCGCGCTACAAGGGGCTGGTGCCGCAGACGCGGTTCATGGACATCGACTCGGCCGCATCGACGCCGATCCTCCGGTTCCACGGAGACCTGGCGGAGGCGGGCTACCTGCGCTACGAGCTCACGGCGCTCGCATACCGGCTGATGGAGGCTGCGCCCGGGCAGGACGTGATGACTGCGACGCCGGGCCCATCGCCGGACGGGGCGGCGGCCACCCAGGCGTCCGGACCGCCAGAAGCGGCCGGCCCGAAGCCGGCATTCACGGCCCTTGTCATCGGGCCTGGCGGCGGCCGTGATCTGCTGTCCGCGCTGGTGTTCGGCGCGGCGCACGTGGATGGCGTGGAAATCAACCCGATCATCGCGCACGACGTGATGCTCGGGCGGTTCCGCGATTTCTCGGGCGATCTGTACCAGAACCCGCGCGTCAGCGTGTATGTGGAGGACGGGCGCAGCTTCGTGCGCCGGTCGACGGCCAGCTACGACGTCATCCAGGCGTCGCTCGTGGACACCTGGGCGGCAACCGCCGCCGGGGCGTACACGCTGACCGAAAACACCCTCTACACGGTGGAAGCGTTCGGCGATTACCTCGATCATCTCAAGGATGACGGGGTGCTCACGATCACGCGATGGGTGTTCGACGGCCTGCGACTGGTGTCGCTCGCGCAGGAGGCGTGCGCCGAGCGCGGCTGGGACGCATCGAAACGGCTGGCGATCGTGCAGCAGGGCCGCGTCGCGACATTCCTGCTGAAGAAATCGCCGTTCACCGATGGCGAGGTCAACACGCTGAGGGCGACTGCCCGTGAACTGGGCTTCGCAGTCCTGTATCTGCCCGCCAGCGACGGGCACGTCTCGGACTATCAGCCGCCATCCGACGCCCCGCCCACACAGGTGCCGGCTCCCGGCGACTACGCGCGGCTGATCCTGGCGCCCGACCGCCAGGCGTTCTATGCACGCTACCCGCTCGACGTCCGGCCGACGACCGACGACCGCCCGTTCTTCTTCCACACAACGAAACTGAAAGATCAAACGAGCGTGGCGTTCGGCCGCGCAATGTTGTTCGGCAACGGGCTGAGCGCGCTGATGACGCTCATCGCCATCTCGAGCGTCCTCGTCCTGCTGTTCGTGCTGGGACCGCTCGCATTGACCGGCCGCGACCTGCTCGGGAGCCGCTGGATGGGCTGGCTCCTCTACTTCGGCCTGCTGGGCGCCGGCTTCATGCTGATTGAAGTGGCGCTGTTGCAGCGGTTCGTGCTGCTGCTCGGCCACCCGGTCTACTCGCTGACGGTGACGCTGTTCTCGCTGCTCGTCGGCGGCGGCCTCGGCAGCTTTCTCAGCCGGCGTTTTTCGGATGCGGCGCTGCGCCGCCGGCTGCTTGTCGCCCTGGGCGGCCTCATCGTCGTCGCCGTGCTCGGCGTCCTGGCGCTGCCGACGCTGGTGCGCGCCGGAATCGGCATGCCGCTCGCCGGCCGGATCGCGGCAACGGCGGCTCTCCTGATTCCCGCCGGGGTGCTGATGGGTGTCCCGTTGCCGGCCGGCATCCGCATGCTGTCGGCGCGGCGGCCGGAACTGATTCCGTGGGTCTGGGCGATGAACGGCGCCCTCTCGGTCGTCGGCGCGACCATCGCCGTGTTCATCGCGATGAACTGGGGATTCTCGGTGACGCTGCTCACCGGCGCCGGTTGCTACGTTGCCGCCGCGGGCGTGATCATGACGCGGCAGACGGAGGGCTCAAGGCTCAGGGCTCAGGGCTCATGAGCTGTCGGGCTCGAGGTCTCGGGCTCAGGGCTCAGCGACTCATCACCAGCCCACGAGCCGCCGCAGCAGCAGGTGCCACGGCGGGGCCAACGCGGCCTTGAGGAGGACGTCGGCCAGCAGGCCGATGAGGGCGAGCATCAGCAGCGGAAAGTGGTCGCGCAGCCGGTACCGGAATCCGAGCAGTCGCGAGGCCAACGGGCCGGCCAGCAGGACACCGAGCGTGACGAAGCTGGCGATTCTGATCAGGGCCCATGGCACCCAGGCCGCAAACGCGGTCAGCACCGGGTGCCGGCTGACCGCCGCGAGCGAACCCACGTAGGCGCCCATGTAATTCATCAGCACCGCGCCCATCGCCATCGAGACAACGCTGGCCGACACCAGCGAGAGGCCGCAGAAAACGGCGGCGTGGACGGCCTGCATGGGCACGAACCGCGCCGGGTCACTCTCCGCTCCGCTGCCCGTCAGCACCCAGAAGAACATTTCCCGTCGGTACGATGCGGCGTTGATGAACAGCCGGCCGGCCGTCAGCGGGTCCAGGTACGAGGCGACGGTCGAGCAGACCGCGAGCGCCGCAGCCCAGACCAGCATCTCGACGATCGCGCGGTTGGTCTTGCCTTGCGAGAGCGACACGTAGAGGGACGGGAAGGCGGGCAGCGCGTTCAAGGCGGGGACCGCCGCGGGAACGCCGATCAGCCAGCCGACCGGGTAAGACAACGCGGTCCCCGCAACAAGCAGCGCGACGCGCAGAAGCATCTCCAACAGCCTAGATCAAGTTGGTGTCGCAGCGTCGCGACCAATTTGCCCGCTGCGTGCCGGGCTCCGCCCTCCGAAGAACTTTGCTCCGTCCGCTCCGTTTTCGGCTCGAGCATCGCGCTGGCCCGTGTACGCGCTTGTTCGACCGCTACGGGCTGCGCGCGGTAAACGTCGCTTCCTCCGCTCCGTTCTTATAGCTCGACCGTCGGAGGGCTCCGCACGGCCCGCCTCGGGCAAATCGTCCGCTCCGTTGCCCGCCGGTGCCATGCGAGTGGCTACCGAGCTGAACCGACTCTTGCTCGGGCGGATCTCTCATCCGCTGGTCCTTGTGCACCTTTCGTGGCGCACCGATTCGGAATCGTCAGGCGGGTGGCCGAGCGGCCGTGACCTGCGGGCGAGGGCGGCCGCCGCGCAAGCGGGAGTCATCAGCGAGCCGTGCAGTGCGCGCCCACCAAGCCGCAAGCGGTCGCGAGCGGTCAACCGCGCGTCGCGGCGGGCGACAGGTCGCCGGCCCGAGCCCACAGGTCGCGGGCGATCGGCCAGGCCCCGCAAGAGGATCGCCGATTCCGAATCGGAGCAATCCGGTCGTCCGCCCAGCTGCGCCCGCTCCGCTGCGCGGAGGAGCCGAAGCACGGCGGCGCTCACGTCTCCAGCGGGCCGAAGTGCTCCTTGTATCGCTCTGCGAACTCCTCGAGCGTGTACGCGTGGCTCTGGCCGCCGAGGTGCTCAAGGACGTAGGTGGCCGCCACGCTGCCGAGCCGCCCGCAGACCTCGTACGGCGCGCCCATGGCGAGCCCTTTCATGAAGCCGGCACGAAACGCGTCGCCCACGCCGGTGGGATCGATGATGCGTCGCGGCGGCACGGCCGGAATCTGCGCCGTCTGGCCGCGCGTGATGATCGACGCGCCCCGCTCGCCGCGCGTCACCACCAGCGCCTCGGTGTGCCGCAACAGCTCCGCCTCGTCCATCGCGGTCTTCTGCCGGATGATCTCGAACTCGTAGTCGTTGCAGACGACGATGTAGGCTCCCGCGAGGCCTTCGCGGAGGTCCTCGGCGCTCAGGCGCGCAACCTGCTGGCTGGGATCGAAGATGTAGGGGATCGACAGCGCCCGGCACTCGTCGGCGTACTGCACCATCGCGGCCGGATCGTTGGGCGAGATGATGGCGAGGTCGCACCCCTCGATCGCGCGGAAGGACAGTTCGGCGGCGTGGGCCATCGCGCCCGTGTAGAACGACGCGATCTGGTTGCCGTCCTTGTCGGTGCTGCAGAAGAACGACGCGGTGAACTTGCCGTCGATGATCTTCACCAGCGACGTGTCGACGCCGGCCGACTCGAGCCACCGCCGGTACTGGTCGAAGTCCTGGCCGGCCGTCGCCATCAGCCGCGGCCGTTCGCCGAGCAGCGCCAGCGAGTAGGCGATGTTCGGCGCGCAACCGCCCCGCCGCTTGTCCATCGAGTCGACGAGAAAGCTGACGCTGACACGAGCCAGGTGGTCCGGCAACAGGTGCTCGCTGAAGCTGCCGGGGAACGACATCAGGTAGTCGAACGCGATCGAGCCGCTGACGATGATGTTCATGGAGAAGAGGCTCAGGGCTTAGGGCTTAAGGCTTACGGCCTCACTGGGCTTAAGCCCTGTCTGGCCCTAAGCCCTAAGCCATAAGCCATGAGCCTATTTCACGTATTTTCCGATAATCGGCGCGAGATCCTTCTTCACCTTGTCCGGGATCGCGTCACGCCGGGTGATGATGGCGGTCGCCAGCGCGTGCGCGCAATCGCAGCCGCGCGTCTCGGGCACGCGCCCGACGGCCTCGGCCATGATCTTCTGCGCCATCGCGGCGTTCTGCGTCAGGTTCGCGACGATCATCTCCACCGTCACCGAGTCGTGATCCGGGTGCCAGCAGTCGTAATCGGTGACGAGCGCGAGCGTCGTGTAGCAGATCTCGGCCTCGCGCGCCAGCTTGGCCTCCTGCAGGTTCGTCATCCCGATGACGTCCATCCCCCACGACCGGTAGAGCCGCGACTCGGCGAGCGTCGAGAACTGCGGTCCTTCCATGCACACGTAGGTCCCGCCGCGATGCACCCGCGCCCCGCTCGCGCGGGCCGCCTCGTAGGCGACCTGCGCGAGCGCCGCACACACCGGGTGCGCAAAGCCGACGTGCGCCGCGATGCCATGACCGAAGAACGTGCTGATGCGGCCGCGCGTGCGATCGAAGAACTGGTCGGGGATCACCAGGTCCTGCGGCTTCAACTCCTCCTTCAGGCTGCCGACGGCGCTGGCCGAAAAGATCCGCTCGACGCCGAGCAGCTTGAAGCCGTAGATATTGGCGCGGAAGTTCAACTCGGAGGGAAGCACGCGATGCCCGGCGCCGTGCCGCGCCAGAAACGCCACGCGCCGGCCGCGCAGCAGCCCCGTCACGTACGGACCCGACGGGTCGCCGAACGGAGTCGAGAGCGACACCTCGTCGCGGTCGGCCAACTCGGCCATGTCGTACAAACCGCTGCCGCCGATGATTCCGATCTGAACCGTCATGGAGCCTCCACGGACGTTGGCAGAACCGGGAGATACTAACACTTCGAATTGAGAATTGAGAATTCAAAAGGGAAAAGGTTCTTGACGCTGAAGGGAGAAGGTGGAAGGCGGAATTGAAACGGCGCCCTCAGCGCGCGGCGAGCCAGCGGGCGATCGCGGGCCAGACGATCGCCACCAGGATGCCGATTGCCGGCACCCCGACGACGAGCAAGAGCACCCAGT
>Ga0315280_10008988_pt1 | contig 12962 bp, 13 predicted proteins | sample YL17G06_40_MG_FD_203697 | JGI IMG/M metagenome (GOLD analysis project Ga0315280, IMG submission 203697) | Sediment microbial communities from Yellowstone Lake, YNP, Wyoming, USA - YL17G06_40 | ecosystem: Environmental > Aquatic > Freshwater > Lake > Sediment | place: USA: Wyoming | collected...
CGGTTTTGCGCGGGCCGAGCCGAAAAAGGACACCGCCGGCCCGACGGTGGCAAGCTCGTCGAATCCCTCGACAAATTCGGCCATTATTCGGAATATCCGCCACAGGTCTCTTACGGGGCTTTCGGTAGTGTCCATCATAAAAAGACGTCTCCTTCAAAACAAGATATATTAGAGCCACAAATCATATTTTACCATAAATCCGGGTTATTTGCGGATGGGCAGTATTTTGCAATCGGGCAGTCCGGGCAGCGGGGTTTGCGGGCCTGGCATATATTTCTTCCGTGGAGAATCAGCAGGTTGCCGAATAAGGTCCAATTTTGTTTGGGCACTATTTCCATCAAGTCGAATTCGAGCTTTACCGGGTTGGAATTCTCTGAAAGTCCGAGTCGGCGGGAGAGGCGAATCACGTGCGTGTCGCAGGCGATGGCTGGCCAGCCGAAGGCGTTGCCCAGAACGACATTTGCTGTTTTTCTGCCTACGCCCGGTAGCTGGAGAAGCCCTTCCATTGTGTCAGGGACTTTGCCCGCAAATTGTTCGATTATTTTTGTAGATGCCCCCTTGATGCTGATTGCTTTATTGTGGTAGAAGCCGGTGCTTTTTATGTCGGACTCGACTTGCTTTATGTCGGCTTTTACCCAGTCGGCTGGGGATTTGTATTTTTTGAACAAATCCGCTGTCACCATATTGACGCGGACGTCCGTGCATTGGGCCGACAGGATTGTTGCAATCAATAATTCCAGAGGGTTCCTGAAGTCCAGCGCGATTTTTGCATCAGGATAAGTTTTCTCCAGTATCGGGTGGATTTTCTTGATGCGCCGGGCCGCCTCGGTTTTATCCATCTTTATTTTCGACTTCGTCTTTTTTGCCATTTTGTTTCCTGATACCGAGGTCTCTCAGGGTTTTTTTCAGTTCGTCCCCGAACAAAAATCCGTGCCATCTGGTTGGCTCTTTCCGGCCCGGCGTAAATAGCAGAGTAACCGGCACGCCCGGTTCTTTGTAGATATTTTTCAGAGCAATTGTTGCCGGCAAATCTTTTTCTGTTGTATCGGCTCTGATTGCCAGGACGCCTTTTTGTCTGATTAGCCCTGCGATGTCTTCGCGGGAGTAAACCATCTTTTCCACCGCCTGGCAGGCGAAGCACCAATCGGCGGTGAACTCAATCATGACAGGTCTATTTTGTGCCAGAGCTTTTTGTATAGTATCTGCGTTGTAGTCCTGCCAGTCAATAAGCTGGCCGGCCGGCGGAGATAGAAATATCCATCCTGCCACGGCGGCGAGGACGAGGGCGGCGATTCTGATAAGGTATTTGCGCAACGGTCTGGTGTTGTAATCGACCCAGCTGCTCCACATCCAGACGCAGAAGGCAAGAACCACCGCAAAGTACAGGACATTCATTTTGCGGACCTGCGGCAGGGCGGAGGTGAGCTTTATTGCAATGGCGAGCAGCACAAATCCGATTCCTTGTTTAAATAGTTCCATCCAGCGGCCGGCTTTAGGCAGGTGTTTCAGCAGGCGGGGCATTGAAGTCAATATTGCGTAAGGGGCTGCCATTCCCAGGCCAATGGCCATTATCGCGAGTGTTGCCAGGGATAAATTCTGGGTTTGTGCCCAGCCGAAGGAAGCTGCTAAAATTCCGAAGCCGCAGGGCGTGCTTAATATTGCCGCTAAAAAGCCCATCCCCATGGCTCCCGAGTATCCTTTGCGGGAGCCGGAACCGCAGGTTATTGAGAATGGCAGGTTAATCGAAAATACGCCGAACATAGACATCGCCAGCACCACCAGAAGTAGTGACATTCCGGTAAGAAGGATAGGGCTGCGGAACTGGTCGCCCCACTGCAGCACCGTTCCGTAAAAAAGTTTAAGGATGACGTTTGCACAGGCGAGGCAGGCGAAAAATAGCAGTATTCCCAGGCAGAAGGTGAATCCGAACGATGTGGATTTGCGGGCGGTTTGTTTTGCCTGCTCCACTACTCGCATTACGATAAGGGGCAGCACCGGCCAGACGCAGGGCATAATGTTTAATGCCAGGCCGGCGATGAATGCCAGAATAAAAGCGAACCAGGCGGGGTAGCCGGGACCTTTAGCTACATCCGGCTTGCTGACGAGGGTTTCAAAAGTAATTTCTTTTAGTCGTTCGTGTCTTAAGTTGATTGTCGCCCGCAGTGTTTTCTCAAATGGCGGCAGGCAGACCATACTTGTGCAGCCGATGCCGGAGATTTTGATTTCGATGTCACCTTGTTCGATTACGGCGGTTTTTGTTGGGGCCTTGACGGCCTTGATGGGCACAAAGATGGTGAATCGGCCGGAATATACCTCGATTTTGTTGCCCAGGCCGTCTGTGAAGACGTGCCACTTTGGAAAGAGGGGTTCGCCGAACCAGAAGTCATCGGATTTGGCCTCGACCTTTAGCTCAAATCCGGGGGCGGGTGCGGTTTCGGATTTTGCGTAATAGTGAATGTCATCTGTGCCTTCGAATATAATGGCTACACCATTGTATTGGCCCATTCGGGAAGGTTCGACGCGTGTGGTTGAGAATTGCTCCTGGTATCTGACCAGTTCGACAGCGGGGCTGCCGGTGAGTGTGTCATTTGCGTCGGCAGATTGTGATGCGGCGCTATTACCGGCGGCGAAGAGCGAAATTAACCATAGAATAACAACGGCGTACTTGCCCATAGTATCTCGTGACTCGTATTTCGTATATCGTATTTCGTGTATCGTGGTTTGGGGGTTGTGGTTTGGCAACTATTCACTAATTGTTATCCGCCGACCGCTGTTTGCTGTCGGCTGTTTGCTTGTCCTTGGCCTGCTCGGCGGCTATCAGGTCGGCGACCGTGGGTTTCTCCAAATGCCCGCCCGATAGAATCAGGTTCACGTCATCCGCGTCCAGGGTCTCATATTTAAGCAGGGCTTTTGCTATCTGTTCGAGCTTGTCCTTGTTTGCCTGAATCAGTTCGTTTGCTTTTTTGTATGCTTCGTCCATTATCTTTTTGACTTCTATGTCGATGGATTCCGCCGTCTTCTCCGAGTAATCTTTCTCACCGGGTATTATATAGACGAGGTCTTTGATGGCGGAATCCGGCGAGTAGCTGATGGGGCCGATCTGGGCGCTCATACCCCATGTCAGGACCATTTGCCTTGCGATGTTGGTGGCCTGCTGGATGTCCGACTGGGCCCCGCTGGAAATGTCGTCGCACATTGTTTCTTCCGCGATTCGCCCGCCGAAGCACACCTGTAGAAGAGCCATACAATATTTTTTTGTAAATATGGTCCTGTCTTTTTCCGGCAGCGCGAAGGTTGCGCCGGCCATCGGGCCTCGCGGAATGATGCTTACCTTGTGCAGCGGGTCGGCATCTTTGAGCAGCGACTGCACCAGCGTGTGTCCGGCCTCGTGATAAGCTGTAATTTCCTTTTCCTGCTGGTCGATGACTCGGCTTTTCTTTGCCCTTCCCCAGCGGACCTTGTCGCGCGCCTCTTCGAGGTCGGCTGTTTCGACATAGTCTTTGTTGGCCATAGTTGCCGCAAGTGCCGCCTCGTTAATAATGGCGGCAAGGTCTGCGCCGCTGAACATCGGCGTACCGCGTGCCACTCTCTCCAGATTTGCATCGGGTCCGAGTTTTACCTTCTTGGCGTGGACTCTCAGGATTTCGACCCGGCCTTTCAAGTCGGGCAGCGGCACAAAGATTTGCCTGTCAAATCGTCCGGGCCTTGTCAGGGCATGATCCAGGATGTCGGCGCGGTTTGTCGCCGCGAGTACAATCACCTGGTCGTTTGTGTCGAATCCGTCCATCTCGACCAAAATGGCATTAAGGGTCTGCTCGCGTTCATCGTGTCCGCCGCCGACGAAAGCAGCGCTGCGTTTGCGGCCGATTGCGTCAACTTCGTCCAGAAAGATGATGCAGGGCGAGCTGTCCTTTGCCTGTTTGAACAGGTCTCGCACTCGCGATGCGCCCACGCCGACAAACATCTCCACAAAGTCGCTGCCGGAGATGTTGAGAAACGGGACGTCCGCCTCGCCTGCTATGGCTTTTGCGAGCAGTGTTTTGCCGCAGCCGGGCGGACCAACAAGCAGGACGCCGCGAGGGATTCGCGCGCCGAGCCGCTGGAATTTCTTGGGGTTTTTAAGGAACTCGATTATCTCGGCGACTTCTTCTTTTGCTTCATCAACGCCGGCGACATCCTTGAATGTGACGTCAACCAGGGCTTTATCGTGCACGCGATGACGGCTTCGGCCAAATGACATCAGCATTCCGCCGGCGCCGCTGCGGAGGTTGCGTGCGAATAAGAAATAGAAAATTCCGACTAAAATAATCAGCGGCAGGACCCACTGCATCAGCAGGATGAGCCAGATGTGCTGTTTGGCGGCCCTGACCTCCAGGTCACTGCCGGCCTCGTCCAGCAGCTTTGAAAGCTGCTCGCCCAGCACTTCGGGTCTGTAATCCACCGAGAAGGCGGTCGGCGCTCTCTTGTCCGGATGAGGGACGCCCGGTTTGAACTTGCCCGTAATCTCGGTCTCGCCAATCTCGATACTGTGGATTTGGTTGCTTTTGACGTATTTCTTGAAGTCGCTCCAACTGATGTTATCAATCTTCTGTCGCCACTGCTTCACCGTTATCATTGCCGAAAATAGAAGCACGGCGAGAATCAGGTAGCTTAACGGTCCGCGTTTGTAGCCCGGGGGAGGCAGCTTTGTGCCCTGCCTGTTTTGCTGGCCGCGACGCGGAGCGGGTTTTCTGTTTCTATTGGCGCTCATAATTTATTGCTTTTGCCGGCCTTTTCGGGGGCCTTCAGCTAATTGCGCATTTAAACAAAGTCTTGCTGTTATACATCGACAGACGCCTTCGGCAGCTACCACTTTTTTTCCATCAGTTCTACGATTTTTCGCGCCAGGTTGTTTGCAGCGAGGTTTGAGGCGTAGCCGAAGTCCTGCTTCTGGTATGTCGAATAACTCGCTGATGCGGCGACCTGCTGGTTGGTTATCAGAAGCTCCCCGGTCTTAAGGTTCTTCCAGTTGACGACCGCCTGCAGTTCCACTTCTCTTTCGAGGACGCCGCCGAGCTGCCGTTCGAGCGACAGGGCCGATTCGTTTATCGATACGAGCTGGCCGCTTATCACCGTATCCGCCCGGTCGGTGCTCGAGACTATCTTGTAGGGCGTTTCGGCCTCGATGCGCTTGGCGAGGGCATCGGATAGTTCGAATTCCACTCCACGCCGGAATGTCCGGTTGTCAAACATCTGGACGCAAACGGTGCTGACATCCTGCGGAAACAGCGATTCATTGGAATAGCCGCATATACCGTTGCATCCGCAAAGACTCACACAAGTAAGAAGGCAAAAGGTAAAAGGTAAAAGGCGGGACCTTCTGCATTCCTCACCGTGCACTTGTTGGTTTTCAACTTTTTCCTTTTTAGTTTTTACTTGTCCGTTCATTTCTTTGTCTCTTCGCCGCCTCCGCTTTGGGTCAGGAGCTGCTTTGCGGTCTGAGCGGCCTGCGTTCCCTGCCAGTTTTTGTCGGCGCTCAGCATTTGATAATAGAGATTGGCCGATTGTTTGTGGCCGGTCCTCTGGTAATACTGCGCGATGCCAAGCTGCTTGCCGGCGAGCTGCTCATCTATTTGTTTCAGGATTTGAGTTGCGCCTATTTTTTCGGAGTCCTGAGGATATACAAGTCTGAACTTTTCATAATAGCTCTTTGCGGTCTTTAGATTCGAGACATCGTAGGCCGGCCTTTTGCCCTCGGGATGTTTATTATACGCGGCGTGTTTGCATCGGGCCATACCGAGCAGGGCGTCTCTGCCGACCTCGCCCCTCTCCCACTGCAGCGATATCTCCCACCACTTAAGGTACGCATCCTCGAACTCCTGCCTTTTCTCATAGTGCCTCGCCACCGCCAGTGCCGCCCTTAAGCCCAGCGGCGAATCGATGCCGGCCCGTTCGGTAACCTTGTCCATAATCTTGACGCCTTCGGCGTGGCCTTTTATTTTGAAAAGACGAAGGAATTGTATCTTCTCGCCGCCGAGATAGGCCGTCGCAATGGCAAACTGCCTGTCCAATACCGCCTCGCGAAGCTGGCTTTCGGGGTAATCCGTCAGCAGCTTATCGTAGGTATGGACCGCGCTGGGGAATTTACCTTCACAGAGGTACATCTCTGCTTCAATGAATATATCTAAGTCCGGCCCGGCGATTTCAGGAAAGTCCTTTTTGAGCTTATCGAACGCTGCGCGGGCGGCCTCGGCCTGGCCTGCGTTGACGAGCTTCTTTGTCTCGGCTGCCGCAAGCAGGAATTTGTCCGCCGCTTCAGGTGATACCGGCTTCAGCTCCTGCCCCTGCTCCAGACGCCAGGTGTCCGCTCGAAGAGCAGTAGTAGTCGCCAGCAGCGCTATCGCCGTCAGGATTACAAAGCGTGTCGTGCAATTTCGCATAATCTTGCTGCACCCTTGATTTCAAATGCTGTTTCTTAACTGCCTTGATATTATATCTGCCGCCGGAAACAATGCAAATATATTTGTGGTTAGTTCGTAGTTGTGAGTTCGTGGTTCGTCGTTGCTCGCCACCCTGAGCGAAGTCAAAGGGTATTTCGTATATCGTAGTTCGTAGATAGTCGTTAGTCTGCCTCCGGCGGACAAAAATCATAAATCTCGAAGATCCGCCGCCGTTTGGCGGAGCAAATCTCGAAGTTCCGCTGTCGTTCGACGGAACGAAGATCTGCCGCCGTTTGGCGGAGCAAATCGAAAATCCTATCCCTATCCGCTATACGCTAATTCCCTTCCAGCCAGTGCGAAGCGAGAATCGCAAGGTCAATGAGGTCAACTTTCTTGTCGTAATTGGAATCACCTGCTGGTTCGGTCCGAAGGAATGGATACGTCTGGTTTTCACCGATACCCCAGATTTCAACAAAGTCCCACCCGGCATTCGTGAAGGTGCTTATTGTTTTCATTTCGGCTGTGGTTTTGCCTATCCCTCCGGCACTTGTTGTTCGGCCGCTGGTTTGCGTATCCCAGAACGAAGAATTTACCATACCTTTGTAATTGTATCCCACCAGCCCACCGACATAATCTTTTCCCGAGACATTGCCCGTCGCATAGCAGTTCGTTATCGTGCCCTTGTAATTTTCTCCCACCAGGCCGCCGACAGCATCATAGGTTCCAGAAACGCTTCCTGTTGAATAGCAGTTTGTTATCGTGCCTTCATTGCCTCCCACCAGCCCGCCGACAGAATTATAATTTCCTGTAACGCTGCCTGCAGAATAGCTGTTCGTTATCATGCTTTCGAAATTGGTCTCTCCCACCAGCCCGCCGACAGAATTATAATTTCCTGTAACGCTGCCTGCAGAATAGCTGTTCGTTATCATGCTTTCGAAATTGGTCTCTCCCACCAGCCCGCCGACACAACCGCCATTTACGGTGTTGACATTGACATTTTCCATCCCGAGGTTCTTTATCTGGCCGCCGCTGCCGACCCATCCGAACAGGCCGATGTAGTTTCTGCCGGTAGAGCTCCAGGTAAAGTTCCAGACCTTGTGTTTGTTGCCGTCAAAAACTCCAGTAAACGGCTTATTGTTAGGGTCCCACCAGTTTACAAACCTGCCAATAATTTTGAACTGTGTGCCGGTTATCCTGGCCAGATTGACATCGTTGACGAGGATAAAGTGTTTGTCCCAGTCTTCCTCATACTTACCGATGTCATTTAGGCCCTCTGCTGTTGCGATTTTGTAAGGGTCGTTTGGCTCACCAGTCCCGCCGCTGTATTTAGCGTCTGCGGCGGTGCCTGCCCACAAAATCATTATTGTCATTAGAAGAATTGAATGATTTCTCATTTTTCCGCCTCCTTAAAAGCAGAAAAACAGCCCAAATCATGCCAAATGTCGTAAGTACTTTAATAAAAAATACTTAACTCTCTGTGTTCTCTGTGGCCTTGAAAAATTCGGGTTAATGAGCGTATTATAGTTATAATGTTACCAGCTTTGCCGACTGAAAGTCAAGAGCAAAATCCTATCAAACTGCGGGATTTTAAGGTGTTTTTTGCTTTTTTGCCACCAAGACACGAAGACACTAATTACCTGATAACCTGCTATTCTACGTTCCTCTGCTTTAATCAGTGTCAATCTGCGTTAATCTGTGGTTCTTTACTTTTTGTGTTTTTGTGCCTCCTGTCGTGAGCCGGGTCGAACGATTTCGGGGCTTGTTATAGAACAGTGTGAATCAGTGTTAATCTGTGTCTGACCTGTCTTTTACCTCTGCATTCTCTGTGGCTTTGAAAAATCCGGGCTAATCGAGTTCAACCTTATCCTGATATTGCGGGACGGCTATCTTCCAGCCGGTTTTCTCTTTGAGAAAAGCGGCGAAATGCCGTGCGCTTTCGGGTTCACCGTGGACGACAAATAGTTTCCGCGGAGGTCTTTTTAGCACGCTCAGCCACTGGAAAAGCTCATCTCTGTCGGCATGGGCGGAAAAACCGTTTATCTCAACCACTCGCGCCTTCACGGGATATTCCTGGCCGTGGATTCGGACTTTTTTCTCGCCGTCAACGATTCGCCTGCCGAGCGTGCCGATGGCCTGGTAGCCGACAAACATTATCGTGCTCTCACGGTGTGCGATATTGTTGGCGAGGTGATGTTTGATTCGCCCGCCGGTGCACATACCTGAGCCGGCTATGACCACAACCGTGCCCTTTATCCTGTTGACCGCCTTGGACTCTTGTGTGGTCCCGAGCATTTTAAGGCCCGGAAAATTAAATGGCGACTCGTGAAGCCGCAGAAACTCGGTCATTTCTTCATCAAAGAGTTCCGGGTGATGCTGGAAAATCCTTGTGATGCTCGCAGCCATAGGGCTGTCCAATAAAACCATCAGGTGCGGAATCGCATCTTCGAGCAGCAGTTCGTTTATATAATACAAAATATCCTGCGAGCGTTCGAGTGCGAAACTCGGGACGATTATATTGCCGCCGGTCTTGATGGTCGAGTTTATAACATCAGCAATCATTTTCCTGGTGTCTGCGAAGCCCTGATGGATTCTGTCGCCGTAAGTGGATTCAATCAGGACATAGTCTGCCTCATCGAAGGGAGTCGGGTCGCGGATGATGGGCCTGTGAGGCCGGCCAATATCGCCGGAGAACAAGATGGTCCGCTCCCGGCCGTTCAAACCAACCCTGACCTTTATTATCGAAGAGCCGAGGATGTGGCCTGCATCGTAGAAGGTCGCTTCGAGGGCATCTCCAATCCGGATGGGCTGCTTGTATTTTACCGGCGAAAAGAAGGGACAGCACGTGTCGGCATCGGCAGCGGTATAGAGCGGCACTTCAGGATATGGCCCTTTGCGCCCCTCGCGCTTATGTCTTTTCCGTTTGAACTCGGCGTCCTCTTCCTGCAATCGGGCCGAATCCAAAAGTATGATTCGCGCAATCTCCGCCGTGGCATCGGTGCAATATACCCTGCCTTTGAAGCCCTCGCGGACGAGCTTCGGCAGCAGGCCGCAGTGGTCGAGATGCGCGTGCGTCAGAAGGACGGCGTCGATGCTTTCGGGCTGCACAGGGAATGGGTCCCAGTTCCGCATCTTGAATTGTCTTTCCTGGTAAAGGCCGCAATCCACCAGAATCCTTGTCCCGTTGGATTCGAGCAGGTGACAGGAGCCCGTAACGTTCTGGGCCGCGCCAAGAAATCCCAACCTTGCCTGCATATTCTGCCCCATTAAAAAACTATCTAAAAACTGTCACCCGCCACCGCATATTTGGCGGGGCCGACTATTTGTCCTGTGACAGGGCGCCAGTATAACGGACATCCGCGCACAAAAAAAGCCCTCTGCAAAAACACAGGGCTTAATCAATAAGTAACAGTTGCGCCAGCAACCCTGGGCACCGATTCATCGGCGTCGAAGGGTTAAGCTTGCCCTGAGCGCGGTCGAATGGGTCGAAGATCCTGAGTCTGCCATCGGCGGATAGAAGAGCTTGCCCTGAGCGAGCCGAAGGGACCAGCAGCGAAAGGCCTGACGTCTCACGGTTGCCGCTTGCGTCTGGCTCTGTTGAGCTTCTTCATTGCTTCAAGCTGCAAGATGGCCTCCTTGTCACGCGGGCGTTTCATTGCTTTTTTTGCCTTTATCAGACCATTTAGTGCGATTTGATGTCGCCTGATACGCTCAGCGGGGCTTCTCCTGAGGTTGTCAATCAGCATGGAAATATCAATTCCATAATCAATCGCCGCCTGGACCGCATCTCTTTGCCGGACGCTGCCGGCCACGGTCTTTCTCTGGCTTCTTTTTGCCGCCATATCCAGAGTATAGACGCCCTTTGCGGCGAGTTCAAGACCCTCTCCTTTTAACGCCCTCATTCAACGAAAAAACTTATAAACATTGCCCCTTGCGTAAAAAGTTATCCGCGTTAAAATAACACCGGTTCGTTTCACAAGTTAGTCAGGTTGAAAGGAGGCACAAAATGACTGAAGAGATTAACAAAATGACTGAGGAAATTATTGGAAAGGTTACGGACTTCTTTGCGCGTCCCGTTGTTGCAGGCATTGAACTGACCGCCCCCCTGAATGTCGGCGATAAAATCCGAATCAAAGGCCACACTACCAACCTTGAGCTGACGGTTGACTCAATGCAGATTAAAAATGTAAATGTTACGGCGGCAAAAGCAGGCGACTCGATCGGCATAAAAGTCTCCGACCGCGTCCGTGCAGGCGACCTGGTTTACAAAATTACCGAATAACCACGCGTTTTTTTTGATTCCAACTGAGCGCAATAGCTCTTATTCCGGAAAAACAAGACTCCTGCACGCTGCGACAAACGCCCTGGCCTTTTGCAGAATTCTCGCTGCCTCATCGGAGGTGATATCGACTATTGGCTCGTAATCGCTTTCGCGCCGAATGTCAAATATCTCCTGCAAATTACGGTGGTGCTCATAATCAATAAGACCCGGCTTGGCAATGAACCGTCCAAAAGCTGATATGAGCCCATGATGCGAGCTTCTTTGAATATCTTTGCTTAACAGCACAGCCGTTGCTGCGTGAAACATTGCATAGTAAGCTCGACCTACCGCGGAAGCTATACGGCGTTCCTGCAAAAGTAATTCAGCGTCGGAAATGTATTCATCTGCTCTCTCAAAATGCAGGCTGATTTCTTCGCTCATGATGGAATTCCTTCGCGCTTTATGGCCCGGTGTACTGCAAATCGGCCATTTTCGAAGTCTCTTTCGTTAACAAAGAAAAACGATATCAGCCTGTCATGTTTCAGACTGAGCTTTGTGCTTACTTCGCTTGTGCGCTCATGCTCCTCGAATCGGCTCTGTATTTCATCAAGGATAATTGCGATATCTATATCGCTGTCGGAGGTTAGCTGGTCCCTCGCCGCTGAGCCGAATAGATATACCCCTTTCAACCTTGAGCTGTAGATTTTCTCCAGCTCGCTGCGAAGCTGAGCTGCAATCTCAACTGCCTGGTCCTTTGTTCTTGCCATAGCTTTAGTATAATTATTTCAACAAGAATATTCAAACAGAAAAACCCCTGCATTCTTCCTTGCCTTTTCCGACAATCCCGAGCATAATAGAATCCAGACAAGCAGGATTCTCCACCCTTGCCGATGTCGAAAAGGTTTTATACGGATATGAAGATGAGACAGATTAATCTTGAGGAAGTTCGGCATGGTTTCCGGGGTAGACCTTTCTGCAAACTGGTGGAACACCACCTCTCTCGGCAAAAGCAAGATGCACGCGTTCGTGGTATCCAGGGAACCGTTGAAGTGCCTCCAGAAGGAGCAAAGCCGCTTGTAGAATCATTCATCGACCGATGGAATGAAAGAGCTTATGAAAAAGACTTCTGGCAAATGGACGCAGCATCACAAATATGTCAATCCGATAGGTGATTAGCCCCGGCGCCTGCCTGCCCCCTGCACGCAGTAGGCAGGGGTGGCCGGGGTTTACCTGCCTCTCATAATCCTCAGAATGTGATCAAATGCGCAAGGGTCTCTAAACAAAAATCGAAAAATGCATAATTTTTTTTACTCCCGTCCGCACTGTCACTTGCGCTCATCGGACAGTCCAAAAACAACGCAAATTTCGTCAAATTCGCGCAGGTTCACGCCATTTATGGAGGGTTGCTGTTTTTGGCCTTCTGCGGTCCTCCGCCGTCCATCGTCTATCGTCCATCGTCCATCGTCGGCAGCGGTGTCCCATCGAACTTGTCATCAAACTAAAAGTTCCCTCTTGGCTCGAACGCATATCGCTTTGGCTCGTTCTCCTCTATCGTCGCCTGCGGTTCGGCTGCGCCTTCCGAAGAATCCGCCTCACACAGGACAAGTTCGCTATCGTTGACCCTGATGACTATCCACGCCTCAGTATGTACAGGTGGCACGCCAATAAGACCAGAGATACCTGCTACGCGCAGCGAAAAGTCTGGGACGCCAAACAGAAAAAAGAGCTTACCATCAAAATGCACCGCCAAATCCTCAATGTCCCCGACTCTCTTCTCATCGACCATATAAACCGTAATGGCCTTGACAACCGCAAAGCCAACCTTCGCCCCGCCACGTATTCTCAAAACGTCTGCAATCGTCCCAAATCCAGATACGCACCCTCGCGCTCGAAATACAAAGGCCTGACCTGGCACAAAAGAAAGAGCAAATGGCATGTGCGAATCAGAGTCGAAGGACGGACAATATCACTCGGCTACTTCCGCGACCAGATACAAGCCGCCCGCACCTATGACGCCGCTGCCAGGGAGCACCACAAAGACTTCGCCGTCCTCAACTTCCCCAACCGCCGCGGCCGTGGTTTATCTTTTCCCACCTGTGGACGGGGATAACTCAAACTTTTGCCGGAACTGCCTTGTGGACTTTATCCGCCGTCTGTGTGGCGGATTTGTTTTGGATTTAGTGCTTCGGGTTTTATCGCCGGTATGATATAATCACGTTCAACTTAATCTTTTTTAGGATAATCTGATGCCATTTAAGACATTTGGTCTTTCCGACCCGCTGGTC
>Ga0315280_10008989_pt1 | contig 12962 bp, 10 predicted proteins | sample YL17G06_40_MG_FD_203697 | JGI IMG/M metagenome (GOLD analysis project Ga0315280, IMG submission 203697) | Sediment microbial communities from Yellowstone Lake, YNP, Wyoming, USA - YL17G06_40 | ecosystem: Environmental > Aquatic > Freshwater > Lake > Sediment | place: USA: Wyoming | collected...
TTTTTGGAAAAGACTTCGTTATTCAAGCTGGAGGAGGCATTCACGGCCACAAAAATGGAACAGCGGCTGGGGCGACAGCCATGCGTCAAGCGGTTGATGCAACTCTGAAAGGAGTAGCTCTGAACGAATATGCTAAGACACATAAGGAACTTGGAACAGCACTGCAAATTTGGAGACAATAAATCAACAACTTACTTACCCGAAAATCCACGGGTACCTTCTATGCATTACCTCAATTATTGAGTGCGGAGAAATTATTCCCTCTTCGCATATTATGCCGTGAATGAAATCACGTCTTGTAACATCAAATGCTGGGTTCTTTATGATCAAGTTTTTGGGAGGGTTTTTCCAAATTTCGTCTGGGCTTCTTTCCTCTATTTTTTCATAATCGCCGTACATTGTTTCTGGGTCGAACTTTAAGAGTTCTGAGGCCACGTAGAAGGGTGTTCTTGCTTCGTGAGCTATTAGGGCTATCATGCTTGTTCCAATTTTGTTTATCACGTTTCCCTCTGAAGTTATGGCATCTGCTCCTACTATTACAAGGTCAACTTGATTCATGAAAAAGCGTGTAGCCGAATCCACGATAAAAGTTGTTTTTACACTCAATTCCAACATTTCTCTAGCGGTTATTCTGCCTTGAAAAACAGGTCTCGTTTCAGTGCAAATGATTTCAAATATTTTCCCTTCTTGTTTTGCTCTTTTTAATAGATGAGTTACTGTTGAAGAGTGGCAATGCATTAGGATAACCGCGTTATCACGTATTCTTTTCGCTGCTATTTTAGCAATTTTCTCTTTTGACTCTTCAAGGTTTTCCAGAAACTGTTGCGAAGCTACTGAGACTTTTTTAGCCAGTTTGTTAACATTTTTCTCTTCACTTTTCTCTACTTGACTGATTATCCATCTAACAGCATTTCTCATAAGTGGTTCAGTTTCTCTTGAAGCAAAAAGAATTTCCTTGGCTTTTGAAAGTTCGCTTATAAAGGTTTTTTTGTTTTTTGCTTTTGTTTTAGTTGCCAATGTTTCAATTGCTTTTATGGTGGCTATGGCGACATTTGTGGCACCTTGGATTTCAAGTCTCCTTATCTTCTCAGCGGTTGATTGAACTGATTCTGACAACAATCATCACCAACAAGCCATTTATGTCTACTGAAAAGTTTATTCTGCTACTGCATGATAATATTTCAGTATCGCTTCTGGAAGAGAAATTCCTCTCTCTCCCAATTTCTCTATCAATTTTATCGGAATTGGACTCGCTACAAATGCTGCTCGAGTATAAAATTTTCGTGGCTGCCCTAATTTCACTTCTTCTTCTAAGATTAAGGATGAGTCAGAATACCGCTCGAGATGAGAACCTTTTCGTCCGATGATTGAAAACTGATGTCCGCCCAATTTCCTGAATATTCTGCTTATGTTGACAACTGTTTTTGCTTCGCCCGAATAGGATATGGATAATTGAAAGTCATTCGCTCTTGGCCTAGGCGGATTAATAATGTAGACATTGTCACCGAGCGCCCGTTTCATGTGGTCAAGCCGTATGAGAGTCATTTTTGCTACTTCATCGCCTGTTCCCTTAGAGTTCCGGAACACATGGCAGCGAGTTTCCAATAGATTAATTGCAGACTTGTAGAATTCAGAATCTAAGCTATTGTCAATCATTTTGCCTATTGTTTGAAATTCTTTCTCCGCCATATCATAAATGTCATCAGTATTTGCGTCCGCATATATGGCGTCCACTATAGTTTGGATAAGAAAACAACTTCCAAGTTCAAAAACGTCTCGCATTATGCCAGTCTCAACATAACTACTATTCTTCTTTGGCGCTTCTCTTTTTCCTATGCTTTTCAACTCAAGTATGTGCCCCACTTCTTTCGCCAATTTGCCCAAAGAAGAATTTCTGTTAGAGGTGATAGCAAAAATTGTAAATTTCTTAGACTTGGTCTCAGCAATATATCTTACAATATCATAGGCTGCGTTAAGCGGGTCTTCTGTTTCACCGCTACCACTGTTAAATAAGACAAGAATTTTCTGATTCTTATAGCGTTGTTCCAAAATTGGTGCAGCTTCATATATGCTACCCCAAGGAAATTCAGGACCCTCAAGACTGAGCACGGTTTTTGGGTTTTTCATCAAAGTGGCTTGGCTTAAGGGAATATTCATCGCATATTTGGATCTGCCTGACGCCACCGGAATAATTACGGAATGAGTTTTCAGACTTTTAAATAGCCGTTTTAATTGTTCAGGTTTTATTCCAAGAACATTTTCTTTGACCTTATTAATGTACGGAACCTCTCTACAGATTTTGCCTCTCATTTTGACCGCAAACTATTGAAGGCTCGATTAGTTGAAAAAGCTTTTCACATACGAATAAAACTCTTTGTTTCGTCTTCAGAAAGAATTAAAACTATAAGAACACATGCTATAAACGTGAAAAACATTGATTAAAATTAGTATCCCATTTGTTCTCATAAACTTCAAAACATATGCAGAGGCAACTGGAAAAAGAGCTGTAGAACTTGCAAGAAAAGTGGAAAAAATAAGTCTAGAAACAGGCGTATGCATGGGCGTTGCTCCACAGTTCGCCGATATAGCACCTGTTGCTAATGCTGTCTCCATATCAGTTTTCGCACAACATATTGACCCCATCATGCCAGGCAATTCTACAGGTCATGTTCTCGCTGAATCAATTCTGGAAAACGGTGCAATTGGTACATTAATTAACCATTCAGAAAGGAGGTTGAAACTTGCAGATATAGATGCAGCAATTGCTAGGGCAAGAGAGATAGGGCTGGTTTCAGTAGTTTGCACGAATAATCCTTCAGTAAGCGCCTCTGCGGCTGCCTTAAATCCCGACATACTTGCTATAGAGCCACCGGAACTAATTGGAACTGGGATTTCAGTGTCAAAGGCTAAACCAGATGTTGTGGCAGACACTGTGAAACTTGTCAGGAATGTAAACAAGAAAGTAACGATTATTTGCGGTGCAGGCATAACTACAGGTGAGGATGTAATTGCTGCTTTGAAACTTGGCACAAAAGGGGTTTTGGTGGCCAGTGGCGTTGTGAAAGCGAAATATCCAGACAAGGTGTTGTGGGAGTTTGCAAAGGCAATAACAAAGGCTGAAAAGGAGTCTTGAATTATTGAAAGTTGAAGTTGAATGTGCCTCATGCCTTCTGCAACGCGGATACCTGCAAATAAAAGAGGCGACAATAAATCCTTCGATTCAATTCAAGGCAATGTCTGCCCTTTTAAATCTGCTAAATGAAGATTTCAAGTCAAACGCAAATCCTGCAGTTCTTGGCACACAAAGAGATAGACTAGTAAGAAAGATAACTGAGAATCTAGACCCATATGCAAAGAGGAAACAGATAAGCAATGAGAAAGCCATGGAAACTCTTCCTTTAGTAGAAGGCTTAATTGCAAAAGAAAATTCAGCTCAGTCACGGTTCCGTAAGGCTTGCATGTGTGCTATCGTTGGCAATGTGATAGAATTTGACATTCCAGAGCATAATTTTGGATACGAAGATATTGGTGGGCTCGTTAAAAATGCTGAAAGCGACTTGGCTATTGATGAAATTTCCAAATTCTTTGACTTAGTCAAGAAGAGAAAGAAACTAATTTATTTGGCTGACAATGCTGGAGAAATAGCCTTTGATAGGTTGCTAGTTTATGAGTTGAAGAAACTTGGAGCCCCTGTCACGGTTGCTGTGAAGGAGGGGCCTGCGTTGAATGATGCGACCATGGAAGACGCTGAATACGTGGAAATGGATGAAGTTGCAGACAACATAATTACTACTGGAGCAGACGCTGTGGGATTGATTCCTCAAGAATGCTCCAAAGAATTTCTAAAAATCTACAATTCGGCTAATTTAGTTGTGGCAAAGGGTATGGCATATGCGGAGACACTGACTGAATTTAAATTAAATTCTCCACATGTTTTGCTTCTGCGTACGAAATGTAATCCAGTAGCCAACTATTTCCATGTAGGTAGAGATAAGAACATTGCTAAGATAATGCCTTGAATGGACAAAAGTATTAGATGATGGATGTCTATTGGAAACAAGTCTCCCAAAAATTCATTTAAGCCAAAACATTCTTTCAAACTTTGATAAGGCGATTCAAACAGAGTGGATAATAACAAACGGGTTAGGCGGCTACTCCTCTTCCACAGTCTTGGGAATCAATACTCGAAAATATCATGGAGTTTTAGTTGCTGCTTTTAATCCGCCTACAGACCGCAGAGTTCTCCTTACAAAGCTTGACGAAGAAGTAAAAATAGGCAATAATGTATACTTTCTTGGGTCAAACGAATTCAAAAAAGACATTTTTCCCAGAGGATACGAGTTTCTTTCCAGTTTTTCTTTGAACCCATTTCCAAAATACAAATACGCTGTGCACGGAATCCAAATAGAAAAAACATTGTTCATGCCTTACGAAAAAAATGCTGTTGTAATTGCTTATGACCTCTTTAACCCACTTGAGAACGAAATATCAGTCAACGTTTTTCCGTTGGTTAATTCCAGACATTTCCATTCACTAACAAAAGCGGATGAATTAGGTTGGAGCTTTATTCAGAAAAAAGATGAAGAGAAGATAAAGATTCAAACGTCTAAACCTCTTTCAACTTTACTTCTTTCTGCAAGAGGCGGACTATATTTTCTTGGCAAGGGAGAATGGATTAGAGGCATGTATTTTCGAGTAGACGATGCAATGGGATATAATTGTTTCGATGATGTTTTTCAGCCGGGAAAATTTGAGTTCAATGTGGCTTCTAAAGAGAGAAAGAAATTTCATATTTTAGCAGTCGCTGGAGAAGATGAAGAAGAAGTGGAAAAGATTTTTTCGTCAATTCTCGAGTCAGGAGACATTGATGTTTTATGTGATAAAGAGTTGAAACGTCTGAAAGGCCTACTTAGTAGATTTCAGGAAAGATATGTAGATATGGAAATGGAAGATTGGTTGAAATGGCTAATTTTAACCGCTGATTCTTTCATGGTGAATCGGAAGTCAGTTCAGAAGAAGTCTGTGATTGCTGGCTACCATTGGTTTGAGGATTGGGGGAGAGATTCATTGATTTCTCTGCCCGGCTTGACGCTTGTAACTGGCAGATTTGAGGATGCGAAGGAGGTTCTTTTGACGTTTAAACAATATTGTGTTAGAGGCATTATTCCGAATAGGTTTCCAGACTCTATAGGCGATAAGCCTGATTATAATACGGTTGATGCTAGTTTATGGTATTTTAACGCTGTTCTTCAGTTTCTTAAGTATACGGGTGATTTGGAGTTTGTTAGACGAGAGTTGTGGGATACTTTGCAGTCTATTGTTGAGCATCATGTTAGAGGGACTGTGTATAATATTCATGTAGACAGTGATGGCTTAGTTGTGCATGGTCCGCAGTTGACTTGGATGGACGCTATGGTTGGCAATCAAGCGGTAACGCCCAGAGATGGAGAAGCAGTGGAGATTCAAGCTTTGTGGTATAACGCCTTGAAGATTATGGAGCTCCTTGCTAGACATTTTGACCAAGCTTCTGATGTCGAAAAATATGCTTTCATGGCTGAAAAAGTGAAGAAGAGTTTTGTTGAGGAGTTTTGGGATGGTCAAAGAGGCTGCTTGTTTGACGTAGTTAAAGGCGATGCTAAGGATTCGTCTTTAAGACCGAACCAAATAATCGCTGTAACTTTAGATTTTTGTATGCTTGATAAAGAGAAAAGCAAAATGATTGTTGATGTTGTTTGGAAGAGGCTTTGGAGCAAATACGGGTGTCGTACTGTGGATAGGCTAGCCCCTCTATATATAGGTCGTTATGAGGGTGATTGGGCTAGGCGGAATAGAGCGTATCATAATGGCACTGTTTGGGCTTGGCTTACAGGACCCTTTGTAACTAGTTTTCTTAAAGTGTACGACTATAGCAAGGATAAGCGGGACTATGCGTTTAGGGAGTTTTTGGAGCCACTTTTTAGGGAAGAAATCTATAGAGCTGGATTAGGAACGATAAGTGAGATTTTTGATGGTGATGAACCTCATTTGCCGAGAGGTTGTATTTCGCAGGCATGGAGCGTCGGAGAACCGTTGAGAGCATTTGTAGAAGACGTCATGTTGAAGAGACCGCTTTATCAGAAAAGGATTTTTGAAAATTCCGAGCATTAGTGTTTCAATAATGCATCTTTTTATTCATTAACTCTTTTTTGATTATTTCAGAAACCCTTAACACAATTTTTATATACATTAAGAGGTTAATTTTATTTCTATGACTCTAATTTTAACTGAAATATCGAGATTTGGCATAGCAATGGCTGCCGATTCTGCTGTAACGGAAAAAATAACTAAACCAAATGGAAATATTGTCTATCGTGTTCTTACTGGTATTCGCAAACTACAAGTCATAGATAAATTGAATGCAGGTGTCTCTGTTTGGGGGCAAGGAAGCATAGACACCACGCCCACCGACATCTGGCTACAAGATTTCATAGACAATCAAAAAGCGAATTACAACTCAATATCTGATTTTGCTACTCTTTTGCAGAATGAATTAAGGCAGCACATTTCACCGATAAACATCCAAACAGATCCGTTTGGAACTATAGGTTTTCATCTAGCTGGATTTGTTGATCACAAAGGAACCCCCACTCCAACGTTTTATCATATTCATAACGGAACGAGTACAGCATTATCTGCTAGGGGAATAACAATAAACCCTGCGATAATTAATGCAAACCATGACCTTCCGCCACAGATGGCTCAGCCACTAATATCTTCAGGAGGTGTATATATTACTCGAAATGGTGATTTTACCATATATGCAGCTCTTTTTCAGCATCTCAACACATTTTTGCAGGCACTATCGCAATACCGTATCCTAACGATACCTCATTCAAGAGACTTGAGTGAAAGAGCTGAATGGCTACGATTTCAAATAAGAACAATGTCTGAACTTTACAGGCTCAGCAATATGCATCTGCCCACCATAGGAGGTAAAATTGATACTTTGTTGATTACTCCAAAAGGTGTTGACAAAAGCGGTTTGACAATTTAGGAAATGAGACGAAAATCTCAGTGACTCTTTAGAAGCTTTTAAACTACTCATTGTTTTATTAAGAGTTCAGAAGAGATAAATAATAGTAATTTAACTACGCTTGCTTTATCAAGTAGAATTAAACATGTATGCAAGATGGCGGGAGGAGCCTAACCAAATGACTGATATCTGCTTCGTTTTCGAGCTTCATCAACCGTTTAGGCTTAATCGCAACTTCTCTTCAGACTTGTTAAGCCGCAAATCAGTATCAAAGGAGGATTTATTCGAACTTTATTTTGACAATCAGTTGAATCGTCATATTTTTGAAAGAGCAGCAAGAAAATGCTACTTCCCATCTAACAGTGTCATTTTAGAACAGATTGACAGGTTCAAGAGGGAAAAGAAACAGTTCAAAGTAGCCTACAGCATATCAGGTGTCTTCATCGAACAATGCGAACGCTGGAACCCAAACCTTCTAGACTCATTCAGGCAACTTGCCAAAACAGGCTGCATAGAATTCATAGAACAAACATACTACCACTCACTCGCCAGCTTATACTCAACTGAACGACAAGAATTCATAGAACAAATCCGCATGCACCGCAAACTCATGAAAGACTTATTCAACTATGAACCCAAAGTTTTCGAAAACACAGAATGCATACATAACAACGCCATCGCAAAAACAATAGAAAGCCTCGGCTACAAAGCCATAGTCACCGAAGGAGTCGAAAGAATCTTAGACTGGAGAAGCCCCAATTATGTCTATAAGGCTAAGGGCACAAACCTCAGCCTCCTAATGCGCAACTATCGCCTATCCGATGACATAGGCTTCCGCTTCTCCTCACCATGGTGGGAAGAATGGCCACTCACAAGCAACAAGTATGCTAGCTGGCTAGCAACAAATCAGGGACAAATGATTCTTCTATTCGTTGACTACGAAACCTTCGGCGAACACCACTGGCCAGAAACAGGCATCCACGAGTTTCTCAGATGGCTACCACAAGAAGTAATAAAATGGCAGCACCTAAACTGGGCAACACCTTCAGAAATTGTTCAATGGCATAAGCCTGTAGGCGAAATAGACGTACACGAATATAACACAATTTCTTGGGCAGACTTAGAACGTGACCCAACCGCTTGGATTGGAAACTCAATGCAAACCATCTGCTACGAATCACTGAAAAGCTTAGAACCATTCGTCAAAGGAATAGGCGACGAGTCCTTGCTAAAGTTGTGGCGATACCTCCAAATGAGCGACCACTACTATTACATGAGCATAAAAGGCGGCGGACCAGGAGACGTTCACAGCTACTTCAACCCATGTGGAAGCCCAGTAGAAGCTTTCGCCATGTATTCAAGAATTCTTTCAGACCTTGAAGCCCGAATCACACAAGAACTGGCAAGACCTGAACTGGCAGCAAAAAGATTACTAAGGCAACTGCCCGCTGAAAAAGGCTTCACATTCTTCTACGATTTTGCAAGACCAACTAAAATTAGTGTTCACAGCTTGAAAGAATTTCAATTATCACTGAAAGAGGTTGACATCAAGTCTATTCAATTTCACATGGAAAGAGGAGACTTTGCAAGATGGGTTCGTCAAGTTGTCGGTGACGAAAAGCTAGCGGATGAAATAGCAAATCTGTCAGACAAGAAACTAGTCGGTGAAGCTCTTCGCAAAATGATTCTCAATACAGTCAAAAACCGAATCACTGAATTGGAACAGACTGCAGTCAAGCTTACAGTATAGATTTTTTCATGAAGAGATTATATTGCCCAAATGCGCATATTTATAGTAAGAAAAGACTACAATTAACTTGGAGGCTTGACAGATGCATGCAGTTGTGATGGCTGGCGGTGAAGGAACAAGACTTCGCCCACTGACTACACGTCGCCCAAAACCCATGGTTCCAATAGTAAACCGCCCAATGCTGGAGCACACAATAAACCTTCTGAAACAAAATGGCATTCAAGACATAACTGCAACTCTCCACTATTTACCCGAAATAATAGAAAGTCACTTTCAAGATGGCTCACAATTAGGAGTGAAAATAAACTATTTGAGAGAGGAAAAACCTCTCGGAACCGTCGGAGGAGTCAAACAAGCTGAAAACCTTCTTGACCAAACTTTCCTTGTATTCAGTGGAGATGTTCTCTCCGACATTGACCTCTCCAAGGCGATTCGTTTTCATCAGCGAAAAGGCGCTGTAGCAACTATCGTGTTGACACGCGTGCCTAACCCAATCGAGTTTGGAGTTGTCATAACCGACGAAGAAGGCAGAATCAAGCAATTCTTGGAAAAGCCTGGCTGGGGTGAAGTATTCAGCGACACAATCAACACGGGAATCTATGTCCTAGAGCCAGAAATCCTAGAACAAGTAAAACCCGACACAGAATTTGATTTCAGCAAAGACTTGTTTCCAAAACTTCTAGAGATGGGCGAACCACTATACGGATATGTTGCCGACGGATACTGGTGTGACATAGGGAATCCGATTCAGTATCTTCAAGCTAATCATGACGCATTACGCAGTCTCATAAAACTGAAGATTCCAGGTCGCCAAAAAGACGGAATATGGATTGACTCAGGCGCAGAAGTTGCTGACAACGTGGAAATTAGACCACCAGTGCTCATAGGGAGAAATTGTCGAATCCGTGATGGCGCAAGAGTATGGGAGTTCTCTGCAATCGGCGACGGAACCACAGTTGACAGCATGGCTACGATAAAACGTTCAGTTCTATGGAACCACAATCTAATAGGGTCAAAAACTGATTTAGCAGGTTGCATAATCGGCGAAAAATGTCAAGTTCGTGATGGGGCAACTCTTCTTGAAGGTGCAATTGTCGCAGACGAATGCATTGTGGGTCGCGGCGCTACCATAAAGTCTGGAATAAGAATTTGGCCAAGCAAAATGATTGAAGCAGGCGCAATAGTGAACATGGATTTGAAATGGGGCATGCGATGGATGACAACACTGTTCGGCGCCTATGGAATAACTGGACTGTCAAACATTGAAATCACTCCAGAATTTGCCTCTAAACTAGGTGTCGCCTTTGGCTCATTTCTGGGAAGAGGTGCAAAGGTTGTTGTCAGCCGCGATACGCATAGGGTTTCAAGAATGGTAAAAAGAGCCATAATGGCTGGATTAACGGCAGCAGGTGTTGACGTCTACAACTTACGGATATGTCCTGCGCCAGTTACAAGGTATATGATTCGCAGTCTTGGGGCAGATGCAGGCATAACGGTCAGAGTGCTTGAAATTGATCCAAGATCGGTTAGTATCAATTTTTATGACTCAAACGGAATGGAGATAGACAGAGCTTCTGAGAAGAAGGTTGAAGGAATCTTTTTCAGAGAACAATTTCAAAGGGTTCTAAGCGACGAAGTTGGAGACCTCATTTATCCCGCAAGAATAACTGATTTTTACAAAGATGCCATACTGAAAGCTATAGACAAAGATGCTATACGAAAAAACACGTTAAATGTAGTAATCGATTGTGCAAACGGAGCAGGATCAATGGTTGCGCCTTCTGTTCTCGGTGAATTGGGCTGTCAAGTGACAACCTTAAACGCTAGATTCGACGAAATCGCTGGACCTAGAACCTTTGAGCAGGTGCCTTCATCAATTCTTAACTTAGCCAGAGTAGTGAAGGCGCTTGATGCGGACTTGGGAATCGCTTTGGACGGAGATGCTGACCGTGTCATGTTCGTTAATGAAGAAGGAGACGTTTTATCCAGTGATGCTTCTCTCGCAATGTTTTCGAGAGAGATAATTCGAGAAAAGAAAGGGGGAACAGTGGTTATTCCAGCCAGTGCTTCACGTATTATTAATCGAGTAGTTGAGCCGAGCGGTGGAAAGGTGATTCGATGCAAATTAGGTGCGAGACCACTGCTTGATGCTATTATTCAGTATAGGGCTGTTTTCGGGGGAGAAGAAAGTGGAGGCTTTGTTTTCCCAGACTTTCAGAAAGGATATGATGGAATCTTTGCAGCCGCCAAAATAATTAGTATTATGGCTGAAAACTCAGTTAAGTTGTCTACAATTCATAGAGATTTGCCAAGTTTCTATATGGCTAAGCAAGCGGTTCCAGTTTCTTGGGACCTTCGCGGGCGAATCATGCGAAGCTTAATTGAAGAATTTGGAGATCAGCAAATTGACACAATTGATGGAATAAAGGTCTTTTATGATGACACATGGATTCTTATGCATCCCAGTTCAGAAGAGCCAGTGATAAATCTTTATGCTGAGGCACCAAACAAAGAAGAGGCAGATCATTTGATTCAAGAGTATGCTGAAAAAATACGTGAATTAACAAAATAATCACTAGCGTAGGTGAAATACTGATGAAGGTTTGTATGCTCACTTGGGAATTCCCGCCTCTAATAGTGGGCGGAATAGCTCGCCACTGCTATGGTTTGGGCAAAGCAATGGCTGAAAAAGGACATGAAATAAATGTCGCCACTTTATCGTTTCCAGGCGCTCCAAGTTCTGAGGAAATTGATGGCGTTAAGGTTTTCCGTGCAACCACGGAAATTGGGCATCCTCATTTCATTACATGGACTCTTCTGTTCAACCATTTCCTAGAGAAACGAATATCTGACATAGATGCAAGCGCTGATTTTGATGTCCTTCATGTTCACGATTGGTTGACGGCTCCAGCAGGAATCTCACTGAAACATTTTGCCAAGAAACCAATGGTTTTCACAGTTCATAGTACTGAGTATGGGCGGTCGGGTCTTCATGGTCCAGATTCATATGCTATTGACGGAATAGAGTGGTGGGCAGCATACGAGGCGAGTAAGGTCATAGTTACGACAGAGTTTATGAAGAGAGAGGTCTGTGGTCATTTCCATTTGCCATGGGATAAAGTCGATGTCATTCCAAACGCCATTGACTTGTCAAAGTTTAATGTCTTTGTTGACCGCGACTCTGTGAGAAGACGCTATGGAATTAATCCGCATGAGAAGTTAGTCCTCTGTGTAGGACGTCTAGTTCCTCAAAAAGGCGTAGACTATTTGATTCAAGCGATTCCTAGCATTGCTCAGAGGCATCCGGAAGCCAAATTCATCATAGTAGGCGAAGGATGGTTAAAATCGCATCTCGAATACCTTGCAAATCAGACTGGTCAGCGATGGAGAATCACATTCACTGGTTTCATTCCAGATTTGGAACTTGTGGGCTTAATGAAAAGCGCTGATGTTCTAGTCGTCCCATCTATCTACGAGCCTTTTGGCATAGTCGCCTTAGAAGGAATGGCTGCAAGTGTACCTGTTGTTGTCAGCCAAATTGGAGGCTTAACTGAAGTAGTGGAGCATGATCGAACAGGAATCTTTGTCTATGCACGAAGCCCAGATTCTATTGCTTGGGGGGTTGACAGAGTTTTGTCTGATCCCGGCCACGCAGCATGGTTGGCTCGAAATGCCAAGGAGAAAGTGCAAAATACGTATACTTGGGAAGCGGTTGCAATGAAGACTATTGAGGTTTTTGAAAAAATAGCGAGGTAGCATCATGAGCGGCTTATCATATAGTCCAGTGGTGCCTGATGACCTTAAGCTTCTTTGTATGTTGCATAATATTGGAGCGACGACGCCTGAAAAATCGTTAACTGTCAAAGAAATTAGTGAATGGACTACCGTGGAGGCTTCTATGGTTCAGTCTTATCTGCAGAAGTTTGTTGAAGAAGGCTACGTTAGCCACATTAGGGCGGGAGAAATTGACAGATACCATTTGACGTTAAATGGGATGAGAAAAGTACTATCGATATACTCCTAGCGTTTATCCATATACTTTGCAAACATTTTGGGTCTACGATATAGTTTTATGCTGTTGCGTTCGGTTACGTATTCAAAGCATGCATGCAGCAATCATTGGCTCGTTGGGATTTAAAGTAAAGAGAAGTGAACAATATGATAACTAATGAAGAATTCGCCAAAGCAACAGAAGAATTT
>Ga0315280_10008991_pt1 | contig 12961 bp, 12 predicted proteins | sample YL17G06_40_MG_FD_203697 | JGI IMG/M metagenome (GOLD analysis project Ga0315280, IMG submission 203697) | Sediment microbial communities from Yellowstone Lake, YNP, Wyoming, USA - YL17G06_40 | ecosystem: Environmental > Aquatic > Freshwater > Lake > Sediment | place: USA: Wyoming | collected...
CGGCCCAGATCACGGCCTGCACAAACCGCCGAACCGCCGACAACCGGTTGTTGACGGTCGCGGGCGAGTAGCCGGCGCCCTCCAGGTGGCGGGCATAGCGCAAGGCGTCCTGCCGAACGACCTGATGAACCTTCAGCCCCTTCGCAGCAGCCCAGTCGAGGAACTGAGACACGCCGATCCTGTAGGTTTCGAGCGTGTTCGGGCTGACACGGAGCCCTTTGCGACTGAAGGTCAGGAGGTACGACTCGAAGAGCCCGAGCAGCTCATCGCGATCGTCATCGCGAACAGCTTCGGCGGCACGGAGGCGCCGGGCCTCGGCCGAGAGCTCAGCCCAGTCCTCAACACGCTGAAGCGCGGTCTCAGGGGCGCGCCTCGTGATCTCGTTTGCCAAGAGCTGCACCTCGCCCGTCGCCGTCCACCAAGTTAGGAAGGGCTGCACAGCTACGCTTGTTCAGCGCGGCCGTGGAGCAAGCCGCCGCTGCCGCAGGACCATAGGGGACCCGAGTTAGGCACTATTAACTGTATGGACATAAAAGCGGGTATGTCCAAAACAGGCCAAAGGCACAAGCGCAAGTTCGGCAAATAGACGTTTGAAGATACGGGGTCCCAGGGGTCCCAAGACGCGCCGGCCGGCGTATACTCACGAACATGCTCCTAACACCAGAGCAGATCCAACAACACCTCGACCCGCATCGCACATACTCGGGCCTCGAAGACCCGGAACGCGAAGCCGACCGGATCATCCAACGGCACCCCGAACTCGCAGGACACCGAGAAGCACTCATCGCAGCACTGATAGCGTACCTCGGACAGAGGCGACGCGAGAACGGCGCGGACAAGGGGGAACGGTAGCGACAGGTCCCAGCCCACGAGATCCCCGGCAAGCTTGGCCTGCGCGCCCAAGGGTCTTGACCAGCTCGTTACTGAGAAGCCTCCATGCATAGGTCCCACACTCCTGCGGGCTCTGCAACCGGCTCAGCGAACGCGAAAACCGGGCTGCTCCCATCGCCAGCGGCGGCCACCAAGGCCGCGACCACGCCGACCGGCTGAGCACCTGCCAACCGGCGATCTGTGCGCTCTCTGGCCGGCAGCGGCAGACTCGCCACCCCGAACCTAGTCGGTCGCAGATGAGGAGGTCCCCGTGGGGTGCACCCCCCTGAGTAGACAGTGAGTAGGCACGTGGAGTTGGGTACGGGGTCGGGGCATAGGTCAACTAGGAGTAGACTGACCTGCGAGGGAGGAGCCCCGATCATGACGCCACGGAAGTTCACGCCGGAGTTCAAGAAGCGCGTCGTTTTGGAGTTCGATGGTGGCGAGAAGAAGGGCGCAGCGATCTGCCGCGAGTTCCAGATCTCGGACTCGCTACTGCGCCGGTGGGTCACGCAGTACAGGGAGCATGGCGACAAAGCCTGGCGCAAAGAAGACCCGCGAGCCCAGCAGCTTGTGGAGGCGGAGAAGCGGATCGCCGAGTTGGAGGCGGCCCTGGGTCGCGCGACATTGGAAGTCGACTTCCTGAAGCGTTGCCTGAAGCGAGCCAACATCCCTTTGCCATGAAGCGCGAGATGGTGACGGAAGGCCGGGGCGAGGTGCCGGTCTCGCGCGCGTGCGAGCTCACCTTGGTGAGCCGAAGCGGGTACTACCGCAGCCTCACCCCGAGGGGCTATGAAGACTGGATCGTACGGCGGTCGATGCTCGAGGCCACGGATGAGAACCCGGAGTATGGTTACCGTCGGATCACGGCGGAGCTGCGGGATCTTGGGTACCCGGTGAACGGGAAGCGCGTGCTCCGGCTGATGCGAGAAGAGGATCGGCTGTGCCGGATCCGCGGGCGTGCTGGTCGGTGTCGGACAACGGACTCAGATCACAAGCTGCCGGTGTATCCGGACCTCGCGCGCGGGCTTGTTCTGACCGGCCCCAACCAGCTCTGGGTAGGCGATGTAACGTATCTGCGGCTGGCCGGCGGGGGCTTCGTGTATCTTGCGAGCCTGATGGATGCGTGGTCTCGCCGGGTGATCGGCTGGGAGGTTATGGCGGTGCTTGACGTGCGGCTTCCGCTGAGAGCTCTGGAGCAGGCGCTGGCCACTCGAGAGGTGAGGCCGGGCCTCGTCCACCATTCCGATCGAGGCTGCCAGTACGCGGCCAAGGAGTATGTGAATCGAGCCGAGTCGGGGGGCCTGGTAATGAGCATGGCCCGCCGAGGTCAGCCGCGGGACAACGCCAAAGCCGAGTCGCTCTTTGCGACTCTTAAGTGCGAGCATGTGTACCTCACCGAGTATGAGGACCTGGCGGATGCTCGGGCGCAGGTGGCCGAGTTCGTGGAGCGGTACAACACGACTCGTCGGCACTCGGCTCTCCGGTACATGTCGCCCGAGCGCTTCGAGGCGGCGGGCTCCGGAGCTCGCCAAGAAAGCGAAGGAGACCGCCGCCGGGGCCCGGCCTCTGTGCAGCCGCTCGGGATGCGCGACTCACGCGGCCATCTATCCAGACCTGTCTTTCAGCACTTTCCCCCCAAGGGTGGTTGGCCGGAAGGGTGGGCTCGGCGGGATGCCGCAGTTCACTCTCGGCACGAACATCACGATCTCGAAGGGAGGACTCCAGGCCCGCAGAACCCATCACCCACATAACCGATATGCGACGAAGCCCCCGCCCGGTACCCAACAGCCCGGGCCCCCCACTGTCCCAAAAAAGGGGTGCACCCCACCCGACCGCTTCAGCCATCAGGGGGCTAACAGGTACGCGACACAGCTCTGCCCGGTATCCACGGGCCCAGGCTCCCTCGTCGGCCACCAGGCTCCATGCAGTCCATGGCCACCGTTTGGTTCCGCACAGGTGACTGTGATCGACCCGCAGTCGCTTTGGGGCCCACCGATCCGAGTAGCTGCGGAGCCACAGAGCGACCACCAAGCACTGCGCTCCGGTCCGCAGGTCCTAGACGGAACTGGTCGAATCACCGGCCTGATAGAGCAACTTCCTCGCGCAGAAGAGGGAAACTGCCTTGCCGAGGAATAGAGAAACTGCCTAGGCCAGGAACCGAAGGCAGTTGCTGATTCAGGGCCTGAATCGAGCAACTTCCTTCTAAGCAGTGGGTCCCGCGTTCGAATCGCGGCGGGCCGGCCAACATCCTCCCCGGAGAGAGCATGATCGGCCCGAGAGCCTTGGGGCAAGCGGGTCTGCCCTCCGCGCGCCGCTGGCGAGATGACCTTACTGCCGGTTCCTGACCATGCCGGAAAGGAGCCGGGAATGCGGGATAGAGAAACTGCCTTCGCCCGGAATAGAGAAACTGCCTCGTCCGTTTCCCTGCAGCGCATGGAGGGCGCGGGACCACCCCCTCTCGGCCGTCTCGGTCTCCAGCTCGCCATCCCGCGACTCGCCTCGGCCATTGCCTGCTCCCTTCATAGACGGGGTGCGCGAGCCGTTGACTCCGCCTTCGGGTCCGCCCGCCGCACGGGAGGCGGGACGCGACCGCCGGGGTCTGCCCGGCCCACCGCGGCCCAAACCCCGCGCGCCCGCAGAAGGGCGACCACTTGGGGGTTGCCCTGCCTCTCCGCGAGCATGAGCGGGGTGCGGCCCTCCGTGTCTCGCGTCCCGATGCCCGCCCCGCGACCAAGGAGGAGAGCGGCCACGGCGGTACAGCCACGTGAGGGCGCCCAGTGCAGCGGAGCTCGCCATTCCTCGTCCACACCGCCTCACAGGACGTTCCCTCCGGTAGGCTCGCGCATGCCATCGCCGTGCCGACCGAGAACGGCAAGCCGACTCCTCGTGGGTACTCCTGTTCGTCCGTTGACAGCCTCACGCGGGGACGTCGGGCCGAGCCACCGGGCGCCAGTCGTGCAGGTACACGCGGGGAACACGACGCGCCACGCCTAGTCCGCGATCCACAGGTCCCAGATCCCGAACAGGAGCCCGCCGATGCCCAGAAGAACGGGCGTGGCGTGCACCCACCGCCAGCCGTGGGCGAACGCGGCGAGCAGGAAGGCCACGGGCCAGAATGGCATGGCCCCCAGAGCGGTGCTGGTCGGTCCAACGCACCAAGACGGCCCGCGAGCCGCAAGGTGCCGTCCGGCAGCGCCGGGACCAGAGGCAGTGGCGACTCGCGCCCGCACCGCTCCCGGTACCAGGTGTCAACGCCGGTGGGCAAATGAGCAGATCGCCGATGCCCAGACGAGCGGAGGAGCAACTGATCTCGCCCCGCTCACCTGCACCCCGCCACTCGGTCGGTGAGCGCCAATCGCTCGGCCGCCGCCCGTGCCCTGTCATGCAGGCCCGCCACGTACGCCTCGCGAGCTGCGGGGTCAAACAGCAGGCTGCGGTAGCGTGGCAACAGGCCGGGGAAATGCCGGCGGAGTAAGTCCGAGACAGCCTCCCATACTCTTGGCCGGGGGTTCAGCGCATCGACCCAGATCCAGCCCACTCCCCGGTCACCCAACTCCGCGAACATGGTCTCTATCGCTTGCTGACTGTCTGACAGGAACGGCAGCAGCGGGCCGCACATGACCCTCGTCGGCAGCCCCGCCTCGTGCGCCTCGGCAAGCACGCGCAGCCGCTCCCGGACAGTTCCCGCCCCGGGCTCCCACAGCTCTCTCAGTCGCTCATCCAGCGCCGTCAAAGTCACCCCGACGCGCGCATCGCCCTCCGCCAGAACGTCCAGATCACGCAGGATCAGCGCGCTCTTCGTCAGGGCGCTGACCGTGAAGCCATGCTCCAGCAGGAGCCGGCAGCACTGCCGCGTCAGTTCCCTCTCGGCCTCCAGCGGCTGCCAGCCATCGCAGGCGCTGCTGACGAAGACCTCTCCCGGGCGACACCGGCGCAGTTGTCGCTGGAGCACCTCCAACGCGTTCGCCTTCACATCCACGAACTGGCCCCAGGCCTCGGGGTGTGGGTGGAAGCGCTGCATGAACCGTGCATAGCAGTACGCGCACGCATGGGCGCAGCCGGTGTAGCAGTTGAGAGAGTAGCCGCCGAGACTGGAAGTATTGAGGATGCTCTTGCAGGCCGTCTCGCGCACTGCCACGCCATCAGGTCGGACCACGGGGGCAGACAGCCCTCCGTGGGCCTCAGCCGCGGGAGGATCGAGCAGACTGCGCTCTTCCGCATTCGCCTTCCTCATCGGTCCGTCGCCTCGGCACAGTGCGCATGAGTCCCCCGGCATCCGGCGGCTTGGGCTCGCACCCCGATTGCTTTGGCCCCGACGACGCACAAGAACGCCGCGCGGCTGTCTCGCTCCTGCAGCCCGAGCCGTCCCTCCGGGGCCACGGTTGTCGAGCCGGGACAACCCACACCAGATCGGTGTCGTTTCTCTGCGGGCCGGACAGCGGCCCATCTGTGGCATGGGTTCGCCGTTGGTGCCACGGAAACCCTCGTTCCACGTTGGTGGGCCTCCGGAAACCGCTCCGGCGGCTCCCAGGGCTCTCCACAGGGGCTGGACCTCCAGCGGGGCCCGAGCACACTCCCGTGTCGCTGAACGCCGCGAGCCCCTCAGCGATGACGGCAAGGCGGCGCGGGCCTCACGTGGGAACCGGCGCCAAGCGCTGGGGTGGGCTGCGAGCCTGTGCATGCAAGTCTCGCGTGACACCAACCTGCGCCATCGGCAGGACCGGTCGCCGGGCGCGCCACACCAGCCGGGCTGTCAACGCCGATGGAGAGGCGAGCAGATGGCCGGTTGGGATGTGCTCAGTGTACCGGCGTGGTTTGGGCCGGTGGGGGCGGGCGACACTAGAGTGCGGCCCAGAGCTGGCGAACCTGTGTCAGTGCCGGGAGGAAGTGGTCTGCCACCTCGGACAGACCCACTTCCTCGCGCCAAACACAGCGACTTCCTGGTTCACCAAGACAGCGGCCTCTTCCGCTGGAATCGGAAGCAGTGGCTGAGAACCGCCGGTACCGGGCTCACTTGCTTCCAAGCAGCGGGCCCCGCGTTCGAATCGCGCCGGGCTGGCCACTGCGTCCCGTTGTCCCGCCGCAACATCCACCCGGACGTGTCCCTGATCGGCCTCACGTCGCCCTTTGCATCCCGAGGTGGCCCGACCTGCGCGAGCGAAGTGACCTGCCCGGGTAGCTGTCCACGTGGGGAGGAGTGATCTCGATGGACCTTCCGTCCGGCGTAGTGACGTTCTTGATGACGGACATCGAGAGCAGCACCCGGCTGTGGGCGGAAGCCCCGGACGCGATGCGGACGGCGCTCGCCCGGCACGATGAGATCGCAGCTGATGTGATCGCAGAGCACGCCGGGGTCCTCATCAAGCCGCGAGGCGAAGGCGACAGCACCTTCTCGGTCTTCGCACGCGCGACCGACGCGGTCATGGCTGCGTGCGCGCTCCAGTCGGCCCTGACTGCGGAGCCCTGGCCGGAGGGCGCGCCGCTCCGTGTCCGGATCGCGGTGCACACGGGCGAAGCGGACTTGGGAGAGGACGACTACTACGGAATCGCGGTCAACAGGTGCGCGCGGCTCCGAAGCATCGCACACGGAGGACAGGTGCTGGTCTCGGAGTCCGCCGCAGGACTCGTGCGCGAGGTGCTGCCAGAGGAGGTGACCCTCCGCGACCTAGGCTTCCAGCGACTCCGCGATCTGGCAGAACCGGAGCGCGTCTCACAGCTTCTCCATCCGGCGATGCCATCAGACTTCCCGGCGCTGCGCACAATCGACCTCGTCCCCAATAACCTGCCGTATCAGGTCAGCACCTTCGTCGGCAGGGAAGCCGAGATGGCGAAGGTCAGGGAACTCCTCCGGGGCACGCGCCTGCTGACGCTGACCGGGGCCGGCGGCGTGGGCAAAACCCGGCTCGCGCTACAGGCTGCGGCCGAGATGCTATACGAGTACCCGGACGGGGTATGGCTCGTGGACTTGGCGGCGCTCTCAGACGGCGATCTCGTGCCGCAGTCGCTAGCCTCCGCGCTCGGGGTGCGCGAGGAACCGGGCAGGCTGCTCGCGGACACACTGGTCGCCCACCTCCGGGACAGACAGTCGCTGCTCCTTCTCGACAACTGCGAGCACCTCGTCGACGCGTGTGCGCAGCTCGCCGAGGGCCTAACCAAGCAGTGCCCAGCGACCCGTATCCTCGCGACAAGCCGGGAAGCACTCAGAGCCGACGGTGAGACGGTATGGCGCGTGCCGTCGCTGTCGGTGCCGCACCGCACACCGGGCATCGAGCCACAGCCCGGGCAGCTCACCCAGTATGCGGCGGTACGGCTGTTCATCGACCGTGCGACGAAGGCCAGCCCGGGCTTCACGATGACGAACCAGAATGCACCGGCAGTGGCGGAGATCTGCTCACGACTGGATGGCGTCCCGCTGGCGATCGAGCTAGCGGCGGCTCGCGCCAGCATCCTGTCGCCGCAGCAGATCGAGAAGCGACTCGACGAGCGGTTCAGGCTACTGACGGGCGGCCGCAGAACCGCGTTGCCGCGGCACCAGACCCTCCAAGCAACGGTGGACTGGAGTTACGACCTCCTGTCCGGACCGGAGAAGACACTATTCGCTAGGCTCTCCGTGTTCGCGGGTGGCTTTGCACTGGAAGCGGCGGAGACGGTGTGCGCAGACGACGGGATCGAGACATGTGAGATACCGGAGCTACTCGGTGAGCTGGCGTCGAAGTCGCTCGTGATCCCCGGCAAAGACCGCTACTGGATGCTACAGACCCTCCGCTCGTACGGCGCCCAACGCCTCGACCAATCGTGCGAAGCGGAGTCCACGCGACGGCGACACGCCGAGTTCTACGCCCGCCGGGCTGTGGAGGTGCACCCGCTCCTGTGGAGCCCGGAGTCGGAGGTGTGGCTGGCCCAGTGCGAGACCGAGCACGCCAACTTCCGGGAGGCCCTTGCTTGGACGCTGGGGCACGACGTGGACCTCGGCCTCCGGCTTGCGGGTGCTTTGGCTCACGTGTGGGAGCTCGCGCCCCACTGGGCGGAGGGGAGAGACTGGCTCGCCAAGCTGCTCCGTTCAGAGGGGTCTGCCGAGCCGTCGTTGCGAGCCAACGCACTCTACTGGGCCAGCTTCCTGGCGTGTCACCAAGGCGACTACGTCCCCGGCCGGGGGTTGCTCGAGCAGGCGCTCGATCTGCACCGACGGCTGGGCGACAGCCGCGGCGAAGCGCGAGACCTCTTGGCCCTTGGCCACCTCGCGGCATACCAAGGCGACTACCAGGCAGCGAGGGCCGCACATGAACAGAGCCTGGCCATGTTCGAGGGTATGGGAACCAAGGGGGACATCGCGCGGTCCTTGCACGCTGTGGGGTGGGTTGCCCAGGAACAGGGCGATATCGACTCCGCGCGCAGCTACTACGGGAGGAGCCTCGCCCTGTACCGCGAGGAGGGGGACAAGCGCAGTGCGGCCATGATCCTGAACAACATGGGCAATCTAGCCGCCAGCCAAGGGGAATCTGAGGCTGCCGTCGCCATGCACGAGGAGGGGCTTGCCCTCGCGCAGGAGGTTGACGACAGGGTCACCAGCGGCTACCTCCTCACCAGCATGGGCTATGCTGTCGGAATGCGGGGGGACTACGCTAGGGCTCTGGCGCTCTGCGGAGAGGCACTGACGATTGCGCGCGACCTGGGGTCCAAGCGTGCAGCGGTGCAGGCACTGCTGGGCCTGGCTGCCGCCGCTACACACCTGGCCCAACACGGGCGAGCCGGAGAGCACTACTGCGAAGCTCTAACGCTGTCAGCGGACATGGGCGGCAAGCGACTCCTCGCCGACTGTCTCGAGGGCCTGGCGGCGCTCGCGTCTCAGCAGGGCCAGGCCGAACGGGCTGCCTCTCTGTTCGGGGCGACCGATGTCCTCCGCCGGTCGATAGGCGCCCAGCCGGACTCCTATGACTTCGGGTCCTATGGAGAGCAGCTCAACACGGCGCGGGCCGCCCTTGGTGACGACGCGTTCAGCGCCGCGTGGGCGGAGGGCGAGGCCATGGCCGTCGAGGAAGCCGTCGCGCTGGCTCTAGGCGAGGCCGGCGACCTGCCGCCTGGGAAGCCGGTAGCGCGTCCGGATGTCCGGTCGGACGAGGAGCAGCGCTGATGAGGAGACCCTACCTCGCATCCGCTCTCGGTGTACTCGCGCTCATGCTCGGAGTCGCGGTGAGCACCACGAGACGGGGCAGCATGACCTGCATGTACAGCCCCTCACCGGTGCCGAGCGGCGCTCCGCCACTCGCGAGGGCGGGTCTCAGCACAGACTCCATCTCGCTGGCGTCGGTCGCGGCTTTCTTCGTCGCTGTCGTCGTCTTGTGTCTGCTTGGTGCTCGACGGGCAGGCATGGCTCGACGCGCTGCGGCTGCCGCGCCGGGCGCGTTCGTGGCGAGACGGGAGGGCGGCGCAAGCAACGTGTATGCGGTGCTTGCTTTTGTGATCGTCGGAGGCGTGGCAGTTGTCGCGATGTTCCTGCCCTACAAGGGGTTTCGCATCATCGACGTGCTGCTGTGGTTTGGCGGAGCGGGGGTGGTATTCGCCCTCGGCTTCCGCGCAAAGGCAATGTGTCGCGAAGCCGCTACCATAGCAGCCAACGCCATCGCCACCCTAACGAAGGGGACCAGACGGAGCCAGTGGCGGTTGGCTTCACGTGCGAGGGCCGCTTTGCGAGTCTATCGCTGGCGGCCCCGGAGTATGTCCGGGTCCAGGTGCAGCCTGGGAGCTACCCGTATCCCCCCGTTCCCCGGCCCGGGGGCGCCACAGTACGCTTCGAACTCAGAGCCCCATCGCGCTCGCGGGTGGAAGTCGAGTCGGCCGGCGCCATCGGCCTGCGGCTGGGTCGGCGCGCCCTCGCGCGGGATCCGAGCATCGACAGCCGACTTCTCGTCTATACTCAGGACCCCGAGCACGCAAAGAGGGTGCTCACAGCCGACGTACAGCGTGAGCTCCTGTCACTTGTCACCGCGTCCGCCATGTGCTTCGACGGGAGGGAAGTGGTCTTCCACAAGCAGGTGCTGTCGGGTCCTGTCTGGAGGCCCTACTTCCCATCGGCGCGGGAGATCCTCGACTACTGCGAGCAGTGCGCCCGTGTCGCCGACCTGGTCGAGCGGGCGCTGTCGGGTGAGTAACGTCGCGGCCGATCGGGGCGCTGCCTTGGGGCCCGCGGGCCCGGCGCGGTTCGGCCGGGCCGCATCCACGCCGACCGGCCGAGCACCTATCAACCGGCGATCTGGGCTCTTCTCTACCGGCGCTCAAAGGCAGAGAGGTGTCGTGCCCGTGTTGCTCGTCGCAGTAGTCTCGGCGGCACGGCAGTCGACCTATAGGAGGTATCTCCCGTGAGCCCCATTGCGGCTCGTGCCACCGCCATCTTTCTAGGGGTGCTCACGTGGTCCGGGCCCTTAGTTGCTGCCGGAGTCCTGTTCGTCCGGGCAGCGCGCCGTTCCCCGACCGGTTCCAGCCGGAGTGTTGGGCTCAGCGGCCTCGCCGTCATTGCGTTCGCGTCCGTGACATGCCCGCTGTGGTTCGCGTTGCCCAGAGCAGACCAGGCGTCTGCTGGCGCACTCGATCGCACACCAAGGGCCGTCCAGTCCATCGCATTGCTGGTCCTGTTTCTGGCCCCGTTGGCGGCGCCGGTTGCGGTCGGCGTCGCCCTGCTGCGGAGTGCCCCCAGCTACCCTGACGGTTCCTGCCACCGGGCGCTCTGCGCCGTCCTCGCGCGCGTTTGCTTCGTCCTGTCGGCTGTTCCTGTCGTTCTCTATGCATTCCTGGTGTGGGTGATGCTCAGCTTCGGCTGAGCGTGACGCTGGTGCACTTGAGATGGGGCTCGCGTCTTTTGCGTGGGTCCGGCGCGCGAGCCCAACTGGTTCCACGCCGAAGGCGCGTTGCGCCACACGACCACAAAGCAGCGAACGAGAGGAGTGAGTGATCGCGATGCTGGTGTGCACGAGTTGTGGTGCAGCCCGACAGGGGGAAGAACCCGTGTGCCCCCAGTGTGGGAGCGAAGGGTGGACTGACCCGGCACTGGCGGCGCCGCCCACGGCCCCATACGCGTACAAGGTGCCACCAACGCCTGTCGGCTCCATCCTGGCGGAACGCGCCCCCACGGCAGTCACCGTGGTGGCGGTACTGCTCATCTGTATGTCGGGGAGTGGGTTGCTGGCTCTGCCGCTCCTCTTCTTCGACGTCGTCGTGCCCACCACCATCGCGCTGATGGTCATCCTCGACCTGTTTCTGCTGTGGTGCGGGGTCGGGATGCTGAGGCGGCGCCGAGCAGCCTATGTGGCGTACCTGGTATCGATCCCCGTCACGATGGCCTTCGGACTGGTCCAGCTTGTGGGGAGCGATCCGGGGCACCAGAGCCTGGGTCAGCGCCTGATGCCCCTCGCCGGTGGGTGCCTTCTGTACGGGATCATCGTGTGGGTGCTGACGCGCCCGCCCGTGAGAGAGTGGTTCCGCAGGCCCGGCGACAGGGCGCGGGAGCGGACGGCGTGACCGGTGCGTGCGTCCGCCCCGCCTCGCCTCCCCACTCGCGTAAGGGGGTCTCCCCGAGAGGAGCGTGACACGCTGAGGTGAGCGAACGTGGCATGGCCAGACACCACGAAGAGACTGATGAGGACCCTCCAAGGTACGCGGCGGATGGTGGAACCAGTTCGGACTCCAGACCGGAGACGAGCCGTGCTGTTGACCCGGCTGGCACCCCGTGCGCGAACTGGGCCCCTTGGCCGTCGACTGCATGCCGCGGGATCGACTGGCGGCCCGCGAGGGGGCCGGGTCCCTCACCCAAAGGTGCTCCGCGATGAGCGCCGAACCGCCGGTCGGATAGAGCAACTTCCTCGCGCAGAAAAGGGAAACTGCCTTGCCGGGGAATAGAGAAACTGCCTAAGCCAGGAACCGAAGGCAGTTGCTGATTCAGGGCCCTTATAGAGCAACTTCCTTCTATGCAGAAGGGCGCGCGTTCGAATCGCGCCGGGCCGGCCAGGAGCTCTCGCCGGAGAGAGCGCGATCGGCCCGAAAGCCTTGGGGCAAGCGGCTTTGCCCTCCGCGCGCCGCAGGCGGGAAGACCTTGCCGCCGGTTCCTGACCACGTAGCACAGGAGCCGCAAATGCGGGATAGAGGCACTGCCTCATCCCGCGATAGGCGCAGTTCCTCGCCCGTATCTCTCAGGGCCATGGATGACGCCGAGCCACCCGTGACTCCTCCGCCTCGGCCAGTCGGCCGACGGACAACGTCGCCAAGGGGCCGAACAGGACTCCTCGCCACCTGCCCCCGGTAGCGTACACTCGCGCTAGGTGAGCTCCTTCCCATCGCCTTGCTTGGTACAGTAGGGCGAGTTGTGGGACCTCTTGGGCGCGTGCGCGAATAGGCGCTCAAGGGGCGGGAGATGAGCCCGGCGTGTTTGATGAAACCAAGCCCGAGGTCGCGTTTCCGAACGCGTCGCTTGCCGTTGTCGACCCATCGGTGGATGTCGTCGAGGTCGTCGGCTGCGTGGTCGGCGAGTCCCTGGTAGCGGAGGTTGGCCCAGAGCTGCTCGACGCGGTTGAGTTCCGGCGCGTAGGGCGGGAAGTACTTGACTCGGAGCCATGGTGCTGGCTCTGGAGGTACTGGCGCACCAGGAGGCTGCGGTGCGCGCCCAAGCGGTCCCACAGGACCACGGCGCGGTACAACGGCGTCCGGCGGCCTTCGTCCCTGGGGCATGTGTCGCCCGAGCGGCTCGAGGCGGGCGCCGGAGCTCCCCCCCGCAAGCGGAGGCGACCGCCGCCGGGCACGGACCTCGCGAGCAACCCTCGGCCCGCGAGCCGGGTCTTCGGCACACGCACGAAGGGAGGCCATCACGGCCGCGGAAACGGACCAGCAGGTACCAGACCACCGCACCTCACACCCCGGCCGGTACCCAACAACCTGACCTGATCACCCCAACTGTCCCGAGTCAGGGGTGCGGACCAACAGGAGGCTCCTAAGTCAATCCCACTGAAAGGATGAATTTGGCAAGCTGGGATCCGGTTTGGGCACTCGAACATGCTCTCTGAGGTGATGGCGAGTGCGAGTGCGTACCCGGGAGATAGACGCG
>Ga0315280_10008992_pt1 | contig 12961 bp, 10 predicted proteins | sample YL17G06_40_MG_FD_203697 | JGI IMG/M metagenome (GOLD analysis project Ga0315280, IMG submission 203697) | Sediment microbial communities from Yellowstone Lake, YNP, Wyoming, USA - YL17G06_40 | ecosystem: Environmental > Aquatic > Freshwater > Lake > Sediment | place: USA: Wyoming | collected...
GCGTCTGCCATCTTATGCGTATCGTCTCTTTTCTTTATAGTTGCGCCTTCGCCTTTATAAGCAGCCAGGATTTCTTCAGCAAGCTTATCTTTCATCGATTTACCTTTTTTCCCCTTAGCAAAATCTCTGATCCAGCGCAAGGCAATCGATGTACCACGTTCCTGTTTTACCTCAATCGGTACTTGATAAGTTGCTCCTCCTACGCGTCTCGGCTTTACTTCTAAGCGCGGCCGCGCATTATCAATGGCTTTATGAAAAACTTTCAATACATCGGGTTCGTTAAGTTGCTGTTTTATTATATCGAAAGCACCATAGATCATCTTCTCGGCCAAAGATTTCTTGCCTTGAAGCGTAACCATATTAATAAATTTGGCTACGATTTTACTGTTAAACTTTGGATCCGGCAAAACTTCTCTTTCCTGAGCTTTTCTTCTTCTCATTATCCTCGCTTCGCTCGGTAGTTATCAGTTCTCAGTTTTCAGTTTGCAGATTTTTCTGACAACCGACAACTAATAACTGACAACTAACTTATTTTGGTCTTTTTGCTCCATATTTTGACCTAGACTTTTTACGCTGGTTAACACCGACTGTATCAAGCGTACCTCTTACAATATGATATCTTACTCCGGGCAAGTCTTTTACACGACCGCCTCTAACTAAAACGATGGAGTGTTCCTGTAAATTATGGCCCTCCCCCGGTATATAAGCTGTAACTTCTATCCCTGTAGTTAATCTTACCCTGGCAATCTTGCGTAAAGCAGAATTGGGTTTTTTAGGTGTCATGGTACGCACCTGAAGACAAACGCCCCTTCTCTGCGGACACCCTTTTAAAGCTGGCGACTTTGTCTTTTTCTTTTTAGATATGCGGCCTAGTCTGATTAATTGCGTAATAGTCGGCATTTTAAATGAGCACGCAACTTATGGAACAAAGTGAACATAAGTTGCTGTGCGAATTAATCCCCCCTGCTTTCTTGCGAAAGCAAGAAGGGGGGATAAGTTCGGACTGATAAGTTATGTCGTTTGCATTATCCTTAATATATGTCCCCATAACTTATGTCCTCACTTACTTTCGGCAGCGGAAGCTTTCTCTGACTCACCGCCTGTTTTAACAACTTCAATATTTCGATGAGCATAAAAACCCGTGCCTGCAGGGATAAGATGGCCTACGATTACATTTTCCTTTAATCCAAATAACTCATCTACTTTTCCCGAAGCTGCGGCTTCAGTAAGGACACGCGTTGTCTCCTGAAAGCTGGCCGCAGAAATAAAACTTTCGGTGGTAAGAGCAGCTTTGGTTATGCCTAACAACAAAGGTGTAGCTACTGCAGGTTTTCCGCCTTTCTTTATTACGCGCGTATTCTCTTTTTGAAATGTCCATTTATCTACCTGTTGAGTAGCTAAAAATTCTGTATCACCAGGGTCTTCAACCCTGACTTTTTTCAACATCTGCCTGATAATCATCTCAATGTGTTTATCGTTTATGCGCACACCCTGGAGCCTGTAAATCTCCTGAACTTCGTTTACTAAATATTCCTGTAAAACCTTATCGCCGCAAACCCTTAATATGTCCTGCAATACTATCGGGCCGTCGGTTAATTGCTGGCCTGCCATGACCTTATCGCCCTTATAAACATTAGGGTGTTTACCGTGAGGAATAATATACTCTCTTTGCATGCCGGTGGCAGATTTAACAACAATGACACGCTGGCCCTTTTTGGCTTCACCGAATTCTATAAAACCGTCTATCTCGCTTATGATTGCCGGGTCTTTGGGGCGCCTCGCTTCAAATAATTCCGCCACACGCGGAAGGCCACCGGTGATATCCCTTGTTTTTACAAAAAATCGCGGTATCTTTGCTAAAAGGTCCCCGGCAGATATTTTTTGACCGTCGTTAACTAATATATGTGCTCCCGCAGGAATAGGATATATTCCCATAATCTCTTTTTTTTCATCTAGAATCACTATTTGAGGGTGATATTCCTGTTTATGTTCCACGACCACACGTTCGGTCAATTTTGTCACTGGGTTAAGTTCTTCTCTGACCGTGACATCTTCGCGCAAATCCTCATATTTCACCTGTCCCGATACCTCGGTAAGAATAGGCTGGGTATAAGGATCCCAACGAAGAAAAATAACATCCTTACCTACCTCGCCATCCGCCGCAACACTAATAAAAGTGCCCTGCGGCACAGCATAACGCTCGAGTTCTCTTCCCTGCTTATCATTTATACTTATTGAGCCGTTTCTATTTAAAACAATAAATTCTTTATGCTTTAGGACTACCCTGAGATTATGATATTTGACTATTCCCCTATTCTTTGATTTTGCAAATGACTGCGCAACAACCCTGGAGGCTGTGCCGCCGATATGAAACGTTCTCATGGTTAATTGGGTACCCGGCTCACCGATACTCTGTGCAGCAATTACACCTACTGCTTCGCCTAACTCAATCAATCTTCCTGTGGCAAGATTACGACCGTAACACTTCTTGCAAATTCCTCTTCCGGCTTCACAGGTTAAGACGCTACGTATACGTATCTTCTCAATACCCAGCCTCTCAATCATTTCTGCCTTTTCTTCGGTAATTTCGCTACCTGCTTCTACGATAGCCGCATCAGTAATAATATCTACTATATTATCTAACGCAACCCTGCCGACAATACGGTCCTTTAAACTCACTACTTCTTCGTCGCCTTCGATAATTGCGGTTACTGTAATACCGTTCAATGTCCCGCAGTCTTCGTCGGTAATAATAATCTCTTGAGCGACGTCCACAAGCCTACGCGTAAGATATCCTGCATCTGCAGTCTTAAGCGCGGTATCGGCAAGGCCTTTACGCGCACCGTGGGTTGAAATAAAGTACTCCAAAACGGTTAGGCCTTCTTTAAAATTGGCGGTAATGGGGCTTTCGATAATTTCACCCGATGGCTTGGCCATTAGGCCGCGCATACCTGCTAATTGCCTTACCTGTAACCTCGAGCCTCTTGCACCTGAATCAGCCATCATAAATATAGGATTAAAAGGTTCCAGTTCTTTAAACAGGAATTCAGCAACTCTATCAGTAGCATGAGTCCAGACATCAATAACTTTATTGTATCGCTCCCTATCAGTAATAATACCTTTATGGTACTGTTCCTCAATCTTGCTGACTTCGGCTTTGGCTTCTTTTAAAACCCCTTCTTTTGCCTTGGGTATTTTTAAGTCGTCTATACCAATGGAAATACCGCCGCGTGTAGCGAATTCAAACCCTAATCTTTTAATATCATCGAGCAACTGAATGGTCCTCGTGTGGCCAAAACGTTTATAGCATTCAGCTACAATATCACCCACGTTACTTTTATTTAACTCTTTATTTACAAAGCCAAAGCCATCTGGAAGTATCTGACTGAATATAACCCTGCCTACAGTAGTAGTAATAAGCTGCTTCCCGGGCAAGAGCTTTTTCTCATCTAAATCAAATAGCGAGCCTATTCTTAATTTTATCTTAGCGTGCAGGTCTGCTTCTTTGTCTTCATAAGCAATAATAGCCTCGTCGGCACTAGAAAATATTTTATTTTCGCCTTTTGCCTGGGGTTTTTCCTTAGAAATATAAGAAACACCCAAAATAATATCTTGCGTAGGGGTTAGAATGGGTCTTCCGTCTGCCGGAGAGAATACATTATTTATGGAAAGTATAAGTATTTTAGCTTCAATTTGAGATTCTAAAGAAAGGGGTACATGCACTGCCATCTGGTCACCGTCAAAATCGGCATTAAAAGCAGTGCAGACTAATGGATGAATCTTTATAGCTTTACCTTCAATTAAAACCGGCTGGAATGCCTGAATGCTTAAGCGATGTAATGTAGGAGCGCGGTTCAGAAGGACCGGATGGTCTTTAATTACTTCATCAAGGATATCCCAGACTTCAATTTTTCCATGTTCTACCATCCTGCGCGCGCCTTTTATGGTATGCACAAATCCCTTTTCTCTTAACTTTTTGATAATAAATGGTTGAAATAATTCTAATGCCATCTGTTTAGGTAACCCGCATTCATGCAGTTTTAGTTCCGGCCCGACCACGATTACCGAACGGCCAGAATAATCTACACGTTTACCCAGGAGATTCTGTCTGAACCTGCCTTGTTTACCTTTAAGCATATCTGCCAGGGATTTCAATGGCCGATTATTTGCACCCATTACAGGCCGGCCGTGCCTACCGTTATCCAAGAGTGCATCTACTGCTTCCTGGAGCATGCGTTTTTCATTGCGGATGATTATCTCTGGGGCATTTAACTCAATGAGTTTCTTTAAGCGGTTATTGCGATTTATAACCCGGCGATATAAATCATTAAGGTCGGAAGTAGCAAACCTGCCTCCGTCTAACGGAACTAACGGCCTTAAATCCGGGGGTATAACTGGTAAAATACTTAATACCATCCAATCCGGCTTATTGCCTGATTTCTTAAAGTCTTCAACAATCTTTAGCGTTTTTAAGACTTTACGATTGGCTATTGTCTCTTTTGATTTTTCTAAATCACGGCGCAGTTTACGGCAATATGCATCAAGGTCTAAACCTTTTAATAACTCCTGCACTGCTTCAGCACCGATTTTTGCCTTAAAGTCTGCTCCGTACTTATTAAGTGCTTCTTGATATTTTTCTTCGGTTAAGAGTTCTTTTTCCTTAAGAGGCGCATTACCGGGATCAATCACCACATGTTCTTCATAGTAAATTATTTTTTCTAAATCCCTTAATGATATATCCAGCAATGCGGATAAACGGCTGGGAACAGTCTTAAAGAACCAAATGTGTGTAACCGGCGTAGCCAATTCAATATGGCCCATACGTTCGCGTCTTACAGATGAACGATCTATAGTAACGCCGCAACGGTCACAGGTGATCCCTTTAAATTTTATGCCTTTGTATTTACCGCAATTACATTCCCAGTCGCGCACCGGCCCGAAAATCTTCTCGCAAAACAGACCGTCTTTCTCCGGTTTTAAAGTGCGGTAGTTTACAGTTTCTGCCTTCTTTACCTCTCCCTTAGACCAGGATTTTATTACTTGAGGCGAGGCAATCTTTATAGAGATACTGTTAAATTGAATAATTTCATCCATTATTTTTCCTTATCCAAATGAACATCTAAACCTAAGCCTTGTAATTCTTTTATTAAAACATTGAATGATTCGGGCGTACCGTGGGTTAATCTATGTTCTCCCTTGACAATCGCCTCGTATATGCGCGTTCTACCTGATACATCGTCACTCTTAACGGTAAGCATCTCCTGCAAACTAAACGCTGCACCATAAGCCTCCAGCGCCCAAACTTCCATTTCGCCTAACCTTTGGCCTCCAAACTGCGCCTTACCGCCTAAAGGCTGCTGAGTAACTAAAGAATAAGGGCCGATAGAACGGGCATGAATTTTTTCATCGACCAGATGAATTAATTTCATCATATAAATAAACCCCACGGTTATCTTCTGGTCAAAAGGCTCACCCGTAAAGCCGTCGTGAAGAACTATCTTGCCTTCTTCGGGTAAACCTGCTTTTTTAAGCAGATCCTTAATTTCTTCTTCAGTAGCACCGTCAAAAACAGAACTGGTAACATTAATGCCCAAAACCTTGGCTGCCCAGCCTAAATGAGTCTCCAAAATTTGACCTACGTTCATTCGCGAGGGAACGCCCAAAGGATTTAATACGATATCAATTGGTGTGCCATCGGGTAAATAAGGCATATCTTCATCGGGTAGAATCTTGGTCAACACTCCTTTATTGCCGTGTCTACCCGCCAATTTATCCCCTTCTGATAATTTACGTTTTGTGGCAATATAAACAACCACTCTTTTTAAAACCCCAGCAGGTAATTCATCGCCACGCCTAACCTTTTCCATCTCTTGCTCTTGTTCTGCTAATAATTTTTGTATTTGTTCATCAAAAGAAGAAACCAGGATTTTCGCTTCTTCTTTATCGCTAAAATCCATCTTCTCTATTTTTCTTTTATCTATACCTAAAACCTGGCTCAACCGCGATATCTTTTCACTTTGAACAAATTCTATCTCCTGTTTATAATAAGTCTTCAGTTCCTTTATTTTGGCTATCTCCTTAGTTTTATCCTCTTTGGACTTTCTCCCCCGTTCTTTACGCTGAAATACGTGCACATCTATCACGACACCCCCAACTCCCGGCGGAACAGTCAAAGAGGTATCGCGCACATCGCCTGCTTTCTCGCCGAATATAGCGCGCAAGAGCCTCTCTTCAGGAGAAAGTTCAGACTCGGTTTTAGGAGTAACTTTTCCTACCAGGATATCTCCTGAGATTACCTCTGCACCCATACGAATTATGCCTGTCTCATCTAAATTCCTTAAAGATTCTTCGCTTACATTGGGTATATCACGGGTTATTTCTTCATTGCCCAGCCGCGTTTCAGTGGCTTCGATCTCGAACTTTTTTACATGTATAGAGGTAAATGCATCTTCTTTGATCACCTTGTCACTGATTAAGATAGCGTCTTCAAAATTATATCCCCGCCAGGGCATAAAAGCGCATAATAAATTTTTCCCCAAGGCCAGTTCACCGTTTTTAGTGCTCGTCCCATCGGCAATAACTTCGCCTTTTTCAACCTGTTGGCCCAACCTTACTAATGGCCTTTGATTTAAGCAGGTATTAGCGTTCGTGCGCAAAAATTTCTTGAGATGGTATGTCTTTTTGCCAATGGTTATTGATGAAGCATCAACGGCTGTTACCTTGCCTGACTCCTCAGCTATGACTAGCGTACCGGAATCAACAGCAACTTTACCCTCCATTAATGTTCCTACAATTGGCTGCTCATTAATCATTAATGGCACAGCCTGTCTTTGCATGTTTGAGCCCATCAATGCACGGTTGGCATCGTCATGTTCTAAAAAAGGAATTAAAGCAGCAGCTACGGAAACAAGCTGTCTTGGGGATACATCCATATATTCGACCTGTTTCGGCTGGACTTTAGGGAAATCGCCTCTATAGCGGCAGGAAACCTCTCTTTCTAGAAAATGACCGTCGTTGTCTAACGGGACATTCGCCTGCGCAATCATTCTTTCTTCTTCTATATCTGCGGTTAAATATTCGATCTTACGCGTAACTCGGCCATCTTCTACCTTTCTATAGGGTGTTTCAAGCAGTCCTAAGAAATTTACCCGCGCATAAGTACTAAGCGAGGCAATCAAACCAATATTCGGGCCTTCAGGCGTCTCGATTGGGCAAATTCTGCCATAATGTGAAGGATGTATGTCTCTGACTTCAAAGCCAGCGCGCTCCCGCGATAATCCGCCGGGGCCTAAAGCACTCAAGCGGCGTTTATGAGTCATCTCAGCCAAAGGATTCACCTGGTCCATAAACTGGGATAGCTGACTACGGGTAAAGAAATCGCGTATCTGGTTGGACAATAACTTTGAATTTATTAGATAGTGCACGCTTATATTGTCGAAATCGCCTAATATGGTTAATCGCTCTCTTATTGAACGTTCAATGCGACTTAAGCCTATCCTTACCTGGTTCTGCACTAATTCTCCCACTGTCTTTATCCGGCGATTGCCCAAATGGTCTATATCGTCAGTTTTGCCTTCGCCCGCTTTTAGTTTAATCAGATATTCAATTACTTTAATAACCGTAGCTGAATCTAGAATCCTCTTTTCTAAAGAAACATCCATACCTAATTTTCTGTTGAGGATAAATCTGCCTGCCCTTTCCAAATCGTATCTATTAGGGTCAAAGAACAATCTATAGAATAATGCCTCGGCACCTTCTTTAGTTACCGGTTCAGTAGGCCGCATCTTACGATAAAAATCTAAGTATGCCTCCTCTTTACTCTTAGTATAATCTTTCTTAAGAGTATTGGTTATCTCGGGATATTCTTTTCCGAATGCAGAAATAATTTCTTGATCAGTAGAAAAGCCAAGTATCCTTAAAACTTGAGTAGCGGGGAAGTTTCTACGCCTATCCACATAGGCAAGTATAGTTTCTGATAAATCGTATTTAAACTCAAGCCATGCGCCACGATAGGGGATAATACGTCCGTAAAATATTTTCTTGCCGGTAGGGTGGCTCTCTTCTTCAAAGGAAACACCCGGAGAGCGCTGCAGTTGGCTTATTACTACTCTTTCATCGCCGTTTATGATGAATGTGCCAGTTTCGGTCATTAATGGTATTTCTCCGAAATAGGCATCCTGCTCTTTAATGTCTTTGGGTGTAATTAATCTAAATTTTACCTTTAAGGGTGCGGCAAAAGTTAAGGCTCGTCTTCCGGATTCAGCAATATTATATTTAGGTTTGCCTAAAGAGTAGCTGATAAACTCCAATCTTACTGTGCGGTTCGGGTTCTCGATAGGGAATATATCCGGGAATACTTCCTGTAAACCCTGATGCTTCCTTTCCTGCCAAGGAACATCCATCTGCAGAAATTCATTATAAGACTGAAGCTGTATATCTAATAGGTTAGGTAACTCGCAAACCTCTTTAAATCTGGCAAAGTTTTTACGTTTAATCATTCGTCGCTATCGCTCCTCATGCGCTAATTTTCGCTAATTTTATTGGCGTTAATTAGCGATACCGCTAATTTTCGCTAATCGAATTAGCGGCAATTAGCGTTTATTTTAATTCAACAGTAGCCCCGGCAGCTGTGAGTTTCTTTTTCATCTCTTCAGCTTCTTCCTTGGGCACGCCTTCTTTTACTGGTTTAGGAGCTGCGTCTACTAAATCCTTGGCCTCCTTTAGACCCAGACTTGTCATTGTCCTTACCTCTTTTATTACTGCAATTTTATTAGCGCCTGCGCTAGTTAAGACTACGGTAAACGTACTTTTCTCTTCTTGGGCAGGTGCAACACCTCCTGCTCCTCCTGGTGCTTGCGCAGCCATCATAGGCATATTAGCCTGCACGCCAAATTTTTCTTCCAGGGCTTTCACTAAATCTGAGAGCTCTAACACTGACATACCCTCTATAGATTTAATTAATTCTTCCAATTTTTCCTTAGCCATTTTTAAAACCTCCTTCGTCGGTTTTAGTCCATAGTCTATAGTCAATAGTCGATAGTCTAGAAAAGAATTAAGAAACTAATTCTCGGGTGTTGACTGTGGACTGTTAACTGTAGACTTTTTTTGTTTTATCTGATCTAAACAGTAAACAAACTTCCTTAATGTCTGTTTTAATACACAGACCAAGCCTGATATGGGTGAATTTAAAGTCATTACGACATAGGCTCTTAAAACTTCTTTGCTGGGAAGGCGAGCCAGGGTCTCGATATCCTTTTTATCCAGGAATTTATCTTTCATAAGACCGCATTCTAACTTTAATTGTTCATGCTCGCGATAAAAATTGTATAACGCGCGTGAAGTATCAACTAGTTCTCCTTTAGCAAATACTAAGCCGCAGGGCCCCTCCACAGACTTAACTAAACCCTGGAGTTTTGCATCCGCAAGAGCACGCCTGGTTATACTATTCTTGGCTACAAAAAGAGTGGCATTTATACCTTTTAACGATTGCCTTAATGCTGTTAAGTCCGGACTGGATAATTTGGAGTATTTTATAATAAAAATGCTATCGGATTCTTTTAATTGCTTTTTTATGTTGTTTTCTAACGTTTCTCTAAATAATAAGCCTAGTTTTTTCATATTAAATAAGCCCATAACTTACGCAACGATAGTGAACGTAAGTTATTCGGGAGCATTAATCCCCCCTTCTTGCTTTCGCAAGAAAGCAGGGGAATAAGTTCGGACATATAAGTTATGTCGTTTATATTACTTTTTATATAAGAATCCATAACTTATGTCCTTACTTAAATTGCAAGCTTTACGCCGCAGTTCATAGTTGATGAGATAAATACACTTTTTATAAATTTGCCTTTAACCGATGCCGGTTTTGCCTCATTTACCATCTCAATTACGCGAGAGGCATTTTCATATAATTTATCTTCGGAGAAAGAAAGTTTCCCGACAGATAAATGTATGCCGCCCTGTTTATCCACCCGAAACTCAACCTTACCCTTTCTCACATCTTCGATTGCCTTTACAATGTTATTGGTTACTGTGCCCGTTTTAGGGCTGGGCATAAGCCCGCGCGGACCCAAAGTTTTGCCCAGTTTACTTAAATCCTTCATCATATCGGGTGTCGCAATAGCACAATCAAAATCCAGGAAACCTCCTGCCACCTTATCTATTAATTCATTACCGCCCACATAATCTGCATTGGTTTCTTTTGCCAATTTCTCGTTCTCCCCTTTGCAAAAAACAGCAACCCTCACTTTTTTACCTGTGCCGTGCGGCAGGACTACAGTGCCGCGTACCATCTGGTCCGACTTCTTGGGATCAACATTAATATTAAAATGTAAATCAACCGATGCGTCAAATTTAGAAGGCTGCAACTTCTTTAGAATCAAGATAGCATCTTTCAGTGAAAGTGTTTTCGTTCTATCTATTTGTTTTTCGGATTCTTTGTAACGTTTACTGCGTATCTTCATTCTAAGTTTCTCCCAATCAACGCTTATCTTGTCGTGGGACAGTCCCCTTCGGGATGAGTCCCTACTGGCAACGCTACATTTATTCCTCAACGGCTATACCCATACTTCTGGCTGTGCCCTCAATAATTTTAATAGCCTGGTTCATATCCGTTGTGTTCAGGTCTTTTGCCTTAAGTTTTGCAATCTCCCCAACTTGTTTTTTAGTTATTTTACCGATGATTTCTTTGCCGCTGGTCCCCGATGCCTTGGCTAAATTTGCCGCACGTTTAATGAGGACCGAAGAGGGCGGGCTTTTAATAATAAAACTAAAAGAACGGTCTTCGTGAACGCTGATAACTACAGGTAAAATTAAGCCATCTTTGCCTTTGGTTTGCTCATTAAATTGTTTACAGAACTGCATAATATTTACGCCGTGCTGACCCAAGGCAGGACCAACAGGTGGAGCGGGATTCGCTTGCGCTCCCGGAACGTGTAGCTTAATCTGTGCGACTACTTTCTTGGCCATATGTTATATTTTCTCAATCTGCCAATATTCTAATTCTACGGGCGTTGCCCTGCCAAAAATTGAAACGTTGACCTTAAGTTTTCCTCTTTCAGGATGGACTTCTTCAATAGTGCCGTTAAAATTCATAAACGGCCCATCATTAACCTTAACCTGTTCACCTTTTTCGAAAACAATCTTAGGGCTTGGCTTAACCTGGGTATCTTGCGTCCTTTTCAGGATATTATCTACTTCGGTTTGCGAAAGAGGCATGGGTTTCTTGCCTGGTCCGATAAACCCGGTTACGCCTGGAGTTGTCTTAATCTGAAAATATGTTGTTTCATTTAATTCCATCTCAACAAGGAGATATCCCGGGAAAAATTTTCGCTGCGAAATCTTCTTTTTGCCTGAGCGAATCTCAGAAATCTGTTCCGTAGGGATAACGACACCACTGATTAAATCCTGCAATCTTTCAGATTGAATTTTATTCTCCAAAGCCGTCTTAACCTTATCTTCTAAACCGGTTTGAGTATGCACAACGTACCAATTTTTCATTTTAAATGAGCACATAACTTACGAACACTAAAAGTGTGAGTAAGCTATTGTGCGAATTAATCCCCCCTGCTTTCTTGCGAAAGCAAGAAGGGGGGATAAGTTCGGACTTATAAGTTATGTCGCTTACAGTATCCTTATTTTTAATATAATGCTCCATAACTTATGTCCTCACTTAAATACCAATCTCAATATGTGAGAAAGAAGAATGTCAATTAAGCCTATAAATACTGCCATAATAAATGTGGCTGTAATAACAACCACTGTTGAACCAATCAATTCTTGACGAGTTGACCATGATACTTTATTTAATTCTATTTTAACTTCTTTTAAAAAATCCGTTATTTTCTTAAATATATTCATCGAAATCTAGCAGTAATTCAACTACTACAACAGGAGCGACAAGAGTCGTCCCGCATTTTTTACTTTTATTCAGGGGCGGAGGGACTTGAACCCCCAGTCCTGGTTTTGGAGACCAGTGGTTTGCCTGTTAACCGACGCCCCTATTTTTATTTCTAAAATAAAAATTGCGGGATGCCATTAACCGACGCTCCTATTTAAATAAGCACATAACTTAGCTTCACTATCGTTTGCTAAGTTATAGGTGCGAATTTAACCCCGCACTAATTTTTGAAAATGCGCTTGAGTTAAAATTAACAGTTAACATTATTATCAAACCCCAATCTACATATCCCGCCTAATTACAAAAATTAGTGCGGGGTAAGTTCGGACAAATAATTTATGTTCTGGTATAGGAAAGTATAATCCAGAAAGGATAGACCTTCCTAAAACATTTAAAGGAAGGGTCTAAAGCACTTTCTTGAAACCAATCAGAAAATCGCATTGAAGTTATCCCTAAAAAGGGATTTTCTTGATTCCGTTACAAATGCAATCCATAAATTATGTCCTCACTTACTTTATTTCTTTATGCAGGGTATGCTTATAGCAAAATTTGCAGAACTTTTTTACCTCTATTTTATCCTGATGCGTCTTTTTATTTTTTTTTGCAGTATAGTTTCTGTTTTTACAGACCGTGCACTCTAATGTTATAATTTCGCGCATTTAGTTTTATCTTAAAAAGCTGGAGACGGGAATCGAACCCGTGACCCCGTCCTTACCAAGGACGTGCTCTACCGACTGAGCTACTCCAGCATTTTGGTTTTCACGTCTTTAGTAAGTAAGGAAATTCAGGACAAATTTAGCGTCGGAGTTTCACTTATGAGCATCCAAAACATAACTTTGAAAGTAAAAAAAACCACCGACTCAAGAATTCTATTGAATTCTTTGTAAGTTTACTGTTTTATATTATATTGAAAATGATGAAAAGCTATTCTTGGGATTTACGTAAAGTATAAAGTATATATTAAAAAACTCTTTTTGTCAATCTTTTTTTATAACACGAATTGACTCACATTAAATGTTACCCAAGCTAATTCCCTAAAGGTATCGTTGACTCATAATTGAT
>Ga0315280_10008994_pt1 | contig 12959 bp, 9 predicted proteins | sample YL17G06_40_MG_FD_203697 | JGI IMG/M metagenome (GOLD analysis project Ga0315280, IMG submission 203697) | Sediment microbial communities from Yellowstone Lake, YNP, Wyoming, USA - YL17G06_40 | ecosystem: Environmental > Aquatic > Freshwater > Lake > Sediment | place: USA: Wyoming | collected...
CATCTTCCGTACGATGCAGGCTTCTATATTAAGGGGAGGGAGCAGCGCGGTCTTGGCGCCATCGTGCTCACGGAGTTCCTTGTGACGCTCGCGAAAGTCGGAGGTGCACTTTTCGTCTTGCTACTTGTGGCGGGTGTCCCCGCACTTTCCTACGCGACGGCCCGGCGGCCCGAACTGCGGACTATTCCACGCCAGGACCTCTACCTATCTGCAGTGGTCTCCCAGTGGATTCTCGCGGCCGTGGGGGTCGTGGTTGTGCTTGCCGGGGGACCCGGGTTCCAGGCCATGGGTTTCCGCGGCGTTTCGCTTCGGGATTCCCTTCTCTGGTTTGGCCTGCTTGCCGCGGTTTCCGTCCTGGCACTGGGGTTAGTGATCCTCCTCGAGCGGCGCGGTTGGTGGCCGCCGGAACCGGATCTGGTCTTCCTCCTGCTGCCGGCGAACCGACGAGAGAAGCTGCTTGCCGTTTTGATGGTGGCGCCGACAGCGGCGCTCTGCGAGGAGTTCCTCTACCGCGGGTACCTCCTCAGCACGCTCTCTGTGTGGCTGGGCGGAAGCCTCTGGGCGTGGGCGGTCTCCTCCATCGCCTTCGGCCTGGCGCACGCCTACCAGGGGCTGAACGGCATGTCGCGCGCCGCTTTACTCGGCGCCCTCCTGGCCTACCCGGTTCTCCTCTTGGGGAGCCTGTACCCGTCGATGGGGGCGCATTTCCTCATTGACGCGGTAGCGCTGGCGTGGCTCGGCCCTCGCTTTCTCGGCCGACCTTCCCCTTCGTGAAAGGAGATACTTTCCATGAAACACTCCCGATGGATTCCCCGAGTCTTACCGCTTCTAATCGTCTGTCTTAGCCGGCCAGGCGCGGTCAACTTTGCGGCGGGGCAATTCGGCCCCACGGTAGACGACGCCTCCTCACAGGCTGACGCCTCGCGAGTCATCGCCCTCCGCGCCGGGCGACTGTTCGACGGCAAGTCCGACCGGCTGCTAGAAGACCAGATGGTTGTCATTCGGGGCGACCGCATCGCCGAGGTGGGGCCGGCCGCGCGCGTCTCGATCCCGGCGGGGGCCGAGGTGATCGATCTGCGTCGCGCCACGGTGCTTCCCGGGCTGATCGACACGCACACTCACCTTTTCCTGACCGGGGAATCGGCGGGGCGCTACGACGAGCAGCTTCTCAAGGAATCGTGGCAGTACCGCACTATTGAGGCGGTCGTCAACGCCCGCAAGGATCTGGAAGCCGGGTTCACCACCATGCGCGACCTGGAAACGGAAGGCGCCATGTACAGCGACGTGGACGTCCGCAACGCGATCAACCGAGGACTGATTCCGGGACCCCGGCTTCAGGTGGTGACGCGGGCTATTTCGACCACGGGCGGTTACCCCCTCGAGGGCTACTCGCCGGAAGTGCCGGTGCCGTCGGGGGCGCAGATCGTCGACTCGCCGGAGGAAGCCCGCAAGGCGGTGCGCGAGCAAATCAAATACGGCGCCGACCTGATCAAGATCTATTCCACGCATCGGTTTCGCTTCACGCCTGAGGGAAAGCTCGTCAGCATCCCGACGCTGACCCTGGACGAAATCAGAGCCATCGTGGACGAAGCCCATCGCGAGGAGGTCAAGGTGGCCTGCCACGCCTATGGCGGCGAAGGTTTGCGCAACTGCATCGAAGCCGGCGTGGACTCGATCGAGCACGGCATTGATCTCGATGACGCATCAATCCAGCGGATGGTCGAGAAGGGCATCTATTTTGTTCCGACGCTCTACGCGTACGAAAACGAGCCGGAAGAAGACCTGCGAGCAACGGGCGGCAAGACCACCCGGGCGCGCATTCACGAAAACAGCTTCCGGCGCGCCCTCGCAAGCGGCGTCAAAATCGCCTTCGGCACTGACGCCGGCCCATTCCCGCACGGCACGCAGGCGAAGGAGTTCGAGTACATGGTGCGCTTTGGGATGACGCCTGCCCGGGCCCTCCGCTCAGCAACCAGCCTGGCGGCCGAGTTGATGAGCTGGCAGGATCGCATCGGTTCGCTCGAAAAAGGCAAGTTTGCCGACTTGGTTGCTGTCGCGGGCGATCCTCTAGCGGACATCACCGAGCTGGAGCGGGTCAAATTCGTAATGAAGGGCGGGCGGATCGTTCGCAACGACATGAAGTGAGCGGGTGGGCGAAGCGGTCTCACTCGGGCTTCCGAACCGAAGCAACGAAGATACCCAGATCAGGAGAAACCTATGGGCCTGTCACGGAAGGAATTCCTCAGACTCTCGGCCGGAGGGCTTGCCGCAGCCGCTTCCGGGAGCTTTTTCGCTTTCCTCAATGCCCCGAACGGTTTCGCGGAAGACATTCTCCAGTCGGACCGCGTTCGAAAGATCCACGATTACATTGCCAAGAACAAGGCGCGACACGTGGCGCGCGTGCAGGAATACTTGCGGCAGCCGAGCATTTCGAGCTGGGGTCTGGGCATCAAGGAATGTGCCGAGCTGCTGATGGGCTATTTCAAACGTCTGGGCTGCAAGGAAGTCGAGCTCGTCAAGACCGATGGCCATCCCGGCGTCTGGGCCCATTACGACGCCGGCGCCCCCAAGACCATCTCCTTCTACATCATGTACGACACGCAGCCGTTCGACGAGAAGCAGTGGAGCTCCCCGCCCCTGGCCGCGAACATTGTCAAGATGCCGCCCTTTGGCGACGTCATCATGGCGCGGGGTGCGATAAACGACAAAGGCGCGGACGCCATGGTGTTCAACGCCCTTGATTCAATTTTGGAAGTGGAGGGCAAACTCCCTGTCAACATCATGTTCACCTGCGATGGCGAAGAGGAGCAGGGAAGCACGCATTTTCATCAGGTGCTCGCACCCTATCTCGACCGGCTGAAGATGTGCAACGCGCACCTGACCCTCGGCCCCTCGCAGGACGGTGAGGGCAACGTTCAAGTGGGTCTCGGTTCGAAGGGCATCTGTTCGGTAGAACTGGTCTGCTCGGGGAAGTCCTGGGGACGCGGGCCGCAGCAGCGGCCCATCCACAGCAGCCGCAAGGCGATCCTCGATAGCCCCACCTGGAGACTGATCAAGGCACTCAATACGATGGTCAAGGCCGACGGGAACCAGATTCTGATTGAGGGTATCTACGACGCCATTCGTCCGCCCAACCAGGAGGAGCTGGATCTCTACAACACGTTGGTGCAGAAGTTTTCAGGGCGGCTGCTGGTGAGTGAAAAGGAAAATGCCAAGGCTTGGATGAACAACTGGTCAGATGCCGAAGCCCTGCGCCATCTCCTTTTCGACACATCGTTGAACATTGACGGGCTCTGGTCCGGCTACACGGGTCCGGGGATGGCGACCATCCTGCCCGACCGCGCCTCCGCCAAGCTCGATTGCCGGCTGGTTCCCAACCAGGAAATCAATCCCACCCGCGAACTCATCCGGCGCCACCTCGACAAGCACGGCTATTCGGACGTCGAAATCATTCCTATCGGCGGCGGCGACGAGTGGTCACAGACTTCCGTCAAGGCGCCCGTCGTGCAGTCGGTTCTGAGTGTGTACAAGGAGTACGGGATTGAGCCGGCGATTTGGCCTCGCGAGGCGGGTTCGAGCCCCGAGGCGCAATACACGCGGCCGCCCCTGAATCTCGCTGCGGTCCAGGGCGGCTTGGGGCACGGCGACCGGGCCCACAGTCACGATGAGTACATCGTCATCGAGGGCAACGAGAAGGTGGCCGGAATCGTGCGCGCGGAGCAGTCCTACGTGGATATCCTTTACGCTTATGCGAACTGGCCGGAAGGATAGTCAGCGAGGATTCCGTCGGGCAAACTACTCCGTCCTGCGGTAAAGGGGCGAGCGAATCCGGTTAAAACGCTTACGCCCCGCCGTCGGAAACGGGTTCGGCCCTGTAAACTATCTCGGCTTGCTCCAGAAGATCGTCTGCCACCTTCAGGCAGGCGGCGCGAATACATTCCACGTCAGGGCACTTCGGACAATGAACGATGATCCGGTCGAAGATGTAATCGGCCAGTTCTTGCTCGGAAAAGGGCACGGCCATGAGCTTCTCTCTCCGCAAAGCAGCGGTGGCGAGGGAGCGGGTGGCGAAGCCAGCGCGCCTATTATACTCCCAAGGCTTTCTCGCAGTGTCCAGTGGAGTTCTGGGGTTGGAGCAGGTAAAATAGTCCAGTCATGGAGGAACGCGACTTTTTTGACGAGGCCGAGACCCGAAAACCCGCCAACCTTTCCTGCTTCTTCTGCCATCAATCCGACACCTATGAGATCCGCTGGCTGGTGCGGACCAAGAAGAAAGCGCTTCCGCGCGGGGCCGACGAGCGCGACCGCGCGCGCTTCGAGAAGGCCCGGTCCTATATGCTGCGGCGCGAGGACTTCGCGCAGTGCAAGAACGTCCGCTGCCGAAAGCGCTTCGAAATCTCGGGCGTGCAGTCGGTGGTTTTCGTCTAGGGTTTGGATCGCTCGACAATGCAGCGCCGCCCCGGAACGGACGCCCAGCCGGTGGGGTGAGGCTTCGCCGCAGGGCGGGTCTGGAGGCGTGATCGCGGGCGAAATGCCAATTGACAACTTTCGCGCGGAAACGATAATCTGCTTGGCCCGCAGAAAATTCGGACTGCGATGAAACAACCCGCCCAGGCCGGCAGCATCTTAATATGAGGTTCGGCGGATACCCCCGTTCATTCGGGAACAGATCAGGAGCAGGAGTGCTTCCGGTTCGCCTCATCCTTGGCTCGACGCTGCTGCTCGCGCTGGTGACGAGTCCCTCGGCGAGCCCTCTCTCGTCTAAGTCCGGTTCCGCCTGGGTCGCGACAGCCGCATCTCCTCGTGCCAAAAACGCAGCTTCGACTCGAGTCAAACTCGAGGCCACAAGATCAGCCCGGCTGGTGGAGGCCTTCGGCCGGCTGCCGCTGGCCTTTGAGGCTAATCGCGGCCAGACCGATCGGCAGGTCAAGTTCCTCTCGCGCGGTCCCGGGTACACCCTTTTCCTGACGGGCGAGGAAGCAGTTCTGGCCTTGCGAGGGGAAAGTCAAAAGGCGAAGGTCAAAGGTCAAAAGACAAATGTGGACGAAGCACTTGCCTCGTCACTCGTCACTCGCCCCTCGACTTCGCTCGGGGCCCTGAGCTTGTCGAAGGGTCGCTCGTCACTTGCCCGTGCAGTTGTCCGCCTGAAGCTCGTGGGCGGGAATTCCAACGCCAGAGTCGTGGGGCTCGATGAGCTGCCGGGCAAATCGAATTATTTCCTCGGCAACGATCCGGCAAAGTGGCGTGTGAATGTGCCGAACTACGCCAAGGTGAAGTACCAAGGGGTTTATCCCGACATTGACCTGGTCTACTACGGAAACCAGCGGCAGTTTGAGTACGACTTTGTGGTTGCACCGGGTGCTGATCCGCGAGCGATCCGCTTCATCGTCGAAACGCGAAGTCCGAAAGCCGAAAATCGAAAGTCGAAAAGTGCGAACCGCGCATCCCGAGCTGCGAATCCCCAGAGCGAAGCGCTGCGCATTGACGCCAACGGCGACTTGGTGATTGCGACCGACGGCGGCGAAGTACGCTTCCACAAGCCGCAGGTGTATCAACCGCAACCGTCGGTTGTCAGTAGTCAGTTGTCAGTCACTACTGACAACGGACAGCGGACGACGGTCGGTCGCCAGTATGTGGACGGTCGCTATGCGCTCCGTGCGTCTGCTCCAAAATCCGAAATCAGAAATCCAAAATACGAGGTGTCTTTCGAGCTCGCCTCCTACGACCCGTCCCTGCCGCTCATCATCGACCCGGCATTAAGTTTCTCCACCTACCTGGGCGGGGCCAACGGTGAGATTGGCTACGGCATCGCCGTGGACTCTGATGGAAATGTCTACGTGGCGGGCTCCACGGGCTCCGTCGACTTCCCTACGGCCAGTCCTCTGCAATCCGCGACCGTCGGTGATTTCGACGCGTTTGTGAGCAAACTCGATCCGACCGGGACGGCGCTGGTTTATTCCACCTACCTGGGCGGCACCGGATTCGACCGCGGAACGGGAATCGCGCTGGATGCTTCGGGCAACGCTTACGTGACGGGAATGACGGCTTCAAACAACTTTCCCACCACAGCCAACGCGTTCCAGACCACGTTCGGCGGCGGGACTTGCGGAACCTCCTTCTGTTCGGACGCTTTTGTAGCCAAGGTCAAAGCAGACGGGAGCGCACTTGTTTACTCCACTTACTTGGGCGGCAGCGATGCTGATTTCGGCCAGGGCATTGCCGTGGACAATGCCGGCAGTGCTTATGTGACCGGCTCGACGCTTTCGGCGAATTTCCCCACGGCTTCGCCCCTACAGGCTACGGGCGGCGGAAACTCCGACGCCTTCGTGACTAAGCTGAAGCCCGATGGCACGGCGCTGGCCTACTCCACATTCCTGGGCGGCGCGGACGGCGATTTCGGTCAGGCGATCGCGGTGAATGCAGCGGGGAATGCTTATGTCGCCGGTTATACCTTTTCGACGAACTTCGTGACCGTCAGTCCTCTGCAAAACGCCAATGCTGGCTCGGCGGACGCCTTCGTGGTGGAACTCGATCCGCCGGGAGCGGCGATGGTTTACTCGACCTATTTGGGCGGAAGCGGACTCGACCGGGCCGCTGCCATCGCCGTGGATGGCGCCGGCGACGCCTACGTGGCTGGCGACACGAATTCGCCCGATTTTCCTGTCTCCAACGGAGCGTTGCAGTCGGTGATGGGAGGCGGCACCTGTGGGAGTTCGCCTTGCTCTGACGCGTTCGTCGCCAAGCTCGGCCCCGGTGGCTCGCCGCTCGTCTATGCGACTTATCTGGGCGGAACGGACATCGATCAGGGCGCAGGGATCGCTGTCGACGCCGCCGGGAACGCCGTCGTGACGGGATTCACCTGTTCGGACGATTTCCCGCTGGCCAGCCCGCTGCAAGCGGCGTTTGGTGGCGGGACGTGCGATTCGGCTCCTTGCTCAGACGCTTTCATTACGGAAATCAACCCCGCCGGGACGACGGCCGTCTATTCCACTTACCTGGGCGGAAACGACACGGACTTCGGCCAGGCAGTCGCGCTGGACGTGTCGGGTAACGCCTACGTGACCGGAAGCACGGCCTCCGCTAACTATCCGGTCACGGTGGGAGGGATCCAGGTCGCGCGCGGCGGGAACGTCCCCACCGGGGACGCTTTCGTGGTCAAGATTTCTGCGGCCGACGCTCCGGCGGTGGCGCTGTCACCTCAGAAGCTGACGTTCGCCGATCAAGCCACCGGCTTCACCAGCGACGCGCAAACCTTGACGCTGACCAACAGCGGAAGCGCGCCGCTCACCATCACGAGCGTGGTCACCCACGGCGACTTTGCTCAGACGAATACCTGCGGCACGTCCGTGGCGGCGGGCGGTGCGACCTGCACGGTCAGCGTAACCTTCACCCCCACGGACCTCGGCGACCGGACGGGCGACGTGACCATCACCGACGATGCATCCGGCAGCCCGCACGTCATTGCCCTCGCTGGCACGGGCATCACGCCTGCGCCCGCGGTCACTCTCTCTCCCACCAGCCTGGACTTTCCTGACCAGACCTACAACGCGACGAGTTCGCCCCTGGCGGCCACACTGACCAACAGCGGAACGGCGGCCCTGACGATTACGGAATTTGCGGCCACCGGCGACTTCGCCCAAACCAACGATTGCCCTCTTTCCCCCGCCACGCTTGCGGTCGGTGCGCATTGCGTCCTCTCCGTAACCTTTACGCCGACAGGCTCGGGCGCGCGCACCGGCGCCGTGTCAATCACCGACGACGGCAGCAACGCGACTGGCGGCAAGCACACCCTGACCCTGACCGGCAACGGCATCCCCATTTTCTCGCTTTCCGCCGACAAAACTTTGGAGACGATCACACGCGGGACGGATTCCGCGACGTTCACGATCAGCGCTGCGGGGCCGAGTGATTTCACTGGCGACCTTGCCCTTTCCTGTCCGTCAGCGGGCTCGGCGACGTGCACGTTCAATCCCACGTCGATCAAAGCCGGCGGGACGAGCACCTTGACGCTCGGAAGCCTGAGCCAGGTGAGTGGGGCCTCGCAGACGATCACGCTGAACGGCGTCAACGGCACTCAGACGGCGGCGCTCGACCTGACGATCCAGTTCGCGGATTTCGCCCTCGGGGTCTCGCCGACCTTTGCCACCGTCATATCCGGCGATTCGACGACGTTCACCTTGACGCTTACGCCCTCGAACGGGTTCACGGGCTCCGCTTCATTCAGTTGCTCCGGATTGCCGCAGGAAACGACCTGCACCTTTTCCCCGGCCAATGTGGATCTCAAAGATTCGGCCCCCGTCACAGCCGTTGTGACCGTCAAGACGACTGTCCGGGTCACCTCGCTCACGCCACCGCTTCTACCTGGGCCGCCACGTCCCTGGCTGCTCGTGGGTGTCATCGGCGCGGCCTTGGTGAGTCTTGTTCTCCTAGCCCGCCGCCGATCAGCGATCCGGCTGGTTCTGGCTGCGACAGTGCTGGCCTTCACCCTCTTTCTGGCTTCCTGCGGTCAGGACTACTTCACCTTCACCGGCACGCCACCCGGGACATCCCCGATCACTCTGAACGCCACGGTCGGGAATCTGACTCACACCACCAGCGTGGCCCTCACAGTTCAGTGAATCAGCTTTCGGCAGGGAGAGGGAGATTGGCTACGGCCGCGACGTGCTTCCCGGAGGCGGCATCGCGGGCGGAACGGACCGCTGCGGGTTAGCGCTTCGGCCCCGGCCCGCGAGAGGGAAGGGCCGGCCCGTCATCGTATCGGCTGGGCGGATCAATGTCGTCGCGCTCAAAGGTGAGCGGCGAGCTGAGCTGCAGCTCGAGGTTCGTTCCTGGGGGCAGCATGATTTCCTTGCCGCGGGTGGCGAGCACCCAGATCAGCCCTCCCACCCCGCCGCTCAGCGCCCCGAGGCCGGCGCCTTTGCCGCTGCGCGTGGAGAGGCCGCCAATAATGGTTCCCTGCGTGGCGGTCGTGGCGACCTTCCCGGTGTCTTCGCCTTTGGTGGATGCCCCTTCGATCTTTGATTCCTCGCGCTTGAACCCTTCGTCCCCGCTTCCGGCGTAAGAGGAAAGCGAGGCGCGCAGCGCACGGGTGGTCCCGTTGGGCAGGGTGAGCGACTCGAACCGGAGGCCGATCTGGGCCTTGCCTTTCAGCCGTCCCGGCCGAACGACCTGAGTCACGGCGCCTTGCACGTAGCTTCCCACCGGAATCACGATGCGGTTGCCCACGGTGATGGGGTAAATCGTCTCGCAATAGATCGCTTGCCCCACGAACGCCGTCCGCGAGTTGAGGGCATTCTTCAGCGCCAGCGGAATGGTGGTCTCCACGGGGAGAACGATCTTGGAGCTTTTTGCGGGGGGAGGCGCCTTGGGGGGGCCGGCGGCTTCCTGAGTGCGCGCGGGCAGTGGTCCGATCAGGAGGCCGGCGATGGCCAACGTGGGAAGCAACGGGGAGGATTTCATACACCACCTCGACAACAAACCCTTTTCCGCCTGCAACTAGGATGGCCTGCCCTGGGAACGGGTTGCTCCCCATCCGCAGTGCTGATCCATGATCTTGCGCTATGTCCGAATTCTACCGTCCCGCTAATGGCGGCGGGGAGCCTTCTTGGACTTTGGGAGCTCGCTCAGTTTCTTCTTAAGATCCTCATTCTCTTTTTCGAGTTCGCGCAGCCGCGCCTGCCGATCGGCGGCCAGGCTCAGCACATAGGACTCGATCCAGGCGCTGTGGCGGTCCACCACCGTTTCGAGATCATGCAGCTGCTTGCCGAGTTCCTCGCGGTCCCAATCATAGGCGGCCTGGGAGAGATCGAACAGATCGTCGGTGAGCGCCTCCGTCTGAAGAAGGAGCCGGGTGGCCAGGACCAAGTCCTGTGGGGCCGAGGCCAGGCCGTCGATCGTCGCAAGGAGCTCGCGCAGGGACCTGCGGCGATCTTCGATGTTGCGGCGGGTGAGAGACTGGCCGCGCTCGTCCTCGAGCGGGAGGTTTTCCTCGGCCAGTCCGTCGTAGACCTTTTGGAGAGGCTGCAGAGCGTCGCGGTCGCGGGCCAGAAACTCCTGCACATCCTCTCTGGTCGGGCCCGGCTGCTGGGCCTGCAGAACCGAGCTGCAGGCAAGCGGCGCAAGAGCCAGCAGTATGAGAGCTTTTCGCATGGCGACCTCCCGGCAGCAAGCGGGTTCGGGTTTTGCCGGGCCGGGTGAGCCTTGCTCAGCCCGCCCCGAGCGCCGATTCAATCGCTCTGGCGATGCGCGCGGCGTGGCGCTGGACGGCTTCCGCCTCTTCGGCCTCCACCATGACGCGGGCCACTTTTTCGGTGCCTGAGTAGCGGACGACCACGCGGCCCCGCTCTCCAAACTCCCGCTGGCATTCCGCGATGGCGTTCTCCACCTGCGGGATGGAGTCGAGCGGAGGCTTCTCGCGCACACGGACATTGCGAATGATCTGCGGGAACTGCTGGAGCCCGCCCACCAGGTCTTCCAGGGACTTCCCGGTATCGTCGAGCAGGCGCAGAACCTGCAGCAGCGTAATCAGCCCGTCGCCGGCGAGCGAAACATCGGAGAAGATGATGTGGCCGGAAGGTTCGCCGCCGAGGTTCAGGCCGGAGCGCAGCATTTCCTCCAGCACGTATCTGTCGCCGACGGGAGTGCGCTTGAGCGCAATGCCGTGCTGGGCCAGGGCCAGCTCCAGTCCGAGATTGGTCATCAGCGTTCCCACGACGCACGGGCCCTTCAGCCCTCCGCAGCGGTGCAGGTGGAGGCCGCAGGCGTATAGGACGTGATCACCGTCCAGGATGCGACCCTGGCGCGTGGCGAAGATAGCGCGGTCTGCGTCCCCGTCGAAGGCCACACCCAGGTCGGCTCGGAACGACTTGGTTTCCTGAGCCATGTGTTCCGGGTGGAGCGACCCGCATTCCAGGTTGATATTCCGCCCGTTGGGCACGGCGTTCAGGATGTGCGCTTCGATGCCCAGACGACTGAGAAGGTCCGGCACCACGCGCCAGCAAGCGCCATGGGCGCAGTCCACGACCAGCCGAAGGCCGGAGAGCCGTTCGCTCGGCGTAATCAGGCCGAGGAGATAGGTGATGTAGTCTCTGAGGAGTTGAGGGGCCTGAGCGAGCCGGCGCCGGGAGGCTTGCGGCTTCGCCGGCGGGCTCTGGGCGAGTTCCTGTTCAATAGCCAACTCGCGAGCTTCGGAAAGCTTCATCCCCGCCGAGGAGAGCACCTTGATGCCGTTATCCTGAAAAGGATTGTGTGAGGCAGAAACCATGATTCCAGCCGAGAAACCGTGGTGGCGCGTCAGGAAGGCCACTCCTGGTGTGGTGATCACGCCGGCGGATGTGACGCTTGCACCCGCTGAGCGCAGCCCGGCGGCCAGGGTGCGGGAGATCCACCCACTTGACTCGCGCGTGTCTTCACCCAGAACCACACGGACCGGCTGGGTGGAAGGGTGCTTGCCCAGGACCGCGCCGATCGCCCGTCCGAGCTTCCAGACCGTCGCGGGGTCGAGGGGGTACTCGCCCGCCACGCCGCGCACACCGTCCGTGCCGAACAATTGGGGTTTGTCAGCCATGCACTTCGATTCTAACACCGGCTGGGACAACCCGCCTTGAGCCAGCCCCCAGTCATGACACAACGGACGACGGACTACGGACAGTTCTTGCTTGCGGCCAAGACGGCGTCGGCGATGCGGACGGCGGGGAGCGCCGCCTCGACATCGTGCACGCGCACGAGGTGTGCTCCCGCCAGGATCGAAGCGGCAATGGCCGCTGCGTCGCCGATCTCCAAAACGGGCGCGAGGTGCCCTTGCCCGGCTTCATCGACCAGCGGCCACAGATCCCGGCTTCGCCGTCTCCTGGCGGACGGCTGCAAGCCTTCACCCTGCGCGATCGCCTGCACGAACGACTTGCGCGACGTTCCCACGAGCAGCGGCAGTCGAAAGCGCTGGAGGCGCACGAGGCCGGCGAGAATCTCGTAGTTCTGCCGGCGGGATTTCCCGAATCCCAGGCCGGGGTCGAGGATGAGTTGCGAGCGGCGCACCCCCGCCTTGAGCGCCCGACGGATCGACCGCTCAAGGCTCCCCTCAAGCGAGCGCCAGATCGAGCGCGCGAAGGGCTTTTGCTGCATGGTCTCCGGCCGCCCGCGCAGGTGCATCAGGATAAGCGGCGTCCGGTAGCGGCGCGCCACATCCGCCAGGCTCGGATCGAAGCGCAGGCCGCTTACGTCGTTGATGATTGCGGCGCCGGCACGCACCGCAGCCTCCGCCACTTCCGCCTTGGTGGTGTCAATGGAGAGGGGGAGAGAGGGCCGCTTGCGATGCAGTCCGCGAATGACCGGCAACACGCGCCGCAGTTCTTCTTCAGCCAGGACGGGCCTCGCGCCCGGTCGCGTCGATTCTCCGCCCACATCGATCCCATCGGCGCCCTGGCGCGCGAGATCGAGTCCGCGCTCGATGGCCCGAGCCGGGTCGAGATACCGACCTCCGTCAGAGAACGAATCGGGCGTCACGTTGACCACACCCATGATGAATGTGCGCTCGCCAAGCCGCACTTTGCGGCCGGCCACTCTGAGCTCGAACTCGGGACGGATCATCATGAGGACGATCAGGCCTCAGCCTGCGCGCTACTTGGTGAAAAGTCCCACATACACCAGCGCGCCAATAATGCCACCCACCGCGGGTCCGACCACCGGAACCCAAGAATAGCCCCAATCCGAGTCGCCTTTACCCGGAATGGGGAGCAAGGCGTGCGCGATGCGTGGTGCGAGGTCGCGCGCGGGATTGATCGCGTACCCCGTCGGGGCGCCGAGCGACAGGCCGATCGCCCACACCAGGAATCCGACCAGCAAGGGCGTCAGGCCGGATTGTGCCGGAGCGGTGTTCGCGGCGATCGCGAGGACGCCCAGCACGAGAACAAACGTTCCGACGATTTCGGTAATCAGGTTGGCCGGATACCGCCGGATCGCGG
>Ga0315280_10008995_pt1 | contig 12958 bp, 15 predicted proteins | sample YL17G06_40_MG_FD_203697 | JGI IMG/M metagenome (GOLD analysis project Ga0315280, IMG submission 203697) | Sediment microbial communities from Yellowstone Lake, YNP, Wyoming, USA - YL17G06_40 | ecosystem: Environmental > Aquatic > Freshwater > Lake > Sediment | place: USA: Wyoming | collected...
CCCACGCAGACGATGCATGTCCGCGGGCTGATGAATTCGGCCAGATGCTCGGCGAGGTGCTTTGCGGAACATATGCCGGCCCGGTGCTCCCCATGTGGTCGCTCGTGCGCGTCGGGATGGCGCGCGGTGCCGCACATGGGCTCATTCACCCCACAGTTCGCGGACGACCATGGTGCGACGGCAGGCCGGGCACATCACTCGCATCATGTCGTTGCGGGCGATGACCGGCTCGCCGGCCCTGCCGGAGTCGCGCGCGGCCAGCTTCATGCTGCCGTCGGACAGGACGATCAGCGTGGGGTTGGCGTAGGCCTTGGCGCCGAGCTGCTCGGCCACCCATCGCAGGTGCTTGGCAGCCCCCACGACCGCCCCACATATCTCGCAGATCACCAGATCGTGCTCGATCCGCTCGACGCATTGGCTGCGGTCGAACGTGGACATGTCGTAGATGGTGCTGAGCTTGACGCCTTCCTTGGTCGTGCAGTTCAGCTCGCACTGACCGCAGAAGACGCACTTGTCGTATCGCAGCTCGAAGCGGCGCTTGGGCGGGTCGGCCTGGACGTCGTCGGTCACCTTTATCGCCACGGCCGGGCACACCTCGGCGCAGGCCGCGCAGCCGATGCAGCCGTCCTCATGGAACTCCGGCTTGCCGCGGAAGCCGGCCGGCGGGGTGTGCGGCTCGAAGGGGAACTTGCACGTATAAGGTCCCCGCACGACGGCCCGCAGGGCCTCCTTCAACTCACGGAGTTTCGGCTTCTTCACGGTGCACCGTTCTTTCCTTGGCTTGCTTGCTGCGGATGTCCTCTGCGCGGCGGCTGAAGGCGTCCTCGACGCTTCCTTCCCACAGTGGTACGCCCGACAGGTACGCCCCCCTGCAAATCGCATGTGCCCCGACGGGGCTTGTCAGCAGGATGAAGCCCGCGCAGAGGATTGCCTTGACGAACATGGCCGCGCTGCCCACCCCCAGGCCGTGCAGCGCCACGCCCAGCAGGATGGCGCACGTGCCCAGCGTGACGCACTTGGTGGCCGCCTGCGCCCTGTTGTAGACGTCCGGCAGCCGCGCCAGGCCCACGCAGCCGAACAGGTCGAACGCCAGGCCTATGCCGATCAGCCACTGGGAGATCGTCTCAAGCATCGTACGTCCTGCCTTCCAGGTACTTCGCCAGGGCCAGGGTGCCGACGAAACTTATCAGCGCCCAGGCGATGGCGATGTTCATGTAGTATTCCAGCCCTGTCCACACGGCCAGGATGCAGGAGAACCCGACGATCAGCGTGCCCAGGATGTCGATGGCGATGGCCCGGTCCGGCGCGCTGGGCCCGCGGGCGATGCGGAACAAGCACAACAGCGAACTGACCAGCAGCACGCTGAACGCGACCTGGTTGAATACCGTCAGTCCGCTCATTCGAATATCCTCCGCAGCAGCGGCTCGAAGCGTCCGCATATCTCCGCCGACCGCTTGGCGATGTCCTTTTCTTCCATCACGTAGATCCAGTGGATGTATAGGTCCTGCCCGTCGATGTCCACCGACAGCGTGCCCGGGGTGAGCGTGATGCTGTTGGCCAGGAACGCCTTGGCCATGTCGCTGGTGAGCGTGGTCCGCACCTTGACGATGCCGGGACGTATCGGCACGTCGGGGTGGATGACGCGCAGGGCAACGTCGACGTTGGCCCTCAGGCACAACATCAGGAAGTACGGCAGGTAGATCAGGAAGAACAGCCACCGCCTGGGGTTCAGCAGTTGCGGCAGGCCGTCGGGGTAGAAATCGCCCAGCAGCGAGCCGACGATCAGGGCGAAAAACGCCCCCGAGCCGATCACCCAGGCGTCGGTAGACCAGAACAGCAGCATCCACAGGACGAATGCCAGCAGCAGGCACATGAGCCATTTCATGGCAGCACCCCTGTTCCAAGGGCGAATCGGCCATTAAGCAGTATCTCGCCGGCCGGGGCGAACAGGTGCTCCCGCAGCGGGCCCATCGCCAACCCGCCGGCGATGCAGACGATCGCCAGCAGCGCAAGGGCGATGCCCATGGAGGCCGGGGCCTCGGTGACGGCGGCGATCGAGCCCTGCGGCGGACCCTCAAGGGCGTATCTCTGCACCTTGATGAAGCTCAGCAGCGTCATTAGCGCCACCAGCACGGCCAATGCCGCCAGCAGCGGATAGCCCGCCAGCGTCAGGCCGATGATGATGATCAGCTTGGAGAAGAACCCGTTGAACGGCGGCACGCCGGCGATCGACAGGGCGCCCACTCGGCAGCAGAAGCTTGTGACGGGCATGCGCCGGCTCAGCCCGCCCATCTCCTTGAGCTGCCGCGTCCCGGTCTGCTGCTCGATGGAGCCGCTGGAGAGGAACAGCAAACTCTTGAAGGCCGCGTGGTTGAACAGGTGGAACAGCCCGCCGAACAGGCACAGGCCGGCGACGGCCCGCTCGCCCCCACGGGCAAGCACCGCCGCCGCGGCGCCAAGTGCGAGCACCACGTATCCCATCTGCGAGATGGAGTGATAGGCCAGCAACCGCTTGAAGTCCCACTGTCCCACCGCCAGGAACACGCCCACCACCATCGAGACCGCCCCCAGCACCATCAGCACCGTGGCATACGCGCCCGTAGGCCCGAAGACGTTGAAGACGACCCTGGCAAGGGCGTAGACGCCCGACGCCTTGATCAGCACGCCGGAAAGCATGGCAGAGATCGGCGCCGGCGCCGAGGGGTGCGCATCGGGCAGCCAGGCATGGAAGGGGACCATCGCCGCCTTCAGCGCCAGCCCGGCGATGAGAGCCGCCGCGGCCAGCAGCACAGCCGAACTGCCCGCCTTCGGCAGCAGCGACGCAACCATTGCCATGTTCAGTTGGCCGGTGAGGGAGTACAGGATGGCCACGCCCAGGAGTATGAACGCCGAGCCGACCGTCCCGAGTACCAGGTACTTGAAGGCGGCCTCCAGCTCCTCTGCCTCGCAGCCGAACGCCACCAGGGCATAGGAGGCGATGGCCGCCACCTCCAGGAACACGAACAGGTTGAACAGGTCGCCGGCCAGCACGACGGCGTTCATGGCCGCCGTCATCAGCAGGAACAGCGATGAAAACAGCCACACCTTCGTGAACCGCCGCATGTACGCCTTGGCGAAGATGATCGACGCCAGGGCCACCAGGTTGATCGTGACGGCCATCAGCTTGCTCAGGCCGTCGCAGATCATCTGGATGCCGAGTGTCTTGCCGGGCGACCAGCCGCCGATGAACATGGGCCCGACGTCGCCCCCAAGCAGCCGCACGGATATCGCCAGGTTGGCCGCGACGATGATCGCAGCCAGCGGCAGGGCGGCCCTCTGGCCCAGCGGGACCGAGCCCCCCGGCTCCCTGCGGGTCGGCAGGCTGGCCAGCACCACGATGGCAAACGCCGCCCCCAGCGGCAGCACGACCAGCAATGGCACGATAGCTTCCATTTGCATACCTTTTTCAGGCCAACGATCCGCCGCGCGGCGCGCCGCCGGATCGCGGCCCGGCGTCATCCTCTCAACCGTCTGATCCTGCTCATGTCGAACGTTCCGTACTTCTCGTAAAGCCGCACGGCCATCGCGACCATCAGGGCGGTCAGCCCCAGGCCGATGACGATGCTGGTGAGCACCATCGCCTGTGGCAGGGGGTCCACGGACGAGGTCATCTGCGCCTGGCTCTCACCGGGCACCAGGATCGGCGCGCCCCCGCCGTTGCGGTAGCCCATCAGCACCAGCAGCATGTTGATTGCGTAATCGACGATCAGCAGACCCACGATGATCTTGATGATGTTCTTCTTGGCCACGACGGCGTAGATTCCGACCACCAGCAGCCCGAACGTCAGCACGTAGATCGCCGTTCCCATTTCAGTCGCCCTCCTTTGCGCCGCTGGCCAATCTAAAGGCCGACAGGGCCAAGAACCCCCCAGCCAGGCCCGCACCGACCTTGACCAGGATGGCCAGGTTGCTCAGCGGCATCGTGCCGCCCGAGACAAGGTGGAACAGGTTTCCTTGCGGCAGGAAACTCACGAAGAACCCGCCCACCAGATAGCCCAGTATCGCCACGAGGAGGAACATCATCGCCCCGGCTGAGTCGGCTATGTGGCAGGCTGGACCCGTCAGAAGCCTTGAGCAATATGCCCCGCCAAAGGACAGGACGATCAGCACCGCCGCCGCGGCCAGGATGACCCCGCCGGCGAAGCCGCCGCCCGGCGTCAGGTGCCCGGTCAGCGCGATGTGTATGCCGAACACGGTGATGAAGCCGCTGACCAGACGGGCGGTCTGCTTGACAATCAGCGTCATGCCGCCTTGGTTCATGCTCTCGCCTCCCTTCCCCGCCGGCCTAGGCGCCTCAGGACCGCGTAGGTGCCTAGGATCGACACGAAGATGATGGTGGCCTCGCCGAGCGTGTCGTATGCCCGGAAGTCCAGCAGCACAGCGGTGACGGCGTTGGCCGCGCCGGTCTGATCGGCTGAGCGGGCCAGGTAGTCTGCCGAGACGCCGGGCGGAACAGCCGCCTGCGGCGTGTTGGACAGGACGGGCTGGCCGAACGGCGGCACGCCGCCCTGCTGCGACAAGCCCCCGACGGCGAAGAACACGATCACCAGAATGATCCCGCCGGCAAGCAGTGCCACCCCCGTCCGCAGCGCATCCTGCGGCTCGGTGGCGGACGTGTCGTTGCGCGTCAGCACCACGCGGATCAGGAGCACCAGGGATATTACCTCTACGACCACCTGCGTCAGCGCCAGGTCGGGCGCCCCCACGAGCAGGTCGATGACGCTGAGGCCGAAGCCGGCCGCCCCCACCGCGATGACCGAGCTGAGCAAGTCGCGCGCCTCCACGGCGATCAGCGCCGCGATGAGCATGAACACGATGAATGCGACGACGAACAGTTCTATTGTCATCTCTCAGCTCCCGGAGCTAACCATCAGGAAGACGAGTGTGACCGTCAGCCCCAACAGGCACCAGACGACGTACAGGCTTATCAGCCCGGTGTGCATGCGTCGCAGGGCCTCGACCACGCCGTGGCCGTAGTGGCTGGACCAGTGGTACGGGTCCATCGCGCCAATCTCTCCGTGCGCCAGTAGCGCCCCGATCACGGGCAAGGCGGCGATCGTGCGGTAGAAGTCCGTCGCGGGCATGCGGAATCTGTCGTCGCTCGCCGCGGGCACTTCCCCGCCCAGAAACGGCCTGACCACGCGGCGCCGCTGCCGGCGGGTGGAGATCCACACCAGCGCGCCACCCAGGAAGATGCCGACCAGTATCAGCCAGGTCGCCTGCGAGGGGTTCCAGTACCCGATCCCTCCGCCCTCCAGCGCCGTGCCTTGGACGGTTACCTGCGCCCCGTAGCCCTTGGCCAGCGGGACGAACACGTTGCTGACAAGCAGTTGCGGGGCAAGCCCCAGCACCACGCACGCGGCTGCCAGGATGACCATCGGCACGACCATCGGCAGGCTCTCGCCGGCTGCCGGGCGGCGCTTGGTGGCCTTGGGGGCAGGCGAGAGGAACGCGGCATACATGACCTTGACCAGGCTGGCCAGCGTCAGCGCGCTGCCGAACACCGCCACCACCACCAAGGCCGCCGCCAGCCCTCCGCTTTGGGCCGAGACGGCCAGCGTGCCCTGGTAGACGAGCCACTTGCCGACAAACCCGTTAAACGGCGGCACGCCGGAGATGGAGGCAGCCGTGATGCACCCGCAGATGAAGGTCACCGGCATCGCCCGGGCGAGGGCGCCCATGTCCTCGATCTCGTCGCTGCCCGTCGCACGGCGCACGCTGCCGGACATCATGAACAGCCCGCAGTTGTAAATGGCGCAGTTGATCATCTGGAAAAGCCCCCCGATGATGCCGATCGCCGTCGCGGCCCCCAGGCCGAGCACCATGTATCCCACCTGGGCCACGGTCTGGAACGACAGCAACCGCTTGAGATTGTGCTGCATCATCGCCATCAGGGCGGCCGAGATGATCGTCACGCCGCCGACGACCATCATCACCACCTGCATGGTCCAGTTGGGCGTGAACATGCGAAGGGCGAGGGTCGCCAGCAGGTAGATTCCCAGCAGCTTGTCCATGGCCGCCGGCAGATAGGCCATCACCGACACCGGTGCGTCGCGGGCGATGGCCGGCACCCAGGTGTGCAGCGGGACCGCGCCTGCCTTGGCCAGCGCGGCGATCAGGATCAGCACGTAGACGACGTACCCGGCGTTGCCCAGCGGCGCCTGGCCGAGCTGCACGGGCCCGGCCGACAGGGACCAGGCGGCCGATCCGCCCGAGCCCGCCAACAGCGCCACGCCCATCAGCAGGCAGGCGTCGGCGAAGCCCAGCATGCCGTATGCCTTGGCCGCGCCGCTGCGGGCCTGACTGGTGCCCTGGTTGACCATCAGGAACAGCATCAGCGTGACGATCTCCCAGCCGACCAGCAGCACCAGGAGGTTGTCGGCGAGGCCCACCAGGCACGACCCGCCCAGCGCCCAGATGAGGTAGGCGTAGAACTTGCCCTCCCAGTACTCCCCGGCCATGGCCCGCAGGCTGTAGATCGCTATCAGCAGGGTGAACGCCCCGCCGGCAATGACGACCAGCATGCCCAGCGGGTTCGGTGCCAGCTCCAGGCTGAAGGCGATGTTCTCAGTGATCCTGGCCCACTGCCAGGTGAGGTGAGAACTGCCCGTGCGCAGAATCCAGATGCCGGCCAGGGTGGTCCAGGCGGCCGCCGCCAAGGCCAGCAGCTTGCATATCAGCGGCGACCATCGCGACACGACGTACGCGACCAGCCCCGCCGCCAGCGCCGCGGTGATCGGCAGCATGAGCGGATGGCACAGGATTCCCGCCAGGTCGTTCATGTCGCGCTCACCGTTCCTTTCTTAACCGCTCAGTCTTTTCCTGCGACAGCCTCACCAGGTCGGCGAAGTTGTACAGGCTCTTGTGGCTCTGGGCGTCGACGGCCACGCACATCCGCTCCGTGCAGGAATAGCACGGATCGACGCTGGCCAGCGTGATGGCGACGTCGGGTATCTGTAGGCCGATGCATGAGGCCTTGAACGTCGGGACGTTATTGTAGCTGGGTGCGCGGATCTTGTGCCGCACCGGTCGGTTGGACCCGTCGCTGCGAACGTAGTGGAACGTCTCGCCGCGCGGTGCCTCCACGTGGCCTACGCCCTCGCCGGGCGGGATTGCCTCGACCTTGGCGTCGATCTCCCCGGCAGGCATGTCGCGGACGCATTGGCGGATGATCTTGGCCGACTCGAAGCACTCCAGCAGCCGCACGACGGCCTTGCCGAACACGTCGCCGCCGTCGGCGGTGATGACCTTCCAGTCCACACGGTCGTATGCGGCGTAAGGGTCGTCGCGGCGGACGTCGATCGGTACGCCGCTTCCGCGGGCGGTCGGGCCGCAAGCGCCGTACAGCTTCACCGCCTGCGGGGTGAGGATGCCGACCTTCTTGAGCCTGGCGTGGAGGATCGGGTCGTCCAGCACGGCCTTGGTGAGCATCTCCAGCGGGCCGACAAGCTCGCTACATACTTGGTCGATGTGCTTGAGCTGCTCGGCGTCGATGTCCCTCCGCACGCCGCCGATCTTGCAGTTGGCGTAGTTAACGCGGCTGCCAGTGGCCGTCTCCAGCACGTCCATGACGGGCTCGCGGTACTTCCAGGCCCACATGAACACGGTGTTGTAGCCCAGGAAGTGCCCGGCCAGGCCCACCCACAGCAGGTGGCTGTGCAGCCGCTCTAGCTCGTTGACGATGGTCCGGAGATAAAGTGCCCGCTCCGGCACGCGGACGTGGGCGATCTCCTCCACCGCCTGGACGTAGGCCAGCGGGTGGCTGGCCGAGCAGATCCCGCAGACCCGCTCCACTACGAACGGCACCTGGTCGAACGTCTTGGACTCGTCCAGCTTCTCGATGCCGCGATGGTTGTAGGAAATCCTCACGTCCACATCGACGACCGTCTCGCCCTCGACGTAGAGCTGGTAGAACTCCGCCTCTTCCTGGAGCGGGTGGTAGGGGCCGATGTTGACTACGGTGCGGTGGCTCATTTCTGGCCCCCTCCTTCCCCGACGACATCCGGCGGGGTCTGGTTGGGCGGCAGGGGCGGGCGGTCGAGTATCTGGTCGAAGTCCTTGCGCAAAGGATGCAGGTCCTTTGGCCAGCTATCATCCAGGATCAGCCTGCGCATGTCGGGATGGCCGACGAACTCGACCCCCAGCAGGTCGTGCATCTCCCGCTCGATCCAGTTGGCCGCCGGCACGGAGTTGGCGACGGAGGCGATCTCGAACCCCGGCCGGGGGGCGAGGGCCTTCAGCGTCACCACCAGGCCGGCGGGCTCGAACGCCCAGTGATACAAGATGTCGATCCCGTCTCGCACCTCGATGCCGGTGGCCGTCGCCAGGCGCGAGCCGTCCATGCCGAGCATCCTCTCGGCCGCCTCGATGGTGCGCAGCGGATCGATCCGGGCGATGCCCCGGCGATGCGTGCACTGGTGCACCTCGACCACAAGGTCGCCCAGGCGGGCCAGAATCTCCCCGACCAGCCCGCTGAGGGGGACCTGCGTCTTGCTTGCGGCAACAGTCATCTCACTACTCCCGGGCGCCGCAGCGTCGGCGCCCTCAAAGCGTCTTAATCAGCTCCATGGCCTTGACGGCCGCGGAGATCATTGCCTCCGGCTTGGGGGAGCAGCCGGGCACGTAGGCGATGATGGCGTTGGGGTCCACCGCCCGTATGGCCTGGTCGACCGGCATGCCCATGTGATAGGCCTCGGCAAAGATGCCCTGGGCGCCCGCGCATGAGCCGATGGCCAGGACCACGCAGGGCTTGGGGGTCTGCATGTAGACTTCCTGGAGTCGCGGCATGGCCTGTCGCGTGCAGACGCCGGTAACGGCCAGCACGTCCGCGTGACGCGGCGAGCCGACCAGCACCATGCCGAACCGCTCGATGTCGTAGCGGGGTGTCAGCAGCTCCAGCACCTCGATGTCGCAGTTGTTGCAGGCGCCAGTGTTGACGTGGTAGACCCACAGCGACTTCCGCAATGCCCATGTCTTTAGCGACATGCGACTAGCTCCTACAGCCCGGCAAGCGCCAAGAGCAAAGCCAACACACCCAAGGGTGTCAGGAAGAACCAGAAGAACTTCATCGTCTGGTCGATCCGCAGGCGCGGATTGGTGTTGCGGATCAGCGTCACCAGGGCGACCAGCACCACGTACTTCAGCAGGAAAAGCAGGACGCCCCACCCCGGCCGCAGACCGCCCCAGAACACCACGACCAAAAGCAGCGGCATCAGCGCCAGCAGCATCGCCCGGGTCATCAGCCAGTAGGCAAGCTGCGGGCCTGAGTATTCAACGTACACGCCGGACATGATCTCGCACTCGGCCTCCGCCAGGTCGAAGGGCACCTGCCCAAGCTTGGCCTGCATGCACAAGATGGCCACCACCAGCGCCAGCGCGCCCGAGATGCTCCAGGCGACCGAGGAGCCAGCCTGCGCATGGATGATCGAGCCCAACTGGAACGACCATCCCGTCTTGGCCACGGCCACCAGTATCACCATCAGCATCGGCAGCTCGTAGCTGAGCAGCAGCTTCATCTCCCTGCTGGCGCCGACGGCCGCGTGCGGGTTGCCGCTGGCTGAGGCGCCGAGGATGGTCATCAGCGCCGGCACCACCAGCAGGTAGACCACGACGATCAGGTCGCCGACGAAGGTATGCTGAGGCTGGAAGATCGCCATCCATAGGATTGCGGCGGCGACGGCTGTGGCCGCAAGGGCTACCACGGGCGCCGCCAGGAACCCAGTCCCGCGCGCCGTCACGGGGACCATCGACTCCTTGCCCATCAGCTTGATCACGTCGGCCAGGGGCTGATAGATAGGCGGCCCGACCCGCCACTGCACCATGGCCGTCACCTTGCGGTCCACCCAGCGGAACACCAGTCCCAGCGCCAACGTCGCGACGGCGGCGACGATGAACAGGATGATGACCAGGGGCGTTTCCATTAGTCACCTTCGCTTGTAGGGATTCTCTCCAGTTGCCCGCCCGCCGAGCACTGTCAGCTTGAGCTGCTCGGCCCGGTGCTCGTCGGCGAAGGACAGCGCCCCGGCGGGGCAGGCCGCCACGCACCTGGGCACTACATCGCCGCCGTCGACCGTCCTGTCGGCGCACAGGTCGCACTTGGCTACCTGGTGGCCGGTCATGCGCTGGGGGCTTCTCGACGCGGTCGGCGTGCCGCCAAGCTGGTCGGGCAGCACGCCGAACGGGCACGCCCGCGCGCACGAGCCGCACCCGATGCACCTGAGCAGGCGCCTTCGCACCACGCCGTTTTCATCGCGGACCATCGCCTCAGCCGGGCAGGCCTCCACGCAGGAGGCCGCCTTGCACTGCCGGCAGATGACCGGCAGCAGCGCCCAGCCGGCCCGCGCGAAGTTCACGGCGGGCATGTTGGCGTGGCTATAGTAGCACGCGGCCGCACAGGAGCGGCACTCTATGCAGCGGTCCAGGTCGATCAGGACGCGCTGCTCCATCGTCTGGTTCGATGCAGACGTATCCATATGTCTATCCGCCAAACAGGCCCTGCGGAACGCACACGGGCTCGCATGTGATGGTTCCCGTGGCTGCGTCAATTCTGCTGGGCAGCAGCTTCCTGACCTGGGGCAGGCCCTCAGGCATGACCATGATGCCGCTGCCCAGCTCCGGGGCTATCCGGATGCGGAAGCTGAGCGAACTGCCGGCGACCTTCAAGTTGGCCAGGCCCAGGTTCTTGAGCTTATGGGCCTCGGCTACGTCGGACGACACGCGGAGTTCGGGCGTCTGGTTCAGAGCCTGCTGCCAGGACGCGCAGCCGGTGACGGCGCCGCAGCCGCTGTTGGCGGCCTGCCTGCCCAGAAGCACCAGCGGGCCGGATGGGTCTTTCCACACGGTAGCCGGGGCCGGCGGGCCGGCCTGGAGTCTCGGCAGAGGCGCGCCCTCCTTGACCGGCCGCGCCTGACTTACCCCCGCCTGTTTGACAAGGGCGGCTATCAGGCTCGCAGGGCTCACCACGCCGACCGGCGGTGACATCAGCGGGCTGACCCGCACAGGCCGGTCACCGTCGGCCATTATGGTGCCGCTGAGCTCTTCGTTCATTGCCAGCGGCAGGATGATCTCGGCCGCGTCTGTCGTTTCGTTTGGCAGCGGGGCTGCGGCGGCGAAGATTTCGATGTCCTCCCTCCCGAGCATGCCCGCCACGTCGCAGCCGACGGCCAGTCGCGGCTTGGTGCCATCGCTCAGGGCCTCGGCCAGGGAGATCGCGCCGGTCGCAGCGGCCGTGCGCACCGCCGCCAGGGCGTTGGCGCCGACCGTCTGCGCCGCTGCGCCGCCGCCCTTGCCCTTGGCGAGCAAGCCGGCCAGGTAGCCGATCTGCTGCCACGGCGCGGCCCGGCCGTACTCGGCGGCGATCAGGACGGCCAGGCGCTTGCAGCCTGCGATAGCCTTGCCGGCAGCCTCGGCCGAGGACATCTCGCCGGCGGTCTGGCGGGCCAACGGTCCGCCGTCCACACCCGCCGAGGCCGCTACCGCCGCAAGGGCCGCCAGCTCCATGCCGGCGCCGACGGCCACGTTGTGCGTGGCGAACTTGCTCGCCGTGCCGGCGGCGGGGTCGATGACTACGATGGGCGTCCTGGGCTCACCCGCCCGGCGGTCCAGCACGCCCCGGCTGCACATGGGATTGGCGGCGAAGGCGTCACCGATAACGACGAATCCGTCGCAGTCGGCGAGCCGGGAAGCGGGGAGGTACTCGGCGCCACTTGAGTCTATGCCGGTGAGCATCTGCTTGTCGGCAGGCTCGACGGCGATGCAGAGTCTTGCCTGCGGCCAGGCGTTGCACCAGGCCGCCGCCGACGCGAGCTGCTCGCACGGCATGTTCCCGTCCAGCAGGACGGTCAGCCCGCCGGACGCCCGCGAGACGATCTCCCGCAGCACCGACGCGATAGATACCTCTGCAAGCCTAGGGCCCCTGCGCCGCATGGCCGTCGATATGCGCAGGTGGCTGCTCAGCAGTTCGCACACGGCCGAGCCTCGCGGGCACAGGCCGGCGGAGCCTTGGGAGGGATACTCCGCTCGCCAGGCATCCGGCCCCGCGCCAGCCAACTGGAGTTGGCAGGCCGCCGGGCACAGGGTGCACCGCGATACGGCAGTTTGCTCTGTCTGGGCGGCAGCCATTGTAGCGCCCTCCGGACGCGCCGGTCAGGGGCGATCAGTCAGCAGGAATCAGAACACATAAGGGTAATCCTTGATCAGCGCGTAGTTCACGTCGGGCCCGTCTTTGCAGAGATAGTAAGGTCCGATGTTGCACCGCCCGCACAGGCCCATCCCGCAGCTCATGCGGCGGTTCATCGACAGGTATATCTGCTCGTCCTTGAATCCCTCCTCCAGCAGCGCGAGTGTGGTGAACTTGAGCATGACGCTCGGCCCGCACACGAAGGCAAGCGAGTTGGACCGGTCGACGTCCACGCCCTTCAGCAGCGTGGTGACCACGCCCGTGCGCCCCGACCAGCCTTGCTGCGGATTGTCGATGGTGCAGGCGAAGTCCACCTTGGGCTGCTTGGCCCAGGAGTCGTATTGACCGCGATAAAGCAGTTCCTCCATGCAGCGGGCGCCGTACTTGATGCTCATCCGCTCGATGTCGTCCAGCCCGGCCAGCAGCGCCAGGATCAAGGCACGCAGAGGTGCCAGTCCTACGCCCCCGCCCACCACGAGCACTTGCTTGCCTGCAAGCTTCTCGATGGGGTAACCCTTGCCGAACGGGCCACGCAGGCCGACCGTCGCACCGGGGGAAAGCTCGTGGAACCTGTCGGTCACCGCTCCTGTCTTAAGGATCGTGATCTCCAGCCTCTCGGGCCTTTGGGGGGAGCTTGAGGGCGTGAATGGCGCCTCGCCCACGCCGGGCAGGGTCAGTTGGACGAACTGCCCGGCCTTGAATTGAAGCGGTTGGGCAGGAGACAGCACCAGTGTCTTTATC
>Ga0315280_10008996_pt1 | contig 12958 bp, 10 predicted proteins | sample YL17G06_40_MG_FD_203697 | JGI IMG/M metagenome (GOLD analysis project Ga0315280, IMG submission 203697) | Sediment microbial communities from Yellowstone Lake, YNP, Wyoming, USA - YL17G06_40 | ecosystem: Environmental > Aquatic > Freshwater > Lake > Sediment | place: USA: Wyoming | collected...
GACCTCCACATTAGAAGTTATGGAGCACAAGGTTTGTTTCATGCTAAAACTCAAACAATATCAAAGTTCAAAGATAAAAAAGCAAAATGACAGAGCAAAAATCAAAAACGAAACCTTTTCCATTTTGAATTGTAATTTTGATTTTTAACTTTTGCCTTTTGATTTTCTTAAGTACTCCCTGAGTGGTTGAACGTTAAAGATTTGGCTATTACTTGCTAGCGCCTCTATAGCTACCCGAGCAGTATCTAATGAGGTGAAGCATGGTATCCTCTTTTCTGCCGCGGCACGCCTGATATCTAACCCGTCTTTTAGCGGAATGCGCCCTCCAGTGATAGTATTAATCACTCCGCTCACAGAATTATCTTGAATAACATCAATAACGTTAGGATGCCCCTCGCTTAGTTTCTTGGTCACCATTTTTACCGGTAGCCCCATAGATTCAATCATCTCTGCGGTTCCCTCCGTGGCGTAGAGCTCGTGGTGAAGGGAATGCAATTGCTTAATCAGAGGCTCGGCTTCATCTTTATCCTTGTCGGCAATGCTAAGTAGCAGACTACCTCCTTGAGGCAGCATCAATCCAGAGGCTAAAAGGGCCTTAACCAGGGCTGCCTCAAAGGTGTAGTCAATTCCCATAACCTCGCCTGTGGATTTCATCTCAGGACCGAGGTAGCTATCTACTCCAGTCAATTTGGCCATAGAGAAAACGGGAGCCTTTATACCTACCAACTTTTGTCTCTTCCATAACCCACCCTCATAGCCCTGCTCCTTGAGGCTAATCCCAGCCATGACCTTAGTGGCAATTCTTACCATGGACACGCCGGTTACCTTGGAGATAAAAGGCACGGTTCGGCTGGCGCGGGGATTTACCTCAAAAACATATACCGTTGAGCGACCATTTTCCCTCATGATTACCATCTGGACGTTCATCAACCCTTTAATTCCCAGAGCCAGTCCAATTCTGATTGTGTAATCCACCATGGCATTTACTTCGTCTTGAGTGAGATTGATTCCCGGGTAGATAGCCAAGGCATCACCACTATGTACGCCAGCTCTTTCAATATGCTCCATCACGCCAGGAATAAGAACCTTTTCCCCATCGCAAATGGCATCTACCTCGACTTCTTTACCCTGGAAATATTTATCAATAAGCACAGGATGCTGGCTATCCATCTCCAGAGCTAGTGTCAGGTAGCGGATTAACTCAGGTTCGTTGTACACGATTTCCATAGCCCGGCCCCCCAGAACATAGCTAGGGCGCACTAACACGGGATACCCTAAGGACTTGGCTACATTTAATGCCTCTTCAACGGATGTTACTCCAGCCCCCGGCGGCTGAGGAATACCTAATCTGTCCAGGAAATCTTCAAAACGGCGGCGGTCTTCAGCTATGTCTATAGCTTCGGCACTCGAGCCAAGTATGGGTAAATTGTTGCGAGCTAAGACCCCAACCAAATTAATAGGTGTTTGTCCACCAAGCTGGACGATGGATGGCGGAGCAGAACCGTTATTACTCTCATTCTCAAGTATATTTCGGATGCTTTCCTCATCTAACGCTTCGAAATAGAGGCGAGTACTGGTGTCAAAGTCAGTGGAAACTGTCTCAGGATTAGAATTGACCAGGATGCTCTTTATTCCTATCTCTTGAAGCGCCCAGGCTGAATGAACGCAGCAATAGTCAAACTCAATTCCCTGCCCGATGCGTATAGGCCCGCTGCCAATAACCACAGCTTTCTGCCCTGCCAAAGGCGCAGCTTCGTTCTCCTTTTCATAGGCGCTGTAGAAGTAAGGGGTCTCAGCATCAAATTCGGCAGCACAGGTATCCACCATCTTGTACACCGGGCGAATTTGCCATTGGTGGCGAGCCTGTCTTACTTGCTCCGGCAACCTATCGGCTAAAGTGCCCACTTGCTCATCGGAAAAGCCCAGCCTCTTCGCCTCCCATAAAAGCTCCGGTGTCAACGGTTCGGAAAGAAGCCTCCTCTCCATGTCCACAATATTCTGGAACTTATAAATAAACCAGGGGTCTATCCCGGTGAATTGGGAGAGCTCTTCGGGCGTGGTTTCCCTTCGCAGCACCGCCATGATAGCCCATATTCTTAAGTCATTAGGGTGAAGCGGGTAGGAGTTAAGCCCTTCCCCTTTACTCCAACCAGGGTCTTCCCAAAGAAGGGTGCGTTTGCCAAATTCCAGGGAGCGCACTGCCTTTTGTAGAGCAGCCTCAAAACACCTGTCAATGGCCATTACCTCGCCAGTGGCTTTCATCTGGCTGCCAATTTTTCGGTCACCTAAAGCAAATTTATCAAAGGGCCATCTGGGAATCTTGACTACGCAGTAATCCAGGGCTGGCTCGAAAGACGCCAGCGTTTTGCCCGTGACCTTATTGGGGATCTCATCGAGCCTCTTGCCTATGGCTATTTTGGCAGCCACCCGGGCAATAGGATAGCCAGTGGCTTTACTGGCTAAAGCTGAACTACGGCTGACACGCGGGTTAACTTCAATTACGTGGTATTCGCTTCTTGCGACTCCCTTCTGGTCCGGGGCCCATTTTTCCGCAACTATGGGATGTGGAGTAAGGGCAAACTGTATATTGCAGCCGCCCTCGATTTTTAGCGCTCTTATGATTTTCAAACTGGCCGACCTGAGCATCTGGTATTCTTTGTCGGTGAGAGTTTGGCTGGGAGCCACCACGATACTATCCCCGGTATGCACGCCCATGGGGTCAATGTTCTCCATGCAACAGACAGCGATGCAGTTGTCGGCAGCATCTCGCATGACTTCAAATTCAATTTCCTTCCAACCTAAAACGCATTGCTCCACCAGAACCTCATGGCTCATGCTGGAATCCAGACCATTAGCAACAATCTGTTCAAGCTCTTTCATAGTGTGGGCGATGCCGCCGCCAGTGCCTCCCAGTGTGTAGGAAGGGCGGGCAATGAGAGGCAAACCTATGGACCTTGCCAGTTCTTGCGCCTCCTTTACTGACCTCACCGTGGCGCTTGGAGGCACCGGCTCACCAATATCAAGAAGAAGCTGCTTGAACAAAGACCTTTCCTCGGCCTTCTTTATTGTTTCTATAGGTGTGCCCAGAGACCGCACATTATACTTGTCGAGTACGCCGGCATCGGCTATCTCCACCGCCAGATTGAGCCCTGTTTGCCCCCCGAGAGTAGGCAGTAGCCCATCGGGGCGCTCTCTTTCAATTATGCGAGCCAGCACTTCCACAGTGAGCGGCTCGATATAAACGATATCAGCAATGCCTTCGTCGGTCATAATTGTGGCCGGGTTTGAATTCACCAGGACCGTGGTCACGCCTTCCTCCCGTAGAGCGCGGCACGCCTGAGTCCCGGAATAATCGAACTCCGCCGCCTGCCCGATGATTATTGGCCCCGAGCCAATGACTAAGACTTTAGATATTTTGGACATTTTTCTCAGAGTAGCTCCTTACAAGTTGGGCAAGTTTTGTTAAGCCTTTTGAATTTATTGGTTTTCTTACCTGGCCAAAACTTGTCTATGTCATTAAGTTCACTAGCAAGCTGATCTGCAAATTCTCTTGCTTCTTTCATGAGCTCACTAGCTGAGCCAAAGATTTCATCTGCTTCTTTTTGATTCTCTCCGTCTCCTGCTATCCTAGCAAGGGCAAGTTTGCATTTCTCTGAATCATCCTCGGTCTTCGCGAACGCAACCACACTTGCCTCCCAGCCTGACGGGTGTAAGAAATGACTACCTTCAACTGAGACGGTGTCAATCTTTTGAAAATCGGGCCAAGGATGCCTACCCTGAGCAAGCTCCTTCCACATATTAAAAAGTGGATTAAAGACATCTTCATAGATAAAGGTAAATGACTTGCGTCGGTCATTTTGCACAACAGGAATCCCCTTTGACTCAAAAGCTGTTTTGATCTTCTGGCAGAAGGCCTTGTAGTTTGTATTATGCTCGCTAACTTTTTGCATCAATCCTGTCCATTGTTCTGATCGTCCAGGGAAATGCGCTTCTAAGCTAGCCGATATCTGTGGTGCCTGAACCTCTTTAAAATCGACTGGCTTTCCGCGTTCAGAAGATGCCAACATCACGCTTTTCATGGATACCAATTCTCCCATAGTCGTTGCCAAGGCCACGAGCAAAGGATATTATAGGCTCCGCTTCTTTTCTTAGCTCTTCAAAGTGTGTCCTTAACTTTCTGTCTTGCTCCGTATATTTTCTCTGCCGCCAGCTAGCAAACCAAGGCCCAACAAATACCCCTATCGCTGTAATAGCTGCAATAATAATGCCAACTTCAACAGCGTGCGCAGCGAAAAATTCTTTCATGTTTCCCTCACCATCTCCAGAAATTGCGCGAATAGATACATATTGTCCAGCGGGCCCGGGGAAGCTTCGGAGTGATATTGAATGGATAGGATGGGCAAGTCCCGGTGGCGAAGGCCCTCCACCGTGCCATCGTTTAAGTTTATGTGGCTAACTTCAAGCCCCCCTTTCAAGGTATCGGCGTCTATAGCATAGCCATGATTCTGGGCGGTGATATAGACCCTGCCGGTGGCTAAATCCCGCACAGGATGGTTGCCGCCCCGGTGCCCAAATTTGAGCTTAAAGGTCTTAGCTCCCAAGGCTTTGCCTATAAGCTGATGCCCCAGGCATATGCCCATTATCGGCTTCTTACCTATAAGATTTCTTACCGTCTCCGCTATGTCATCGAGAAGGGCAGGGTCGCCGGGGCCAGGGGAGAGGATGATGCCATCGGGGTTTAAGTCTAAGATGTCTTCTGCTGAAGCAGTGCACGGGATAGCAGTTGCCCGGCAGCCGAGTTGACTCAAAATACGCAGTATGCTGTATTTCAAGCCATAGTCAATGACCGCGATACGAGATTGCTTCGCTTCACCCTCACCTTTATCTTCTCCCTTCGAGGGAGAAGAAATTAAATTCGCAGTGGCAGGCGCACCGGATTGCCACTCATATGCCTTCTCGGTGCTAACCTGACGAACAAAATTAACAGAATCATATCTGGGTAAGCTCTTTAGCTCCGCCGAGGCCTCTTCAATGGTCATCTCTGAGCTGAGAATGCCCATCATCACCCCACTTGACCTCAGACGGCGAGTCAAGGCACGGGTATCTATGCCGCTGATGCCAGGGATGCCATACGCCAGCAGAAATTCGTGCAAAGTCCGGGTGCTTTGCCAGTGACTGGGTCGAGGACAATATTCTCGAACAGCTAAGCCTCTGACCTGAATTTGCTTGGATTCAAAATCGGATTCATTGATGCCATAGTTGCCAATCAAAGGATAAGTAGGGACCAGGATTTGGCCAGCGAAGGACGGGTCGGTGAGCATTTCCTGATAACCGGTCATGCTGGTGTCGAAAACTACCTCACCATAGGTAGTAGCCTGGGCACCAAAGGAATGACCTTCGTAAACCGAGCCATCTTCGAGAACTAAAATCGCTTTCCTAGACATGAGACTACACCCTAAAAATTCTGCGAATTTTCAGGGAACCCGTTTGCTTCGCTTTGCTAATCACCCTCACCTACACCCTCTCCCTTCGAGGGAGAGGGTATGGGATAACAAGGAATCATCTATATAAACTATCCTGCCATTTGCTATGGTCGCCATCACCTTGCCCTTAAACTGATAGCCATCGTAAGGAGTATTTTTGCCTTTGGAGGCGAAATTGCGGCTATGCACTATCCATTCCCGGTCAGGGTCAAATATGGTGATATTAGCTGGAGCATCTGCCTTTAAGGTGCCTAGTTCATCATTTCTACTAATAACCTTTGCTGGCTCACAAGTTAGCTTAGAAATCAGCTGAGTAAGGCTTATTTCTCCTTGGTGCACCAGGCTCATGAGGCAGCCCAAAGCAGTTTCAAAGCCACTGATGCCAAAAGCAGCTAGCTCTAGCCCACAATTTTTGTCCGCCAGGGTATGTGGTGCATGGTCAGTGGCGATAGCATCGATTACCCCATCTTTAAGCCCCTTGATTAGGACTTGGACATCCTCTTTGGTGCGCAGGGGTGGGTTTACTTTGGCATTGGTATCAAAGGGTTTGTTGGGGGACTCGCCAGCAATTCTTTCTTCGGTTAACGTCAGGTGGTGGGGTGTGACCTCGGCGGTTACCGAAATCCCTTCTTCTTTGGCATGGCGAATGAGTTCCACAGAGCCCTTGGTGCTTACATGGGCGATGTGAAGTCTGGCCTTGGTCAACTTTGCTAGAGTCAAGTCACGGGCTACCATAACCTCTTCAGCGGCTGCGGGAATTCCTTTTAGGCACAACTTAGCAGATATCTGACCTTCGTTTATGATTCCATTGTCGCTCAGCGTCTTATCTTCACAATGGTCGATGATTGGCAAGCCCAGGTCTCGGCTATACTCCATGGCACGACGCATAAGCTGTGAGCTTGCCACTGGGTCGCCATCGTCACTGAAAGCAACCACTCCGGCTTCAGCCAGCCCAGCCATAGCGGTTAATTCCTCGCCTTTCCTACCTTTAGTGATACAGCCTATGGGAAGAACGGCAACCACGCTATCCTTGCTCGCTTTTCGCTTCACCCGGGCTACAGCAGACGGGCTATCCAGGGGAGGATTGGTATTTGCCATACAGCAGACAGTGGTAAAACCACCTATGGCGGCTGCTTTTGTCCCTGTGGCGATTGTTTCCTTATCTTCAAAACCTGGCTCCCGGAGGTGACAGTGGAGGTCTATAAAGCCAGGGCAGATAACTAGTCCCGTAGCATCTAAATGCTGCGCCTTGCTCAGAATGACAGTGCCCCCTATCTGCACAATCTTGCCCTCAGCAATAAGCAAGTCACCAACCTGATCTGTGCCCTGCCTGGGGTCAATTATATGGCCGCCACGGATAAGCAGAAAGATAGCTTCCTTATTCATTGTCTGACGTAGCTGCTGGGCTTGAACTGCTGAGCCTGAGCTTCATTTTCCGAAACAAAAATAATCAGATTCTCGGGTTTAATCTTCCGAGCCAAGTGGCTATCAGCGCTGTGGTATCTCTTGTTCTCCAACTTCCCTTCATGCCAATCTGAACTGGCGACATATCGAGGATTAAGCTCATGGTCGCAATAGACACACCGCAACGTTAAAGGCTCGCGACTTACCATTTTGAACTCAGGTTTTATGTATCTTACTTCTGTTTCCTGGTTTGAGACACAGTTTATATTGGGGCACTTGACCCCGGAATCTCGCTTATAAACAGGATAATCCACCTTCCGAATAAAGGAATCCTCTTCTTTAGGAATTGTAATTTCCTTGGCGCCCAACAAGAGGACCAAAAGCGCCATTCTGATGGGCATGCCGTAAGCTGCCTGCTTGAAATACATGCTCCTGGGGTCAGCATCTACTTCATGGGTCAACTCATCAACACGGGGTAGCGGATGCATAACAAGTGTTTTCTTAAACTCCTTTCCTTTAAGGAGTTTTTTATCTACCACCGGGTAGCCTTTTTCCAACTCTTGTTCCTCCACTGTGGGCACTTGCCTTTCCTTCTGAAGCCTGGTGACATAAAGGGCGTCAACCCCCGCCTTCAGTTCCACTCGGATGCTTATGTCAGGCAACATGGCAAGTTGATGGGGGCTACTTGGAGTCAAGTATATGGCATCGATAGGGAAGAGCTTCCTTTCAAGTTCTTGGTTCAGATTACTACATTTTTTCAGCTCACCTTTATATTCTGTGCTTAGCCTCCTTAGAACATGCTCCGGCATCTCAAGCCCTGGGCCGGGGCAGAAAAGGATAGTGGCACCAAACCTAGCTAAGGCATAGATTAGGGAATGTACTGTTCGCCCGTGTTTCAAGTCTCCCCACAGAGCAATTCTGAGCCCCTTAATAGTCTGCCTTTCTTTTCTAATGGTGTAGAGGTCGCACAAGGTTTGGGTGGGATGTTCATGGCTCCCGTCACCGGCATTTATCACGGGGACGCCAGCGTAGTCGGCAACCACCCTGGCTGCTCCTTCCCAGGGATGTCTGATAACAATTATATCGGCATAGCTCCCGACCACTTTCGCCATATCAGCAATGCTTTCGCCTTTGGCCAGGGAGCTTGCCCCTATGTCCACAGCAGTTATGACACGACCCCCGAGTCTGAGCATCCCAGCTTCAAAAGACAGCCTCGTCCTGGTGCTTGGTTCAAAAAACAAGCTGGCCATGATCTTCCCCTGGCATAGTCCGGCCTGCTCATTTGGGGAGTTTGCCATCTCATCTGCTAAGGAAAACAGTGCTTCGATTTCCCCGTTGGACAAATCGTCTATGGTCACCAGATTTCTATTTGCTAGATTCATGATGTCTCCACCCCCTCAATTTCCTCTAATTAGCTGCCCGTTGGCCAGACTCCCGATTATCACCTTGTCTACGCCATCAACCTCCTCAAGTTGAACCTGTATCTCCTCATCTTTAGAGCTGGGTATATTTTTACCGACATAATCGGCCCGAATGGGAAGTTCTCGATGGCCGCGGTCGATAAGCACAGCTAATTGGATAGCCTTCGGACGCCCTAAATCCATCAGGGCATCCATAGCGGCGCGAATGCTCCGTCCAGTATAGAGAACATCGTCAACCAGGATTATTTGCCTATCGGTGATACTAGCGGGGATATCAGTGTGGCTGTGGTTTGCTGATTTTAATTCTGAAGGCGAAATATCATCGCGATAAAGGCCAATGTCCAGAGCACCCACGGGAATCGGGATTCCTTCGAAGCCTTCGATTATTTCAGCTATGCGCTTGGCTAAAGGCACTCCCCGAGTCCGCATGCCTACGAGCACAACCCCTTCCGCACCCTTATTTCTTTCTACAATCTCGTGGGCAATACGAGCTAGTGCCCGCTCTATCTCCCTTGAGGTCAGGAGGACCTTTTCAGGCATTAAAAAACCTCCTGCCTTCAAACTGGCAAGAGGTCTCAATCGGTGCTTCTAGTGGGGTGTGCTTAGGCATATTTCCCCTTACCAGCCTCACCGGGCTGATTTAAAGGTCTAATTAATCATTATGACACAATTATAAAAATAATGCAACTTTTACCCGGATACAATAACTGTCAACTGTTGGGCGGTGAGAATCAGGGAATATTGTCCTTAAGACCTCCTTAGACCTTGGAAAAGGGGGATTTGTTACAGTATCGTAGGGAAAAAGGGTAGCGGAAGCTACCCCTTTCCCCTAATATGAGGCTTAGGTTTACTGTCGAGAAAATTTGGTCGGTTCTGGCCTAACCGGTGTAGTAGTTTGGGACTTGGTCTCCAGATGGGCAACTGGAAAACGGGGAGTACGGCGCAGGAAAGAGGGCATATCGAGAGCATCGCTGCCGCCTCTTATCAGGCGACGAAGCTCCTCGGAGCTGCGTACTCCTCCGCCACGTGCCTTAGCGAAGCCAGTAGCGATAACGGTGATTCGAACATCGCTATCCATCTTGGGGTCAAAGACCACGCCAAAGATTATGTTGGCTTCGGGGTCCACTGCTTGGCCAATTACTTGGGCAGCCTCATTACACTCAAACAGGGAGAGACTTGGGCCACCAGTAACATTGAATAGCACCCCTGTGGCTCCGCTTATGGATACGTCGAGCAACGGGCTAGCCATAGCAGCCTTAGCCGCTTCAGTAGCGCGATTTTGCCCGCTGGCTTTACCCACAGACATCCAGGCTGGGCCAGCATCTTTCATTACCGATTTAATATCAGCGAAGTCCAGGTTGATCAGTCCCGGGACGGTAACTACTTCGGAGATAGCCTGAACCCCCAAACGAAGAGCATCGTCAGCCAGCCCGAAGGCGTTGTCCACACTCGTCTTGGCATCACAGAGCTGAAGAAGGCGGTCATTAGGTATGATGATAAGTGTATCAACCTTGTTCGTGAGTTCAACCAGCCCTTCCTCGGCTACTAGGCTTCTATGCGTCCCCTCGAAAGTGAAGGGTTTGGTCACCACTGCGATGGTGAGGGCGCCACTCTTTTTAGCTACTTCAGCCACTATAGGGATGCCACCTGTGCCTGTGCCACCGCCCATGCCGGCGGCAATAAACACCATATCAGCACCCTTAACGACGTCTTCAATTACGTCGATGCTTTCTTCCGCTGCCTTGGCTCCAACCTTATGGTCACCACCAGCGCCCAAACCCCTGGTCAATTTCTCGCCCAGTTGAATTCTGGTAGGAGCCTCGGCCAGAGCCAGCGCTTGACCATCGGTATTCATGGCTATGAAGTCAACGCCCTTGATTCCCTCACGGACCATACGAGTAATGGCATTGCAGCCGCCGCCACCAATGCCTATAGCTTTGATTCTTGCTGGACTTGGACTATAAATTTGTTTTGCCATTCTAACCTCCTTTCACAAATCAGGCACGAAATAGCCTTCTAAATAGACTTACAAAGTTGCCCCAGACACCAGCGCTTTTTACTTGGAAAGCCCCCTCTTTGCCTCGTACCGGCCAGAGGAGTAATCCCACGGTGGTAGCGTAAGCCGGGTCTTGAAGGACATCGGAAATGCCATAGATGCCCGTGTTCAAAGGTCGGCCTTGGCGTACCGGGATTCGCAAAACTGACTGTCCTAACTCGTCAAGCCCGGGTAGGTTAGCTGTGCCACCTGTGAGCACTAAACCACAAGGCGCCAAAGCATTGTAATCGCTAGTGGGCATCTCCATTAATATGAGTTGGAGCAACTCCTCCATGCGAGCCCGGATGATATTGCAGAGGTCTTTATAAGAGGCGCTATGACCATTTTCGGTACCCACTTGGGCCGTTTCGTCAAGCTCTAAAGTGGGGGTGACGTTGCCATATCTCTTCTTCATCTTTTCCGCAATATTAAAAGGCAGGCCCAAGCCTATAGAGATATCGCTGGTTACCTGATAACCGGCTACTGGAACGATAGCGGTGTGATAGATGCTGCCATTCTTAAATACCGCTATATCCGTGGTCCCGCCCCCAATGTCAGCCATAATAACACCCGTGTCTCTTTCCTCCGGAGTCAATACTGCTTCTCCGCTAGCCAGGGGCTCAAGGATGAGGTCTTCAACGTCAACACCGATACTGCGGACGCATTTAGCCAGGTTTTGTATCGAAGTCACGGAAGCAGTGATGATATGGGTTTCTACATCTAACCTGCGCCCATGCATGCCTACCGGCTGTTTCACTCCCTCCTGTCCGTCCAGTGCGTAAGAGCGAGGAATAGCATGGAGCACCTTCTTTCCTTCGGCGACGGTGATATTACGAGCCGCAGATAGCGCCCGCTTAAGGTCCTGAGTGCGCACCAATCGATCATCTCGCGGGATAGATATTACCCCCCGATTATTCAGACTAGTTATATGTCTACCGGTAACCCCAACATAGGCAGAATCTATACGTAGGCCACTAACTCTTTGAGCTTCCTTTACCGATGTGGCAATGGATTGTTTGGCTTCATCCATATTAACTAAGATGCCTTTATGTAGGCCGTGAGAGGGAACGACTCCCACTCCTAAAATTTCAATGTCATCTTCTGCTTTGACATTAGCCACGAGAGTGGCTATTTTAGTTGTGCCCACATCAATAGCTGAAATGATTTTCTTTGCCATTTTCACCTCCTTTTTGGTGAGAATACTGCCTAGTTGAGTCGCTCAGCTATCCTTAATTTAGCGCTGCGGCTGCGTGGGTTGGATTCTATCTCCAACGAGGTAGGTTTAATAACCTTCCGTGAAATGAGCTTCAAGGCGGGCACATGCCCACAGCGACATATTACTGTTCCCGGGGGACATAGGCAGCTGCTGGCTGCGTAGCGCATGAATTGCTTAACTATACGGTCTTCCAGAGAATGATAACTAATGACTGTTAATCTCCCCCCGGGGCGAAGGAGGTTAAGGGTTTGATTGAGAGCCAGCTCCAGATTTTGTAGTTCACTGTTGACCGCGATGCGAAGCGCCATGAAGGTTCTTGTGGCAGGGTGAATTTTGGCACGCTTGCCGCCTAAAACTTGCTCTATCAAGCGGGCAAGCTCCACGGTGGTAGCGATAGGACGATTTTGAACGATGTGCCGCGCTATTCGCCGGCTGTGACGCTCTTCACCGTATCTTTCTATGAGCTTAGCCAACTCTTGCTCAGAGAAGCTGTTAACGATATCCGATGCGGTTAACGCTTGCCCAGGATCGAACCTCATATTTAGGGGAGCATCGAGGTGGAAGCTGAAGCCACGTTCGGCTGTATCCAGTTGCAGAGAAGAAACACCAAGGTCGAAAAGAATACCATCAACTGGATGAAAATGGTATCTTCCGCAGATGGCCTCAAGGTTAACAAAGTTGTCATTAATCAAAGTAACTGCTTCGCCATAGTCGCTAAGTTTATCTTGGCTTATTTTGATGGCTTCAGGATCCGCGTCAATGCCTAAAAGCCTTCCTGAGGGTGAAATTTTTTCCAGTATGGCTGCTGCGTGTCCCCCCAGGCCGACAGTGCAGTCAATGAAGTAACCTCCTCGCCGAGGCTGCAGCGCTGCTATAACTTCATCAAGCAGAGCAGGTACGTGTATGGGCAAGGACATGGTGACACTCATTCACTATGCTCCAAAACTCTCAATTATCTGTGATGCCTGTTCTTCGGACGATGTTTGCTCAGCCTTCCATCCCTCTTCGCTCCAGAGTTCAACACGGGTATTGGCACCGACAACAATCGCTGTGTCACCAATCCCGGCATACGCGCGCAAGAGATCGGGCAATTTTATCCGGCCTTGCCCATCAAATGAGGTACCAAAGGCGGAGCTGAAGATAGCGCGATTCAACTTCCTTAAGTTAGCTGGAGTTACTGCCTTGGCAGCCAGACTATCGGATAGCCTCTTCCATTCTGTTATTGGATAAGCGGCGATGCATTTCTCTCCCGTCCCCTTGGCTAATATCACGCCATCCTTCATCTCTCGCCTGAATTTTGGCGGCAGAGGGACTCTTCCCTTTTCATCAACCTTATATGGATACTCACCAAAAAACATCTTACTCTCCTTGGTTCCCCCTAAGGCCCCCACCGGTGCCC
>Ga0315280_10008997_pt1 | contig 12956 bp, 11 predicted proteins | sample YL17G06_40_MG_FD_203697 | JGI IMG/M metagenome (GOLD analysis project Ga0315280, IMG submission 203697) | Sediment microbial communities from Yellowstone Lake, YNP, Wyoming, USA - YL17G06_40 | ecosystem: Environmental > Aquatic > Freshwater > Lake > Sediment | place: USA: Wyoming | collected...
ATCTATCAAGTAGTTAATGTTTGAAAAGGAAAAATAAGACAACAAATTTTTCCTTTTCAAAGTGTGCCTAATCTCAATTTTGCAAAAGTTCAGTAAGAAGGCTAAATATGGCGGTAGACGTGCTGATTCTAAATACTGCGGTAACCGATTTGCGAAGGCCGGATTTTGAATTCGTTGATGAGCTGGTGGGCAAAGGGGGACTGGCCAAGTGCGAAACCAAAGACATGCCCGATTATTCTCAACAGCAATTGCACCAGTGGATACAGCAGGGTTTTGCCACCGCCGGCGGGCCGGGCAATTCAGCCCCTCTGATCGCAAGGACCGGCTTGAAAGTCGCGGTGGGCGTCAACCTCGGAAAGGGCGATTACGATGGCCTCGACGCCCAGGGCAGATTTTTTTACGACATAATGACCGCCAACGGCATTGATATGTCGGCAACTGTTGTTCACCCGACGTTGCCCACAGGGACAACATTTATTCGCAGCACCACCGGCGACGATAGAGGCGGGATCGCTTATTTTCCCAGCGCCAATGACGATTTTGATTTTGAGCTGTTCAAGCCGGCGGTTGAGCGATTAAAGCCGAGGATTGTGTACTATATGTACTCCGGCCTATCCGACAGAGGTGACGCCAATGGAGGCCGAGATTTAGCTCGGTTCGTTAAATGGTGCCGCAGCCGGGGTGCTGTCACCATCGTTGACAGCCACACCTTAACGAGCAATCCCCATGAGCTGATAGAAGCAGGTGAGTCGGTTAAGGAATATAAGCTTTTGGAGCCGCTTTTGCCGGAGCTCGATTTGTTCTTTACTTCCTGCGACGAGGCCAAGCTGATTGAGAATACCTTGGCGGGCAAACGTCCCTGGAGCAAATTCGATGAGGATGAAAACAACGTGCACTTTTTGGATTTTCTAACGGAGCGATTCTGGCGAAAAGACAGGCGGACAAGATTGTTTGGCGTCACTGTTAACGACGGCGCTTACGAAAGGCATATTGAGCCAAGCGGGCGAATCAGTGGGCCCAACAGAATTAAGTCCCGGTTTATGGCAGGAGAGGTAGTAGACCTGGTTGGGGCAGGGGATTCATTCCGCGCAGGACTTATCACGTATCTGGCTAACAATCTGGAACGATTCAAAGATGGCACGATAGACTTTGCCGAAGCGGTGCAGATGGGCAACTTATTCGCGTCACTATATATAAAAGCGCCGCTCAACGATAGATACGGCAACATCAAATGCTACGACAAGATGCTAAAAGCGGTCCGCAGCGGCGTAAACTACTCAAGTTTTGATGCGATGCAAAGCGCATTGGGTTAAAAATTCAAGGGCAAACCAGATGGCCACGAAAAAGCGAAAATCTGACTGGCAAAACAAGGTTGGCAACTTTGCGCAGGTCGGGGGTATCGAAACCTCCGTCTTAGATAACGGTCCTGGCAAAGGCGCGCGAATTGCCTGGATAAATACCGGCTCCGGTCTGCGATACAAAGTCGTTATCGACAGGGCTCTGGATATTGTTGATGCCTTCTATAATCAATATAGTCTTGCCTGGCTCAGCCATGTCGGCGTGACTGCGCCGAGGCCGGGTTCTGATCGTGGCGTGGAGTGGCTCTGGTCTTTTGCCGGCGGATTGCTAACGACCTGCGGCTTGAGTCACGTCGGTCCGCCGGAAGTCGATGAGTTTGGTGAGCGAGGCCTGCACGGGCGAATAAGCAACATCCCGGGCGAGGTGGAGGCAATGGTACGGCCCGACCCCGCGGGAGGAAAATTGGAGATGAGCATAACGGCGGTGGTCCGCGAATCGCGTGTTTTTGGGCCGAATCTGCAACTGCGACGCACCATATCGAGCACACTCGGCCAGCCATCCATCGGAGTTCACGATGTAGTGACAAACCTGAGCAATACGCCGGCGCCGCACATGATTTTGTATCACTGTAACTTCGGCTGGCCGTTGGTCGATGAAGGGACACAGATTATCTACAAGGGCAAATGCGTATCGCGCGGCCTGGATATGGATAACGCCATATTCAATCCGCGGCACAATTTCCGAAAAGTCAGCACGCCCATCGAGGCGCACAAAAGCACTGGCGAGGCGTGCGGCTTTATTGATGTTGCTGCCGATAGAAACGGGCTTTGCACCGTTGGCCTTTGCAATCGGCGGATCGGCCTTGCGCTGGCTATGAGATACAACAAGCAGCAACTGCCGTGTCTAGCCAATTGGCAGCACTTTGGCCCCGGCGAATATGTCACAGCACTGGAGCCGGGAACGAATCCGCCGATCGGGCAAGGCAAAGCAAGGCAGCAGAAAACGCTAATTCACATCGCGCCGAGCAAAAGCAGAATTTACGACCTGGAAATAGCAGTTCTAACCGATGCAAGGCAGATCGACCGGTTCGTTAAGACCGCAGGATAGTGTAATGGCATCGCACGTTTTTACCGGTTTCGGTTTTGGCCCTATCCAGGCAGGGCTATTCGTCAAAGAGGCGTTTTGCAGCGGCAATTTTGCGCGGATCGTCGCCGCTGAGATCGACCAGGACTTGGTCGATGCAGTTAGAGCTAATGGCGGCAGTTACAATGTCAACGTCGCCAGAAGTGATGGCATCGAGGTGTTGCGAATTGACAACGTTGAAATGCTCAACCCAAACGTTCCCAGGGACAAGAAAATTCTTTTTGAAGCTCTCGCTCAATCAACAGAAATAACGACCTGCCTGCCCTCGGTCGATTTCTATGATGCAGGAGGTGCCGCCAGTGTTGCGCAACTTTTAGCCCAGGGTCTGAAGAATAGCCGAGCCAGAGCCACCATAGTCTACACTGCGGAAAACAACAACCGGGCAGCAGAAATCCTGGATGAAGCCGTTAGCAGAAAACTTGCCGGTGGTGGCCTGGAAAAGGTGCAGTTCCTAAACACCGTTATCGGCAAGATGAGTAGGGTCGTCACTGAGCCGGGCGAAATCCAGCAGCGCAAACTTGCAGCCATAGCGCCCGGTATCCAGCGGGCATTTCTTGTAGAGCAGTTTAACCGAATTTTGGTGAGCCGAACGAGAATTCCCGGTTTTAAGCCGGGCATCGAAGTGTTTATCGAAAAGGACGACCTTCTGCCCTTCGAGGAAGCAAAGCTGTATGGCCATAATGCCGTACATGCCCTGCTCGGCTTTGTAGGCGCGCTAAAAGGCTATACCTCGATGACCGAGGTTGGGCAGGATTCGGCAATTATGAAAATCGCCAGAGATGCTTTTTTGAAGGAATCGGGCGTGGCTCTAATGAGGAAATATACCCACCTGCGGGATGAGCTTTTCACCGAGGCCGGCTACGAAGAATACGCCGAGGATTTGCTTACGCGTATGACAAACCCGTATTTAGCGGATACGGTCGCGCGAGTCAGTCGTGATATTGTCCGCAAACTCGGCTTAAATGAGCGAATATTTGGAACTATGCAACTGGTTTTGGAATATGGCATCGAGCCAATGAATATGGCTTTGGGAGCTATCGCTGGTATTGCGTTGCTGCTGCAAAAAGCCGATGAGTACAGGGTCCCCCAGGAACTGCGATTTGCCCCCGACGGGATGGGGGGCTGGCGCTGCCTTGAAGAAAAGCAGATCCGGCAGGTCCTGAATTGGGTTTGGGCGGGGCAGGAGTGTGCAGATGCGGATCGGCTGATCCAATACACGCACCAGGCAATGGAGCACTTATCCAACCTTGTAGGTTGATGCTATGCTCACAACAGCTATTATGCCAGTTCTATGATATTTCTTGTATATTGGCTTTGTTGATAGGGTAAGGAGTATTTGTATGAGGGTAATGTTGCAGTACCGCATTTTTGCATTGTGTGTTTTTCTTACAGCAGTAATACCTGGCGATGCCGGTGCGAGTTTCCTGGCGGATTTGGCCCGGTCACAAAGTGGTCGCAGTATGCGGGTGACATCGACGGGCAAGCTGCCCAATAGCGATGAGCCGGACCCCAACAGTAATCATGATAACAGCAATGTCACGCCGGGCCAGACAAAAGTGCTCCTGGATGTGAAAGGCCCCGGCGTAATCACGCATATCTGGATGACGTTCCTGGGCCCTGAGCCGCATCCCTGGGCGAAAAATGGCTCGGCGGATCATCAACAGATGCTTTTGCGGATGTACTGGGACGGCGCGGCGCGGCCCGCTGTGGAGGCCCCGGTGGGAGATTTCTTTGCCAACTGTTTCGGCAAGCGCAGCCAGGTGATTAGTCTGCCTGTGATTGTCGAAGATGCGGATTCATACAATTGCTTCTGGCACATGCCGTTTCGCAAATCCGCCCGAATCGAGGTCGTCAACCAGGCGGAAAAGCCGATCAGTCTTCTCTACTATAATATCGACTGGATACAGAAAAAAAGCCTGCCGAAGAGTACGCCCTATTTCTATGCGCAGTATCGGCAGGAATACCCCGTACAAAAAGGTAAAGACTACGTAGTGCTGGACACAAAAGGCAAAGGCCATTACGTCGGCACGGTCCTGGCGGTTCGGACGCGAAGCCCCGCGTGGTTCGGTGAAGGCGACGAAAAGATATATGTTGACGGCGAAGAAAAGCCTTCCATTTGGGGCACGGGCACCGAGGACTATTTTTTGAGTGCCTGGGGTCTGAAGACGACCAGCACTCCCTATTTCGGCGTGCCCTATTTCGACCAGTGGGGCATCGTTGGCGGCTATACCAGCGCATATCGCTGGCACATACACGATCCGATCGTGTTCAATACCGCCCTCAAGGTGACATTCGAGCACTACGGCTGGATCTCACCTGACGAGAATCCCGACTATAAAAGCCATAGCTGGAATGAGCGCGAAGATGACTACGCGAGCGTCGCGTTCTGGTATCAGATAGGTGAGCCGACCTTCGAGGCTCGTGCCCCCGACGGCGGGCAGCGCATATTGCCGAATCTGGATTTGGTTTTCCCTGCCAAGCAATTCACCGACGAGCCGTTCCACGGCCAGGGACAAGCAGTCGCACAAACGCTGGACATCTACCCTGATGGGCAACTGCTTTACACGCCTGCGACTGCGCAGGGCGCGTGGGTGGAAGTCCCATTTGAGGTTAAGCTCAAAGAGCCGAGGCGGCTGCTGCTCAACACGACCACCTCCTATGATTACGGCAAATACCAGGCGTATCTTGAAGGCGTGAAACTCGGGCCCGTGATCGACCTTTACAGCGAGCAGGTCGCAAATAAAGAATATCATTTGCTGGACTTCTGGCCTGAGCCGGGCAAATACAAGCTGCGATTGGAGTGTGTTGGCAAGAATCCACTATCGGGCGGATACTGTCTGGGCATTGAGTCGATTCGCCTGCGTGAGCGTCGGCCTCGCGTCAAATCATACGCCCACGACCGCGATAAAAACTGGCGCGAGTCGCCTGTATTGTACGAGTAAGGATACAGGAGACATCAACGGCTGCTCTGGTCGGCCTTAGAATGAGCCGAAAGTCGAAGGTTGACAGGAATGGCTTAGTCGTTTTACAATGCTGCCGTTGGATTTTGGAAAGGATTGACTATGGATTTTGGGCAGAATGATAATCGCATGGACTCGGCGCAGCCGCCGCCTGCGCAGGCGGTTTTGGGCGTAGAAACAAGCCGAGCGCCATCCGAGCCGGCAGGCAAGGGAACCCCTGCGAAAGCAGGGGGCTGGAAGATTCTCTTAGGCATACTTTTAGCACTGTCAGTTATCGTAAATCTCGTGCTGTTTCTGGCGCTGATCGGCGGGATCGCTCTATTTGCCGCGACACAAAAGGGTGTCTACGCCGAGGAAGTTCTACTGGCAGGGCCGCGCTCGACCAAGATCGCAGTAATTCCGCTGCAGGGCATAATAGATGGCCAGCAGGCGAGAGACCTTTGCGATCAGTTGAAGATGGCCGAAACTGATAAGCGGGTAAAAGGAGTAATCATTCGAGTAGATTCGCCGGGCGGAACGATTTCGGGCAGCGACCAGATCAACAACGCGATACGCAAGTTCAGGGACGAAACGGGCAAGCCAACTATCGCGTTTATGGAAGGTGTCGCCGCTTCGGGCGGCTACTACACCTCGGTTGCGTGCGAGCAAATCGTAGCTGAGCCGACCACTATCACTGGCTCGATCGGCGTTATGTTCGGACATTTCGTCCTGGAACAACTGCTGGAAGAAAAGCTGGGCATTCAGCCGGTCATTATCACCTCGGGTAAGAAAAAAGGTTGGCCCAGCATGTTTGCGCCATTTACAGACGAGCAGCGGCAGTATGTCCAGGACAAGCTGATTGCTCCTGCCTACAAGAGGTTTGTGCAAATCGTTGATGATGGCCGAGACTCGCTTACCTTGTCCGAGGTCGAGGGCTTGGCGGACGGCAGTATATATGGTGCTCAGGAAGCTCTCGAAGCAAAGCTGATAGATAAAGTCGGATATTTTGAGGAGGCCGTAGAATTGGTTAAGTCCTTGGCGGGCATTGAAAAGGCCCAGGTCGTGCAGTACCGCAAGCCGTTTTCTTTCGCCAGATTCTTGACCTATCAAAGCTCCGCCTTTGGCGGACTGAAACTCGACCGAACCACCTTGTACGAGATGAACACGCCACAGGTATTGTATCTGTGGACTATATATCAATAGTTTAGCCGTCGCCGGCACGGCGACTCATAACCGCGATCAGAGCCAAGGGCAAAGAATATGATACAGTTCTCGTCCTGGTCATTCGCAAAAAAGGTGCTCACCGTCGCAATGACACTTGCGGTTGTTTCGGTGCACGTAACCAGCCAGGCGGCAGAGCGCCAGAAGATGGAATTGATAGTGGTGGCGCCCGATGGTCAGGGTTTCGTAGAGAAAGACTCGGGACGTCCCTTTACTCCTTTTGGCACGAACTACTACGACCCTGACACCGGCTGGGCGCCGAAGATATGGCGGCAATTTAATGCCCAGAGGGTTAGGCAGCACTTTGGCGTCATGAGCGAGCTCGGCGTAAATTGTGCCCGCGTTTTTCTCGCCGCCGGTAGTTTTCAACCCGACCCGCAGCGCGTAGAAGAACAGGCCCTTGAGAAATTAGATGAGCTTGTCAAGATCGCCGGGGAAACCGGCATCCGATTGATACTTACTGGGCCCGACCACTGGGAGGGCGTCCCTTCCTACTGGCAGCCGGATCGTTTCGCCGGCAAGCCCGCTCTGGATGCTCTGCAGCGATTCTGGGATGTTGTGGGCCGCCGATATAAAGGCGAGCCGGCAATTCTTGCCTGGGACCTTCTTAACGAGCCTGAGCTACCCTGGTTTGTGGAGCAGTGGCGTCCGCAATGGAACGCCTGGCTGCAGCAAACGTATCGCAGTTGGGATGAGCTAAAAGCTGCCTGGGGCAAGGAGATCACCGAGGCGGACCGATGGGGCGAGGTGGCTGTGCCCAGGAATCAGCCGGACTTAGGCAATCCACGGCTGCGGGATTGGCAGCGATTCCGGGAGCACCTGGCGGATGAGTGGGTCCGCTGCCAGGTTGAGGCACTGCGTCGCGCCGACCCGACGCACCTGATAACGATAGGCTATATTCAATGGTCGTATCCGCTGATTCGCTCCGGTCCGCCGGGCAGATACGCGGCCTTCAATCCTCGTTGGCAGGCACGCTGGCTGGACTTTGTCTCGGCTCATTTCTATCCGACAATGAGCAGTCCATTCAGCTCGGAGCAGAATTGGCAGAATAATCTTGCCTACCTTCAGGCGGTGCTGGCCTACTGTCGCACTTCTAAGCCGGTGGTTCTTGGTGAGTACGGCTGGTATGGCGGCGGTGCGCCCCAGCAACATCCTTATCTTGGCGAAACCCAGCAAGCTAATTGGATACAGGCGGAAATCGAGGCTTCGCGTGCCCTGGCTGACGGGTGGCTGTCCTGGCCGTTTGCCGACACGCCCGAATCGAAGGACATTAGTCTTTATGCCGGCCTGGTTAAATCCGACCTTACCGTCAAGGCCTGGGGCCGCAAGTTCAAAGAGCTGGCGGCAAACCTCTCGCAACTGAAGCAGCCGGCGCCGCAACTACCTGCATTTGATTTTCCCCAGGCTTTTACGGCCGGCTCCGAAGACCTCGATAAGATGCACCGGACCTACGTCAGTGCCATCCGGCACGCGATTGGGGGGGGGGGGGTCTCCGCAAAAAAATAAAACTTAAAGCGCAAAGCTAAAAACTTTGGAGTTTTAAATTCCACAGTTTTGCGTTTTTAGCTTTCCGTTTTACGCTGGGTTTCAAAGAATTTTGCGGGCTCGGCGGTAAAAAAGTTTAGTTATCTATCTGGCGGCTGCCAGCGTTGTTCCGCCCTGGGGCGACGTTGAGCCTTCTATCTCAAATGGCTCGCCAGGCCCACAACCCGCGACAAAACACAGGATAACCGCGATTACAATCAGTGTTATCATTGCTTTCATAAGCACTCCTTAGCCACTTTTTAGTCCTTTTTGAAGCGGCTGGCAGTATACCTTTGTGTTGGCTTTTGTGCAATACCGGAGCTGGGGATGTGGGGGGCGGGCGGGAATTTTGCCGGGCGGCCTGCTGTATCCCTATTGCGGGAAATCCGATTTGGGTATATAATATATCTGAACCAAACGAAATAACGCCGAAATGTGAATTGGGCGGAACAGAGAAGATATTTCTGGCATCATAAAAGGTGGCCTGAATGGATTAGACCGTTTAAGGACTATTGAAACGATCGCCCCCGAACAATTCGAGGAGAAAAACAGTGAGCCAGATAGTACTTGCCATTTCAATGTTGCCTCTGGTAGGGACTACCTTTGCCAGCGGCAATCCGACGGGTGTCGGCAAGATGCCCAGTGTCGAGGAACTGCCGGAGATTAAGGAGCTTCCCAATCCGTTTATTATGAATGATGGGACGCCCGTCAAGACCGAGGCGGACTGGGCGAAACGCCGTGAGCAGATTAAAGCGATGATGCTTTATTACCAGTATGGCCACATGCCGCCGGCGCCGAAAAATATCTCCGCGGAGGAATTGTCATCGCAAACCGTTTACGATGGTGCCGCGACCAAAAAACATATTCTCTTATCTATGGGGCCGGATAAAAGAATAAAGGTAAATGTAGGTATAATAATTCCCAAAGGTAAGGGACCTTTTCCGGTAATCCTGAGAAACGACAGCGCTATATTTAATGTGCCTATCGCCGAGGAGGTCGTCAAACGCGGCTACATCGTTGCCGACTATGCCAGAACAGACCTTGACCCAGATGAAAATAACGTCGTTGGTCCTGCTCAGGCGGCTTATCCGGATTATGACTGGGCGACCCTGGCGGTATGGGCGTGGGGAGGCATGCGCGTAATTGACTATCTGGTGACATCAGAGATGGTCGATAAAAACAAGATTGCCTTTACCGGTCACTCTCGCGGCGGTAAAACCGCCTTACTGGCAGGTGCCCTTGATGAAAGAATTGCTCTGGTTGTGCCCAACGGTTCCGGCTGCGGCGGAGCAGGCTGCTACCGATTTGAGGGCGAAAAATCCGAGACATTGGAGCGGATAACAGCACCTGATAGATTTGCCTACTGGTTTGTCCCACGGTTTCGCGATTTCGCCGGCAAGGAGACCAGACTTCCCTTCGACCAGCATTTTCTAAAGGCGATGGTGGCTCCTCGGGCGCTCGTTTCGGTTGATGCGCTGGGCGATTTATGGGCCAATCCCTACGGCACGCAGCAGTCGCATCGCGGGGCACAGCCTGTATTTGAGTTTTTGGGTGCCGCCGACAAGCTCGGCATCTATTTCCGCACCGGCGGACACGCTCAAAATGAGGACGATTGGCGCACGCTCGTTGACTTTGCGGATAAAATCTTTTTTGGGAAAACGCCGGCCAGTGGAAAACGCTTTGACCAACTGCCGTTCCCCGATGCGCCGAAGCCCTTTTCCTGGCCCGCACCGAAAGGCAAATAGGTCTTGCCCGGCACATGCTAAAGTGCCTAAAGTGTCGAGTGACTAAAGTGCCTAAAATTATAACTTTCAACTTTATAGGAGCGGAGTTATGAAAAAGCAAAGGGGATTTATCCGCCAGACGGACGGCGGATTTACCTTAATTGAGCTGCTGGTGGTAATCGCTATCATCGCGATTCTAATGGCGATATTGATACCGACGTTGCAACGAGCCAGAGAGCAGGGAAAACGCGCAACCTGTCTTAACAATCTACACCAGTTTCAGCTTGCATGGATCATGTATGCGGATGAGAATGACGACAAGATTGTCAATGGCGCGATGGGCTATGGTCCCCCTTACAACACAAGCTTCGGCCATGCAAATGAAATGGCATGGGTGCTCGACTGCTGCGCGTCCGATTGGGCAAGTGGAGGACAACTGCCGGAAAATACACAGAAGGACAGGTTAAAAGGAGGGTCGTTGTGGCCCTATGTCAAGGACACAAAACTCTACCGCTGCCCGACAGGTACGCGTGGAGAAATGCTGACGTACACTACAATGTTTTCGATGAATGCTATTTGCTACGCGGAAGTCCTGAAAGAGCCTGGCGTGTACATCAAAAGAAGGAGCGACATTCACAGTCCGGCGCCGGCCTATAGGCTTGTTTTTATTGACGAAGGCTGGGTATCTCCGGATGCGTTTGCGGTGCACTACGGCGGCGAGGAGCGGTGGTGGGATGACCCACCTGTCCGACACGGTGACGGCACAGATGTGACTTTTGCTGATGGGCACGCTGACTACAAAAAGTGGACAGGCACCGACACCATCAAGCGTGGCAGAGCCGTCCAGCGCGGGCACGTCGGTGACTGGACGCCCGAAACAGACCAGGGCTTTCAGGACCTGTACTGGATGCAGAAGGGCTGCTGGGGAAAATTAGGCTATACGCCCACTCATTGATAGGGCCGCACTGCAGGATGTGGCTGCCACAGACCCTTACTGGCAATGTTTGGCTAAGGTGCTCTCCATTAACTCGCGTAGGGCCGTTAGCGTCAGATCGATATCCTCGGTGGTGATGCCGTAGTGAGTTACGGCCCTGAGCCGGTGCGGTCCCACAGATAATAATCTTATCCCTTTCCTTGCAAGCCCTGTCACGAGTTTCTCAGCGGTCAATCGCTCGCTCGTCAACTGAAAGTAGACAATATTGGTTTGCGTCTTTGCCAGGTCAATGGATAGGCGCTTGATGCGGGCAATGCCTTCGGCTAAACGCCGGGCGTTTTTATGGTCTTCGGCGATCCTCTCCACCATCTGTTCTAAAGCGACGATTCCCGCAGCCGCGATTATCCCCGACTGGCGCATGCCGCCGCCTAAGACCTTGCGGATTCTCCGGGCCTGGGCGATGAACCTTTTCGAGCTACATACAACTGAACCAATCGGCGCAGAGAGGCCTTTTGAAAGACAAAAGCTCAGCGAATCGACGCTGCGAGTCAGCTCTTTCACATCCTCGCCCAGTGCGACAGCAGCATTAAATATCCGGGCGCCATCTAAGTGCACGGCAAGGCCTCGGCTTTTAGCCAGTGCTGCAACGGCATCGGTGTATGGGGGTGTAAGAGCAGAGCCATTGCAGCGATTGTGGGTGTTTTCCAGGCAGATAAGTCGAGTCCGGGGGAAATGAACATCGTCGCCGCGAATTGCTGCTTCAATGTCTTCCAGCCGCATTGTGCCGTCCGGTTGATTGGCGATGGTGTGGGGGTGTATTCCGCCCAGCGCCGACATGCCGCCGGCCTCGTAGAGGAATGTGTGTGATTGGTCGCCCAGAATGACCTCATCTCCGCGTCCGCAGTGGGTAAGTAGGCACACCAGGTTTCCCATTGTTCCGCTGGCAACTAACAGCGCCGCCTCTTTTCCCATCCGCTCGGCAGCCAATTTCTCAAGCCGATTCGTCGTAGGGTCCTCGCCGAACACGTCATCGCCCAGTTCAGCACGGTAAATAGCCTCGCGCATCGCCGGCGTCGGCAGAGTGACTGTGTCACTGCGTAAGTCAATCGTCTTCATATTGCTTTTCCCCAGATCACGCTGCTACAACCGTCTCTCACCGCGACAACTCTCGCGCCTTTTATGCTCCTGTACTCATCTGCCTGTCTATACGTAGTTCTACGTATTTTTGAATATTTCGCCTTTTTTGTATTTTTTTTCTTGCCTTTTGCGACAACCCCGACCATAATACCATTTGTCGAAGCGGCGGCATAATAATAGATAAGAAACGCAGGAAACCAGCGATCCGGCCGGTTTGAGGCGTAGGGGTGGTAGTACTTCGTTGATGCATCTTTGAGACCCAAGCGGAAATTTTCGCGAATTTTTGACAATTGTATCAACTTCGGGCCTTTCGCAAACGCCTCCATTATAGATAGATGGAGTGTGCGAGTATGCGATGTGAAGGGAAAAGCCGGGCATGGGATGCTAAGGCGGCCTCAGGCAGACTGGAGAGTACGCCCACACGTTGCCGACCTGCATCTAAACGTAAGTTCTTCATCAATAATCACTTATCAATTGCCAATCTGAATGGTTTCACCCTCATCGAGCTTTTGGTCGTGATTGCCGTCATTGCGCTATTGATGGCCATATTGCTGCCCACTCTGCAGAGGGTAAGAAGACAGGCAAGAGCCGTCGGCTGCCAGTCGAACCTGAGACAATGGGGCACTATCTGGGCGACGTTGACGCTCGAAGACGACGGGCATTTCCCCGGGCCTTGGCCTCTCGATGAGCCCTGGCCTCCTCCTGGTGAGCCCTGGCCTGTTGGCGAGCCCCGGCCTGACGGGCCTCCTTTGGGGCCTTGGTGGGTCTGGGGGGGGCCGTATTGGGACCGGCATTTGTACGATCAGACCCAGGGCATACGCTGCTGTCCCATGGCCACAAAACCTGCAAACCCAACTGGTGAGGGCAGCCCGGCGGGCGGAACGTTCTTGGCCTGGGGCAGGTCTTGGCCGGACGAGGGGTACCCGCGAGATAATCACGGCAGCTATGGCACAAACTTCTGGCTTTATCCGTCTTCCTGGTGGTATCGGCGTGCTCACGAGCGCGATCCATATTTCTGGAGGACCCCTCACGTTA
>Ga0315280_10008998_pt1 | contig 12953 bp, 8 predicted proteins | sample YL17G06_40_MG_FD_203697 | JGI IMG/M metagenome (GOLD analysis project Ga0315280, IMG submission 203697) | Sediment microbial communities from Yellowstone Lake, YNP, Wyoming, USA - YL17G06_40 | ecosystem: Environmental > Aquatic > Freshwater > Lake > Sediment | place: USA: Wyoming | collected...
AACGCACCGGCCAATTCTGGACTCTTCCCGGAGAACAGCACCTGATGGCCCTCGAAGTAGCCCGACGCAACGACGATTGGGACGAAATCTGGGAACTGACCCAAGGACAGTGACAAGATGCGCCCCTGCCCATGCATCGGGAAAAACTGTCCTTGACTGTCTTTCGCTCGCGATGGAATATTGTTTGGTAAGCTTTGAGTTCGCTTTCTCGCAAATCCTTCCGAGCTGGCGCGTGGGATTGAACGAGGAAAGCAATAGGGGGCAGACCGAAGGGAGTGATCTGCAATGCAAATGAAAACGCTACGGGTTGGTTGGATGATGGCCGCCCTGCTTTTTCTCCCTCTTGGTGGCGGAGTAGGTTTTGCGGATTCGATTGATCCGGGCGATACGGTGGATGACACACTGGAGTTTGACGAGCCTGTCCACCGCTACACGTTCGACGGCGACAAGGATGACTATGTGACAATCCTCGTGCTCGACGTGGACGACGACGATGATTTTTATCCGTCCATTCGGTTGGAAGGTCCGTATGGACTCTTCGCCTTGAACACCGACTCGCGAGCCGCAATGATCTGTTGCTTCGGTTTGCCCGCCGACGGCGAATATACCATCGCGGTGACCGGGAGCGGCAGACCCGGCGGCAACTATGATTATGTTCTCTCGTTTGTCTCTTCGGGCGATGAGAACGATGGCGGTGCGATCTCGTACGGCCAGACGATTCAGGCCGCAATCTCGCCGGACGGAGATCTCGATGGCTACAGATTTCATGGCCACCACGGCGATCGCGTGAGAATCCGGGTCGCCGATCTTCAAGGCCTCAGCCATTTCCATCCGCACGTGGACCTTGTCGGCCCAGACGGCCGGGTGGAGGGCGATTCGGGCGATAACGACGCCGAAATTGACGAAGAACTCGACGATTCGGGTGACTATACAATCATCATTTGGGGTGGCGATCCCGACTGGGAAGGCGGCGCTTATGAACTGACACTGACCGGGCCGGGAGTTATCCCCACGCCCACGCCAACACCGATTCCCACGCCAACTCCTGTCCCGCTGCCCGATTTGCGCGTTGCCGAAGCCGATATTGGCCCCGCGGCTCCAACACGCCTCAAGCCCGGCGATTCTGTCGCGGTGAGCGCCTTCATTGACAATCTAGGTCAGCCGGCTGGTCCCTTCTGGGTCGAGTTTTGGGGTTCACGCACCGGTGGCCTGACTCTCGATGAGTTCATCTGCGATTCCCAATATGTTCCGGGGCTAGGTCTGCTTGGCTCTTATCCTTTCGAGGCCCTCCGGCCACTTTACACCTTGCCGGATGGACCCTATTCTGTGGTCACGGTCGTGGACCGTCCAGGGATGGTCGGCGAATGGGACGAGGGCAACAACCGGTTCGTCATACCGGGCAAACGCCTGCTTGTTTTGCGCCCGCCGGCCAATGTGGATTTGGTCGTCCAGGGCGCTAATGTCAGTCCGAAGCCGCCACAGGCCGGCCAGGTGGCCACGTTCAGCGGCACTGTCCGCAACGTCGGAGCGCAGAACTCGGGCTTTTTCTGGATCGAATTCTGGCGGTCGCCCGACGCGGTCTATCCTCTGCTGGGAAACATGGTCTGCGACTCGATTCCGATCGGCGATCTGGCTCCCGGCGGAGCCATAAACCTCGGCGCTTATCCGCGAGCGATTTACACGGGCGTGCCTCTCAAGGGTCGGATTGGCATTTTTGTGGACCGACCCGACACGGTCAACGAAACTGACGAAACGAATAACTACGAGTTCACGCCGAGTGCAGGTCCCCCGCCGGGAGACATGGATCTATGGGTCTCGTCCGCCGCGGATTTCACCCCGGCCGCACCCGTCGAACTTCAGCCCGGCTCCATGCTTTCTTTCACGGTGAACCTCATAAATAGTGGGCCACACGACACCGGCTCGTTCTGGCTGGAGTTCTGGGGGTCGCGCACGGGCGGTGTGACATTGGATACTCTCCTGTGCGATTCGCTCCTCGTGCCTAATTTGGGGGCGGTGCAGCCTGTTCACTACTCCGTGAGCCGACCGCTCTATGCGATTCCCGATGGTCCCTATTCGGTCGTTGTGGTGGCCGACCGCCTGGGCCAGGTTGCCGGCGACTGGCCGGGCAACAATCGTCGCGCGATCGCTAGCAAACGACTCCTGATGATTCGCCCGCCATCCCAGGCCAATCTGAAGGTCGAGGGATTCGCCTTTGGCGGCTCGAGCGTCCTAACGCGGGGCGGCGCTGTGACACTGGCGGGGGCCGTGCGCAATGTCGGCAGTCAGGCCACCGGCCCCTTCTGGATCGAGTTCTGGGCAAGCTGCAACCAGCAGTATCCAACGCTCGATTGGTTTGTGTGCGATTCGATCTGGCTCAGCGGTCTGGAGCCGGGAGCCTCGGTTAACCTTTCGCTCTATCCGCGGACGCTCTACAATACGATACCGCCAGGATTCTATGCCATCGGGTGCTTCGTTGACCGCGACGACATGGTCAGTGAGACCGACGAGACGGACAACTACACATTTCTCACCGGCTACCAGGTGTTCTGAATCCCGTCGGCGGTAGCACAGGCATCTTGCCTGTGAAAGCATCGGGCAAAACCCAATACTGTTCACTTAGGCATTGTGGCACGGGCGTCCCGCCCGTGTTTCATGCTGAAATCGGCAATCCAGAATCCGAAATCCCAAGAGGCACAAACCTTGCTCGCTTGGCCAGAATGTCGGCCAAACGGTCGCCCAGTGGTCGGATTCCAGACCCAGATGCGTGCGCTGTGTCCGGCAAACGTTCGCCAAAGGGGTTGAATCCCGTGGCGGCCTATGTTTCAGTTTGTGGCTGAAATGCGGCCACGGGGAAATGGGAAGGAGCTATTTCTATGAAACGTTGTTTGGGTTACTGGTGGCTGGCTGCACTGGTCAGCCTGCTTCTGTCTGGGCTACGACTTTATGGTGAGCCTGCGGCGGGTGAGCTTCAACTGGCGGGTCCTTCGCAGCCGGGATGGGCAAAGCCTTCGGACAATCCCGCGCTCTGGATTCCACCTGAGAAATGGTCGCTACCAGCGATTCGCCCTCCCAAACCGCGTGTTTTGACTCCTGCCGAGAAAGCCGCCCTGCCTCCACCCGACTGGATGGTGATCTATACGCCCGCGACCGGCGAGGTCCGCAATGAGCCGCCACCGCAGGGAGCCGGCCTTTTTCTCAATCTGGCGGCGTATTCCTCGCCATCGTCCACGGGCCTTTTGGGCCAGTTGCCAACTCTTTTGAATGTCATCGGGACTGACGAACGCCAGCGAGTCTCGCCAACGACAGGTTTCCCCTGGCGTGTGATTGGCAAGACCTTTATGCGGTTTCCCAACGATTCGAGCTGGGTCGGATCAGGCGCTCTGGTTGACTCGTTCCACGTCCTCACCGCCGGCCATGTGATTTATGATCCAAAAGAAGGTGGCTGGGCCAAGGAGATCGAGTTTGTCCCCGGCATGGATGGCAACTATGCGCCCTTCAGCTCGGCCTGGGCCGATGTGCAAAAACTGTATTCGCTGGCGGGGTGGGTGGATTCCAGCGACCCCGATTATGATTTGGGGTTGATTACCCTCGATCGCAACGTCGGTACCATTATCGGCTCGCTGGGCCTATATGTCCCGAAGTCGCTCGACTACTATCCCGGCCGGACGTTCAACCTGGCCGGCTACCCAGACGATCTTGCCGGAGGACTTGGCCTTTACTGGGCAGCAAATGTCGCAACGCGGGCAACCGACAATGTTCTCTTTCACGTCATTGACTCATCAGGCGGCCAGAGCGGCAGTCCCATCTGGCAGTATCTCTCCGACACCGACCTGCACCAGATCGTGGCGGTTCACACCTCTGGCGGCACGTCCGAGAACAGCGGGACGCGAATCAGCGCCGTGCGGTTTGACACGATCGGGTCGTGGCTAAAGGCAGACCCGCGGCCAACCGATTTCGCGGACTTGATTGATGACGGCGTGAGCTATGCCGGATTCAGTCCCCCGAGCGTTTCCAGCGGCGCGCCGTTCGAGGTCCATGCCGACGTTCGCAACATCGGAACGACGACGGCCCTCAGCTTCGATGTGACCTTCTACTCCTCCGCCGACCAGGCCATCACGGCGTCGGACTACCCGGTCGGTGTTGTGCACGCGAACAATCTCCAACCTTTCGATTATGTGACGTGCTCGTGGAGCGGTTCTTTCCCCGGCAATATTCCATTGGGCAATTACTACGTCGGGTGGATCATTGACTCGGGCAACACGGTGGCGGAGATCAGCGAAACAAACAACACAGCCTATTTGCCCGGGCAACTAATCGTCGGAACACCGCCCAACATCCATTTTGCCTGGGGCGATTTCAACCCCGCCGCTCCGATTCAGCTTGCCCCTGGTGATCCACTCACGCTTGTGGCCCACATCCAAAACACGGGCGGAAGCACCGCCAGAAGCTTCTGGCTCGAATTCTGGGGGTCGCGAACCGGCGGTCTGACCAAGAACATCCTGGTGGCCGACTCGAAGCGGCCCGATCCGATCAACCCCGGCATTACGCTGCCATTTTCGACCGTGATGCCCGTGAACAGCATACCCGATGGACCCTATACCGTCGTCATGGTCGCCGACCGCCCCAACGAAGTTGCCGAGGCGAATGAACTCGACAATCGGGTGGTCGTCGGGAGCAAACGGCTGCTCGTCATCCGGCCCCAAACCAACGCCGATCTTGCGGTCAGCGGTTTTTCGTTCGCACCCAACCCAGCCTATTCGGGCCAGCCGCTGCAACTGGGCGGTATTGTGCAAAACATCGGCTCGGAAGACAGCGGCCCCTTCTGGATCGAGTTCTTTGGCTCCTATGGTCACGTGTATCCCTATATAGATTTCCTCCTGTGCGATTCGATCTGGGTGAACAATCTGGCTCCAGGGGCCAGCATAGACCTCGCCACTTACTCGCGGACGCTCTATGGCACACCGTCGGGGACTTTCATGGTGATCGTCGTGGTGGACCGCCTTGATCAGGTCAACGAGCGCGACGAAACAAACAACTATCAATCCCGCGACATCATTCGCTTGAATACAACGGCGGCCCACGACAAAGCGGCCGACGCATCCTCGTCTGTTCTGCCCAACCTGACCGTCATCAGTGCCGACTTTCAACCCCAGAGTCCCTACCAGGCGCCACCAGGGGCGCCATTGACGATTTGGGCGCAAATAGCGAACCAAAGCGAAACGGCGGCCGGCCCGTTCTGGGTGGAGTTTTGGGGATCACGAACCGGTGGCCTGACGCTCGACGAATTCCTGGCCGATTCGCTTTACGTCAACGGTCTGGGGCCTTTTGCCGCCCTGGATATCAACGTCAGTCGTCCACTCTATAGCATCCCGGACGGCCCCTACACGATGGTGGTTGTGGTGGATCGCCCATGGATGGTCAGCGAATGGGACGAGCGAGATAATCGCCGTGCTGTGGCCGGAAAACGCCTTCTGACCATTCGACCACAGACGCAGGCGAACCTCACGATCAATGGATTCAACATCAGTCCGAATCCATTGCACCGTGGCTCGCTGATCGCCCTCAGCGGGCGCGTGCTCAACCTCGGCACCGAAAGCACCGGGCCGTTTTGGATCGAATTCATCGGCACGCGAACGCCCGACACTCCGGAAGTGGACTTCTTCCTGTGCGACTCAATCCTGGTCCAGGATTTGCCGCCAGGCGGATTCGTCGAACTATCCAGTTATTCGCGCACCGTTTATTCCTCTTGGGATGTCCCGGTCGGCCCGATGGCGGTGATTTGCTTTGCCGACCGAACCGACCTCGTGAACGAGACACACGAAGAAGACAACTATGTGATCCTGAAGGGCTATTCCATCAGCCCGTGAGGTGGGCAAGAGGCGAGAGATTAGAGGCTGGAAGATTTGAATGGAGGGCCGGGGGCCTCGCCGGTGTCGTTTTTGTCCCCCTGTGGGCATCCCACAGGCCCAGGACCAATTGCGATTGTGACAAACGTTTCATGTTGTAAGGGCAATTCATGAGTTACCCCGCTAGAACCCAGAAAAACATCCCGAACTGTATCCGAGGCGAAAAATGGCAAACGGTGGCGCAATTCTCGAACGATTTCGACTTCATGGCAAGGTGGCCATTGTGACCGGCGCTTCGGGCGGATTGGGCGGCGCGATGGCCGAAGCTCTGGCCGAGGCGGGCGCCGATTTGATTGTCGCCAGCCGCCGACGCGAGCGCCTCGACGCAATCATCGAGTATGCCGACCGTCTTGGCAGACACTGTGTTCCCGTTGTCCGCGATCTCGAAATACCGGATCAGGTGCGCGAGGTGATTCGGGCAGCCGAGGAAAAGTTCGGACACCTCGATATCCTCGTCAATGCGGCGGGAACGATCCACCGCGACCACCCCGAAGATTTTCCCGAATCGGCCTGGGATCGGGTTCTCAATCTCAACCTAAAAAGCGTCTTTATCGCCTGTCAGGAAGCGGGCCGGCGCATGATTGCCCAACGGAGCGGCAAGATCATCAATATCGCCTCGATGCTCTCCTTCACAGGGGGCCTTTATGTCTCTGCCTATGCGGCCAGCAAGGGCGCCGTGGCCCAATTGACCAAGGCGCTGGCCAACGAATGGGCACGTTACAATGTCCAGATCAACGCCATCGCGCCCGGCTATTTCCGAACCGAACTGACTCGGGCGATTTACGAAGACCCCGTACGCAATAAGGAGATTCTCGACCGTCTTCCGGCCCAACGGTGGGGAGAGCCGGCTGACCTCAAAGGCGCGGTCGTGTTTCTCGCCTCTTCGGCCTCGGATTACGTCAATGGCTGCATTCTTGCTGTGGATGGCGGCTGGCTGGGCCGCTGAAGGTGGCCGTTGCCTACCGAATGGCAAACGAGAGTGTCACAGGTCCTCCAGGCGTTGCTGGCGGCGGAGGCGCTCCGTCTCTTTGCGCAGCGTCTCGACCTCTTTGAGGAGGGTCTTCCGGTTTTCCTCGAGCGCCTTGAGGCGTAATTCGATTGGTTCTTGACCGGCGGCCGGATCGCGAAGCGATAGCGGAGCATAGACACGTTTTTCGAGTGAACCGAGACGGCTATCCATCTGCTCCACAATCTCAGTCCAACTCTCCACTTTTCTCGTTGCGGCACCTGACCGCTTGCGGCTTCGCTCCGCAAAGTCGCGCTGCATTTCCTCGAGCGACTTAAGAGTCGGTTCGATCTTCTCGATGCGCGCGAGCAGAGTGTTGATCTTTTCGACCAGATCGGCTTTGATCATCAATCTGTCGAGTTTCTCGAGCGTGGGCGACGTCGCGCGGGCGATGGCCATCACGCCCTGCATTTTTTCGAGCCGCGCAATGACCGGCTCGAGTCTCTTGAGGTCATCGGTCAGCTTGCGAAGTTGCTCGGTTGTCGGCTCAACGCTGGTTTTGGCCGCTTGCGCTCCAGAGGGCGCGGGAGCAGGACTGGCGCGACCGGACCAAAGAATCGCCCCTGCTGCCAAACATAACATCAGGTTTCTCGCGTTCATTGGGTGTTTCCTCCGTTTCTCTCGCGCTGTGTCGTTGTGGTTCGATCTTCATGTTTACCACAACGTCACGACGTGGTCACAGCGTCTCAGAGCACTTGCGAATTCGTGCACCTTTCTGCGGAGTCCTCTTCATGCGAACCTTGCCGCACCGAGGACAAACCCACTTCCGCTGCTTGTGGAAGAGGCGTTTTTGTTCGACCATTCTTATGGAACATTGTGGGCAATACACGAGACCGCCTCGTTCCAGCCGTAAAGTACAAAGGATGGTTCACAGCCCGCCGAAATCCTCGCGCCGCTTGAGGCCGGCAGGCCAGCACGGTTCGTGAACCGCCCCCTAGCGAATCAGAAGATCGGCCAAAAAGCAACATAACAACAAAAGACCCACCACACCGTTGACGTTGAAGAAGGCCACGCCCACCTTCGATAGGTCGTCTGATTTGACAATCCGGTGCTCGTAGATGAGCAGGGCGCCGACCAGAATTATGCCAACCAGGAAAAGCGGTCCGCTCCCGGTCATTCCGGCAAAGGCCAATATTGCCAACCAGGCAAACAGGTGAAGGATCGCGGAGGTCACTAGCGCCGGCGCGATACCGAAACGGGCGGGAATCGAATGGATGCCCTTCGACATGTCGAATGCATAGTCTTGGCAGGCATAAATGATGTCGAAACCCGCCGTCCAAAGCAATACCGCCAGACTGAGAACCATCGGGCGGGGATCGAACGAGCCGCGAACCGCAATCCACGCCCCGACCGGCGCAATCCCCAGTGCCACTCCGAGCACGAAGTGTGTCGTCCACGAGAAACGCTTCACGTAGGAATAGCCAAGGAGGATGAGCAGTGCAATCGGCGAAAGCTCGAACGCCAGCCGGTTGAGAGCGTATGCCGCCGCGATAAACAGCGCGATGTGAAAGAGCACGAAAGCCCAAACGAAGCGCGGCGCGAGAAGACCCGTCACAAGAGCACGATTGCGCGTCCGGGGGTTCTCGCGGTCCTGGTCAATGTCGGCCAGCCGATTGAACGCCATCGCCGCCGACCGCGCCGCGTAGCAAGCCAGAACGATCAAAGCAAAGATACGAAGCGACGGAAAACGGTTCCCGACTGCCGGGTAGTCGCGTGAGGCAAGAAGCATCGCCATCAAGGCAAACGGCAGCGCGAAAAGCGTGTGCTCGAACTTGATCATTTCGAGGACGATCCGGATGCGCCGGAAAAGTTCTTGTCTAACACTGGCTCTATTTTCCTGCATTGCACGGCCTGAGCATCGCGAAATGAAAAACCAGCCATGAGAAGCCAAATAGCAAGGCCTGAAACTTGCGACCTGAAACTCGCGACCGTTAGAGGTCGTCCAGTGTCCAACTGGGGTCGGCGTTCAGCGCCAGATCATTATCGCTTCGGCCGGCGCGGGCCAGGTGATAGCCCAGTCCGGCGACCATCGCGGCGTTGTCGGTGCAAAGGGTCAGTGGGGGCATCCACAACCGCTTGGGGACGAAAGGCTGAAGGCTGAAGGCTGAAGGCTGAAGGTCACAAGCCCCACGCTGCATTCTTTGCAGTGTTTGCCGCAATCCCGAATTACACGCCACGCCGCCAACAACCGCCAGTGAATCGAGCCGTTCTTGCTTGAGCGCCATGCGCGTCTTTTCGAGAAGCGAATCAATGACGGCTGCCTGGAAAGAGGCTGCGATGTCGCACAGACGGGCGCGATCGCGGCGAATCGTCTCGATCCCTATCTTCTCCACATAGTGCAAAACAGCGGTTTTCAGGCCGCTGAAAGAAAAATCGAGCGTCTTGTCGCGAGCCAGCGGGCGCGGAAAACGAATCGCGGCCGGATTGCCCTCGCGCGCCAACCGATCAATAATCGGCCCTCCCGGATAGCCAAGCCCCAGGAGTTTCGCCACCTTGTCGTAGGCCTCGCCGACGGCGTCGTCGCGCGTTTCGCCGAGAGTGCGGTAGCACCCTGGCTGCTCGACGCGGGTCAGGCTGGTGTGACCGCCCGAAATCGCCAGGCCCAGATAAGGATAGCGCGGGCAAGGAGCCGATACTCGCCGCTGTGAGCTCGCCCTCTTGTCGTCGGTTTTTGTCACAGGCAAGAGGCCTGTGCTACCGGCTTCGGGATCGAGGGTTTGTAGGGTATGTGCTTCGGCGCTCTGGCGCAGAAAAGGCGAATAGAGATGGGCGGCAACGTGGTGGACGGCAACGAGCGGGAGTTTGCCTGCAAATGCCAGCGCTTTGGCAAATTCGAGTCCGACAAGCAGCGACCCAACCAGTCCTGGACCACGTGTCACGGCGACCAGGCCGATCTCGCCGAGACCAATACCGCTGCGCCGAAACGCCAATTGGACAACGGTCGAGATATTTCGAATGTGGGCGCGTGAAGCCAATTCGGGAACAACACCGCCATAAGGGGCGTGGAGCCGCTCCTGCGACCAAACGATATTTGACAAGACTTCGCGCCCGTCGCGGACCACTGCCGCCGAAGTCTCATCGCACGACGTTTCGATTCCCAGGACCAGCATCAAAGAACCTCGAACGATGAAGCATCAATTATGAACGATAAACGGAATTGAACACCAAAAGACGACCGGAAAAAGACAAAAAGATTAACAGCGGCAAACCAAATGGCTGCCCTGGCTCTTATCCTTTGTCTTTTTTCCATTCATCATTCATCGTTCCTCGTTCATCGTTTTCTTTTGCTGACTCCACCAGGGGGAAATAGACGCGGAAGACGGTTTGCTCGCCGGGTCGGCTCTCGACCTCGATGTGGCCATTGTGCGCCTCGACGATGCATCGGACCACATAGAGTCCCAGTCCCGCGCCGTCTGAGCTCCCTCTGTCGCTCCAGCGCTCGAAGCGCTCAAAAATGCGAGGGAGCATCTCGGGCGAGATTCCCGGCCCCGTGTTGACAATCTCGACCAGTGCCCATCGCTTGGTCCCCGCATTGTCCAGGCGCTCGATGACGTTCAAGGACGCTTCGACTTTTCCCTTCTCGCCGGCATATTTCACGGCGTTGTGAAAGAGATTGCCGAGGGCGCGAAAGAGTAGGTTCTCGTCCCCGGCGACCAGGATCTCTCCGGGTCCAACACGAAAGGTCATCTCCACGTTGCGCTTGCGCGCTTCGAGCTCCGTAATCGGCCGCAGGTCCTCGATGGTCTCGCCGAGATTGACCGGTAGATTGAGGATTTCGAGGCGGCCCGCCTCAACCCGACAGGTTGTCAGGAAATTGTCCACGAGCGAAAGGATGCGTTGGCTGTTGATCGAAATCAGTTCGAGAAACTCGCGTGAGCGAGGGTGGAGACCGCCGCCCTCGCCCTCCATGGCCATGTCCGTGTAACCAATAATCGTTCCGAGCGGCACCTTGATGTCGTGGGTGATCATCGAGATGAGGTCTTCGCGCATCTGGCGCGTTTCGATCTCGCGAAAGGCTCGTTCGACGGCGCTGCGGAGCGCATCGAACTCGTAGGGCTTTGGGATGTAGTCGAAGGCCGATTGACGGATGGCCCGGATGACGGATTCGGTCGAGACAAAACCGGTGATCGCAATGACCAATGTGTTGGCGCAGTTCTCCTTGACATAGCGCATCAGGTCGTAGCCGTCGCACTCCGGCATCCGGATGTCGGTGATGACGAGATGATAGTTGCCGTCGCGCAGTTTGGCTAGAGCTTCAGCACCGCTATAGGCGACGTCGGCACAATAGCCCGCCGCCTCGAAAAGCGATTGGAGACTGTCGGCCATGCGCTTTTCGTCATCAACGATCAGGAGACGCTTTTCCCTCAACATAGTCGTGCTCGGCACCGAAGTCGGAGTCAATGAATGTTGATACCTTTCGATAGGCTGACGGTCCGCGCTCCCCATTTCCAGTCCAATCGCTCCCGTTCAAACGATGGCATTATCAGTTTCGGCGTCAAAAAAGTGGCACTTATCCATGTTCATGCGGAGGGGTTTCACCTCGTCTATCTCAGCGGCGACGTGGGCGTCGAGGCGGGCGATCAGATTCGACCTGCCTGTGCTGAGATACATATAGAGCTCTGCGCCCATCGGCTCAATCAGTTCGACCTTGGCGGCGATCATGGCACTTTCGCCGAGCGCCTCGGCGCGGAAGGTCGGGTCGTAGAAGTCCTCGGGCCGAATGCCAAAGATCGCCCGCCTGCCCGCCGGACTGACTTTGTCGCGCAACTTTCGCGGCACCTTGATTCGCAGCATCCCGTCGGTGAAAACCAGATCGGCGTCCTCGCCTTCGATCACTCCGCTGATGAAATTCATCGGCGGGCTGCCGATGAACCCAGCGACAAATCGGTTGGCCGGATGGTCGTAAAGTTCCAGCGGTTCGGCGATCTGTTGAACAATCCCATCTTGCATTACCACAATGCGATCCCCCATCGTCATCGCCTCGACCTGGTCGTGGGTGACGTAGATCATGGTTGTCTGGAGACGACTGTGGAGTTTGCTGATTTCGGCGCGCATCTGGACCCGCATCTTGGCGTCGAGGTTGCTCAACGGCTCGTCGAACAAGAAGACCTGGGGTTTGCGAACAATCGCGCGCCCCACCGCCACGCGCTGGCGCTCGCCGCCCGACAGCGCCTTGGGTTTGCGATCGAGCAGGTCGCTGATGCCCAGAATCTGGGCCGCCTCACGCACGCGCTTTTCGATTTCCGCCTTCGGGAAACGGCGCAATTTGAGCCCAAACGCCAGGTTCTTATAAACGGTCATGTGCGGATAGAGAGCGTAGTTCTGGAACACCATGGCGATGTCGCGGTCCTTGGGCGGAACATCATTAATCCGCCGTTCGTTAATGAAAATCTCTCCGCGGCTCACCTCTTCGAGGCCGGCGATCATCCGCAAGGTCGTGGATTTCCCGCAGCCCGACGGGCCAACGAGAACAAGGAACTCCTTGTCCTTGACCTCGAGTGTCATATCGTTGACCGCGATCACGTCGGGGGGATAGTTCTTGGTGACATTTCGAAGGATGACTTCGGCCATACCTTTTGCGAGCCTCCCATCCTCGATAGGACCGCTCTTCCAGCCTTCGCTCTGGGAATTCCTTTTTCACAGCCGCCGGGGGGTATGTCCAGCATTTTCTTAGGCGCTCCATCGTTCGGGGTGCATGTCTGAATTCCATTTGTCGTGAACCTCATAACAGGCGCCAGTGCGAACCGCACCGAGGCCGTTGTGGTTTCTATATCGCGCATAAAGTATCGTGTGGCGGCAGGATGGTCGGGTGACGTCGGTCGTCGCCAGTGTTCGTGGAGAGAGGTCTTTCGCGCATTGCGCGCCAACCCAAAGCCGCCAAGGCGCAAGCGATTGCGGAAAGAGTCGTTCTTGGGCGTCCTGAAGGGACGAGCGAAAATAGCCGGGGGCAACGCCCCTGGAAAACGACGGCCCCGCGGTGGTCAAGCCCTGACGGGGCGCGCCAACGGCGGGTTGGGCCGGCTGGTTTCGCTCGCTCCTAC
>Ga0315280_10009000_pt1 | contig 12951 bp, 23 predicted proteins | sample YL17G06_40_MG_FD_203697 | JGI IMG/M metagenome (GOLD analysis project Ga0315280, IMG submission 203697) | Sediment microbial communities from Yellowstone Lake, YNP, Wyoming, USA - YL17G06_40 | ecosystem: Environmental > Aquatic > Freshwater > Lake > Sediment | place: USA: Wyoming | collected...
GGACCGATAACACTCGATGGGCTTTTCATCGATATCCCCTCCGACTTCTTCCTACTAGCCTACTTTGAATGCTCATATATCCACTTCACCTTCTCCGCAATCCGAGGTAGAGTGCCGACGCGACGAGGAACACGGAATCGCATATATTGGGCCACAGGGGGAAGTAAACCCACCCGTCGAAGAAGGTCGTGAACTTAAGCGCTATTCCGATGGTGCCGATGATGCAGACGATTGTCGGGATCTGCTTGAAGACATCCGTCCAAGAGGCCTTCAACGCCCATCGGATGTAGCTCTCCTTCAACCTGCCTAGGAAGCTAAAACCTATCAACCGGATTCTCCTCAAGGTGTACTCTTTAGTAGATTGTGTAGAGGGAGGCGTCCGCTCTTGTAGAGTATGTAGATGGAGGCGACCGCGACGGCGAGGATTATCAGTATCCCGGCGATGTAGGCGGGGCTCAGCCCGATGGAAACTGTCGGTGCGGTGACGGTGAAACTGCCGGTCTGTGTGCCGACCTGCACCGTGTGGGTGCCCTCAGCCTGTGACGAGACCTTGAAGGTCACGGTCGTCGAGATGCCCCCTGCGAGGGTGCCGGTCTTCGTCTCCTTGGTCTCGCCATCGAGCTTCAGCTCGGCTGAGTAGGTGCCTGACTGCTCGCCCGTGTTCTTCACGGTCACCGACACGGTCACCTCGGCACCTGGTGCCACATCGGCAGGGCTCACGACGAGTCCCGTAAATGTGAAGGCCGCAGGAGTTGGAGTCTTCATGACCGTGAAGCTTCCCGTCAGGTCTCCAACTTTGACGGCGTAGGTCCCAGCCGTGGTCTTTGAGATGCTGAAGCTTACCATCGTGCTCGCTCCACCTGCGAGTGTGACGGGCTTGGACTGCTCCTTGACACCGTTGACCAGCAGGTCGACCGTGGTGCTGCCCTCGAGGTCGCCGACGTTGGTAACCAGTAAGTTTATGGTGACAACGGCAACAGATTTCTCTATCCACGCCTCACCTATCTCCCCGTGGGGTCCAGTGATGATGAGACCGGAGAGTACGAACTCGGCTGGCTTCGGTGAAGGTGGCGGTGTGCCGCCGATCAGTATGGGGCTGCCCGAGGCCTCCTCCTCTGTCATGTAGGCCCAGACAATATTCCTCTCCATGTCGACGCCCGTGTTCGAGCACCTGTGCCAGGCGCCGTCTATCCAGTAGTATATGCCCAGAGAGGACTCGTCGAGACTCCCTACCTCCGCACTAGTATAGGTCATCTCCACGTAGATGGGCCAGACGACTGCGTCGGGGTCGCTCACCGATACGTCGACGTACCTCGGTAGGGCGGTCGCCGGCAGCGGGTCCCCGGGGTGGGGGTTCACCTCGTACCTGAGGATGGTTACTGTGACGGGGGCGACGGTGTCCAGCGTGACTTTCGTGCCCGCCAAGTCGGAGGCGTCGACGACGTAGCCGATCTGGTTGGCGGGGACCTCCTCAACGACCTCGTTCGGCGGAGGTGGAGACAGTGTCGTGAAGCTGTACTCCTCGGATACTGCCTCGTTCCCGGCTCCGTCCCTGGATGCCACCTTGAAGAGGTAGGCGGTCTCGGGCTCCAGGTCCGCGAGTACTATGCGGTGTAGCTTGACCAGGGTCTTGTTCTCGGCCGTGGATGAGTCGTATTCTACCCTGCTCGTGGAGTTTTCATCCGTCTTCCATGTTATCGTCGCGGATGTTTCGGTGATGTTCGTAACCTTGACATCAGATATCATGGGAGGAGTAGTGTCACTGGGCGGAGCATAGGTGGGTTCCATTGGGATGACCACCCACTCCGTCCCATATCTGATCTCAAAGACGTAGGTCCCGGGCATCAGGTTGATTACCGTCGAGAGGACGATCCTGAGCTCGTTGCTCGACCTAGCAGCCAGGGTCGTCTCCCCGATCTGGAAGAATGCAGGCCCGGACTCCGTGAAGAGTAGGTTGCCTCCATTTAGGTAAAAGCCATTGACAAGAACCTCACCATAGTCCAGGGGAGCCTTCTCGCAGGTAGCTTTTAAGTTGAAGGAGAAGGGGACGGGCTCGGGTGCTATGCTGTCGAAGGTGAAGACCACCTCGTAACTTCTCCCGGCTACGATCGAGTCGGGTAGGCCCTGCACTACCACGAAGTTCCTTATGGGATCCTCGGCATGGACGCTTGGGACCAGGGCAAGGGCTAAGGCTAAGACCATCATCGCGAACACGCACATCTTCCTACTCATCTTCCATCTTCCTCCTCTCTGATTTCGGCCCGTCTCAGGGCCATCTTCAGGGGGCTACGCCCCGATCAGAATAAAAAGGGGAGACTTTGTCGAATGCTGTCATAATCACTGCAAGGCGCTGACTACTATCCAGGCTACTTCGTTCGGTGATAATCCACTTAGAGAGTTCGTCCACACTACGACCGCCTTGATTGTGTACACTCCAAGTCCTGCGTTGGGTGCTAGTTTAATCTGAACGCCCCATTCAGCTGTCTGACCTGGACCAATGCCATCGAGATTATGTGCAACAACGAAGTATTGACCAGAATAGCCAGAGATGTACCCGTTGGTAGTTACACTCATTATTTCTTTAGGTAGTGTTTCGGTCCAAGTCCAGTCCCCTGGGCAATCCATGACGATTCCAATAGTCGTATCAATTCCGTTGTTGGCTAGGTTCTTCGCCTCGAAGCTCATGCTGAACTCGCTGCCGCCGTATAGTTGCTCAGAGAATTGTGTACCATCGAAGGTCTCAGTAACCGTGACAGGGGTTCCAATGGTGTAATGCACATAGGTTCCTGGATTGCCCCAGTCTAAGCCAGGTGGATACCGATAGGAATAACCAGTATTACCAAGGTTATCGCATGCTCCACCTAGATCTAGGTTATATCCTAGCGAAGGATTAATTGTAGCTAGCGGTATCTGCCATTCGGAGATTCTTGTAGTTTCGCTGTAAAGCGTCTTGGTAACAAGGTCACAAGGAAGAACTTGTTGTACGCCATTGATCTTCCAGTCTGTTTTATAGTCGTCAGTATCGCCACAGCTCGGGGCTGACCACGCGGCGGGGTCTGTACCCGTTTGGAATATAATTTTACATGGAAGTCCATATGGACCTCCATCAGGATTGATGTTTACTCCAATTTTGTCGTTTCCGTAACCAGATTCTACACGGTTGTCGGTTGGATCCTCAACATCAAACAGCATGTATAGGTAGTCTGTTGTTGCTAATACTTTGACAGTGCCCATGTTGCTTGCAACAGGTATTGAAAATGCTCCGTCCCATTCTCCAGCACCAATGACTCCGTTGATGTTAGGTGGTGTGAACGTCGGTGCCGCATATTGTATTGTCTGATAAGTGAAGGTTCCTGAGAGGTCTATTGGCGATGCCACAGATACAGGCTTCGTGACAGTGTTGCTGAGGTAGCTGACGACTGCGGCGGATACTCCGCCTATAGTGAGCATCGCTATCAGCAGTATTCCGAGTATCGGTAGTTTCTTCCCGAACATCTTAACAGATTTCAATTTTTATTCTCCTTTGTTTGCCCGTTTCGCCCGGACTCTCATCCTCAGGCACGGAACGGCTCCGTCCGTCTTCGGCCCATTCGGGCTGTCGGCACTTTACTCCCCCGTCCAGGGGCAAGGCAGCTCTTTCCTCCACGGCTTGTGCACCGTGGCTTCTCCTCAGGGTTATCTCCATGGCCGAGACGCTCCTCTTCCTCCCGTCCTCGCCCTCCACCTGATCCGTCACGATCGTGACGCTGGGCTCCAAGTCGGGCATGAACCTGTTCCTCGCGATCTCGGCGGCGTCGACGGCGGCGGAGATGGCGCTCCCCCGGGCCCTGAGGACGACCTCGTCAAGTTTCCTGTCGTGGAAGCCCGAGAGTATCACCGCCACGTAGCGCATCGCCGGCTTATTGCCCACGTAGATCGTGTTACCGGCGAGCATCACCCGTCTTCCTCCATCTTGGCCTTTGCCTCCCTGAGCTCCTTCAGGTCCATCGTCACCGTCGTTCACCATTTGAGCATACTTATATTTATATATGTAAGTTACCATAATTCTGAGGGTGGTTCAGTAAGACCGTTACGTATTTCACTAACAAGCTCCCGCCCCCGGCTTCTGCCTCTCGGCCCTGAGCTCCTTCAGGAGCTCCCGCTCTTTCTTGATCTTATCCAGCACCGCCTCCCGGCAGAAGGTGCTGACGCTCGGCCAGTACTTCAGCTCCTTTATCAGCTCCCTGATGGCTTCGACCATCTCACTCGGGAAGGCGACGGATGTCCACTTTGAAGTCTTGCTCAAATGATGTACCACTGACCTGTATCCGTGATACATCACTTATACCATATATCATTTACGAGTGTCATAAATTTAGGGAACCGTGTCAAAAGAGAAGGCTCCGGACACCTTTTTCTGGTGATGATTGACACGGAAATGCAAAGAATGTCTCACAAAGGTAAGACAATGATGGGTGGGGACAAAAAAAGTATCTATATAGTGGACGACTTGAGAGCTATTCAGTCTCCGCCTCGGAGTGTGTACACCTCTCAACTATTGCCTCAGCTAACTTAAACGTCGCTAATACCAGTATAACAAATAATGCAGGTATACCAAATATTGCGCTTATGAGGATTCCGAAAAATAGTTCGTAGCTCATTTTTATCCCTTACCGGAGGTGAACTCTTTCATCATTCGGCCGGCGAGGGTGCCGAGGACGGCGTGAACGAACAACATGTAGTTGGCCATGATCCAGTTTACGGGGGCCATCCCGCCCAGGAGGACTATGTCGCCGAGGCTCCCCGCCACCAATATGGCCCCAGAGATGATTATAGCTGTCCTAGGTCCGAACAGGTATGATAGCCCGTATAATGCGAGGAAGGCTCCCATCCACTCCAGCATGAAGAATCCCTCGGAGAAGACCAGGTTAAGGACGGCCAACGATATCAGGGCGGATCCCGCAACAAGCGGCAGCCCCGCCACAAGACCCCTCGAGGACATGGTATTGGTTAGGGCTGCTAAACCTTTAAACGATTATGAATTCTGAATAAGTATCCATGACATAGATTGGTCGATGTCATTGACTTCATCATTAATGGATTTAAGACACTAATTAGGTCTCCATAATTTACTTATTAATATGAAACTCTCCTTAGCTCCGGCATGAAATCTATGAATGAACTAAGGAAAAGGAAAGCCATCAGCCCAGTGATCGCCACAGTAATTCTGGTCGCCGTTGCAATAACCGTCGCGGTCGCCGTCGCCTACTGGATGGGCGGAATCGCGGGGCAGTACACCCAGTTCGAGAAGGTCGAGATACAGACCGCCATATGCACTTTTGATACCAATGGTAATTGGAAAATTGAAATCAAGCTAAAGAACTCAGGGAGCAAGGTATCGACCCTTACCAACATCTTCGTAAACAGTGTAGAAACTGAGCTTTATGATCAACTTCAAGCAACTGCTGGCAAGATCACAACGTCCTTGACAACTGTCACCCCGTTCTCTATAGGGAGCGGTGATTCAAAATCGGCAAGCGTATGGATAGGAAAAGGCTATGGAACACTATCATCGGGAACTACAGTAGAAATCAAGATCCACAGCGCCGGCGGAATGGACTACATCAAATTGGTGCAACTCATCTAGACTCTATTCATCCCCTTTTTTATATTGGTTAAATGGTGGCCCTAATTTGAGAGTAATAAGATACCGGTAGTGGGGGTCTTCGCTTGAGGCGCTCCCTTCTCTTCTTCGCCCTCTGCTCCGCCCTTGATGAGATGGTAACGTTCAGAAATCTCTTCAAGGGCGGTGTTGAGTTTAACCCGAGGATCATATGGCTGATATCCATCAGCCCACTACTTTACCCATTAGCCGACGCTGCCTTGATAGCCATAACGTGGGCGGTGGATAAGTTACTGATCGAGAGGAAATTAGACCTATGGTTCTTCTGGATGGTGGCCGGAATGGTCAGGCTGTTTTGTTTCGCCTTTAGCCTAGTCTACTGATCCATAATCCCTAAATTGGGTATGGGGATAATTCTACGGGGGCCCCGGAACGCATGGACCGCAACGATCCCTCCAATAAGGTTGCGGCTGGGCCCCCATGGTTACTCAGGCTCCTCAGCTTACTCGGTCATAGCCGAATAGAAAGGCTCTATCTTAAGGCGTCTTAGGTGGAGCCTGATTGCTTCAAGTATCGCATCTCCCCGGCTAAGATAGATCCCCTCTTTGACTAGACGGTTAAGGGCGTCTATGTACGGCTTCGTCATGGTAACGCTGACTCGGATCTTAGCCTTGTTGGACAACGTTGTGCACCTCACCTGCGATATCTATGGTCAGGAGATCACTATCCAGAATTGAGGCTAGGCCGTCATAGCACTCGAGGAAAGTGAGACCTCTCTCCGTGGTTCTGTAGAGCCTATCACTGCCTACGATTAGACCCATTTTGATGAGCTCAGATAGGTATCTCTTCACTATCGTGGAGTTGAGGAAGGCCCTGTATACGATCTGGGTCTTATTGGCTCCGCTCGTGGCTATGCGTAGCATGTCTGCGAATATATTTATCTTATCTCTTCTCTTCATGAGTTTCACTCCTCCCCGGCTCAGCTTCTCGGACAAAGTCGGATGCCTTCCTGGTCGTGAGAAATCTTACTACCGGTGGATTTGTTTAACCTTTGCGGAGATAAGGTCCTGATATAAGTTTCTGATTATTTTTCAGTATCTTCGGTGAGCCCAGCTCCACTCGTAGAGAACGGCTCTATCCCATAGCTCCTGAGGAGGCGCCTCAGCGACTCCAAGATTATTTCCCCCTGGCTCAGGTAGATCCCTTCCTTCACCAGGCGGTCCAGGGCGTCCAGGTAGGGCTTTGTGAGGGTCACGCTGACGCGGATCTTAACGACCTTCTCGGACATTGTTGGCTCAACACCTACTTAATCATTAGGCTTTGCCTTAAGGCTATACCATATGTATAAGAAAAATGGGAAATATAAGGATTTTGAAGGTAAAGTGAAGTGGCATAGCCATGACGGAGGAGACTAAGGCTAAGATCCTCAAGGTGTTCGTGGAGGCCTACCCTGAGGACATCTCAATCGTAGAGGTCTCCAGGAGGGCAAAGTTCTCCGAGGTGACCAGCGCCACTTACGTGAGGATCCTAGAGGCCGAGAAGAATGTCGAGTTCACCAGGATAGTAGGAAGGGCGAAGATGTTTAAGTTAAAGAGGTAATTGGGTGATTATTCCGGTTCTGGGTAGCTTTTCAGCTCGTGGATGAGCCACATCTCTCTAAGAGGTGGGTAGTTCACCGCCATACCTTGATTCCCTTGTCGTGGAGGTAGCTGGCTGCCAGGTCGGCGACGTCGGAGGCCATGAACGGGATTTTCAGCTCCTTTATGTGGATTATTATCTCTCTGTAGGTTATCTCGTTGGCCTGCCTCGGAGTGATGTACTCGTCGATGATGGTCTGGGCTACCTCCTCCGCTACCCTGTATTTTGGGCTGATCATCCTGTAGTGTAGTCTGAGGGCTTCGGCTATATCCTCCGGCGAGGCGCCCTCGATGGCCCATATGGTGGGGCGTGGCCCGCCCTTGTTTTTCCTATTCTTCGTTATCTTTAGGGCGGGGACGATGATTTTCAGGGATCTCAGGTGCTTCAGCGCCCTGTAGGCCGTGGGCTCTGGCATGTCCAGCTGGTATTGAAGGACGCAGGCTGTGGCTGCCCCGTGGAGGCAGAAGTAGGCGAAGGCCTCGGCTGTGGCGTTGTTGCTGAAGATACTCTTAACTTTTGAGAGTATCGTTCGTGTGTAGGTTATGGAGTTCTGGGCGTTATTCTCACGTGTGGTGAGTAGTAACTTGAAGGCATATACTATACTATACACCGGGTTACTCTCATTGTTTGGGGGAGTTGCTTTCACCTACCTCTCCCTCCTCTCGGATGTCATGAGCCTGACCGCCTTCGCATAGGTGTAGGCCAGTTCCCCGCACCTATGGCAGAGGACCTTCCAGTTCGTCTTCTTCCCAGTCAAGCCTCGGTCTCCAACTTCATGGGAAGTACCCTGTATTCGGGTACACCCCGCTTGATTACCGTCTGCTCGACGAGATCATAGAGGACGCGGCTCAGGGGATTCTTCCTCCAGAGCTGTGTTCCGATGAGGCGGCAGAGGTCTTCATCATCAAAGTACTCTATAGGTAGGTCGTCGAGGGTTTCCATCACCATGTAACTCGCTGTCAGGTAGGGTGGTTTGACCCCCAGCCTGATAGCGGTCTCCCTGACCCGGTCGAGGGCAGCGCAGACGCTGGCTTCGTAGTCCTTCTCGACTGTTCTCTCCTTCTTATGGTGAACCATCTTTAAGGTGGCGTAGTGGGTTTTGTTTGCTTCGAGCCAGCTGGCCCGTATCTTGGAGAACTTTAGATCGTAGTCCTTCGGATGGGCCTTGAGTACGTCTACGACGGACTTCATCTTAACCCCCTTCTTGGGCCTGAGGGTGCTTACAAGACTTCTCTTCAACTCGAGGAGGTCGGAGATGGGGATGGTCTCCTCAAAATCCATCTCCTTTGATACCCGATTGCAGAGTCCTTTATACTCCATCAGGTACCAAGGGAACTCTGAAGCCGCAAAGACCGTGCAACTGTGAGTCCAAGCAGCGACGCTTAGGTTCCTCAAGCCAACACCTCCCCGCAACATGACCAAGAAAGGTGGGACTTACCGCACTTGGGGCAGGTCAATAGGCCACGACTCAGCATATCCTTGACGAAGTTCAGGTTGCTCTGCTTCAGTGCATCCCAGACCACCTCGGATCCGGCTTGGCAACCCTGTATCTCCTCAAGGATCTCTTTAACGCTCCTCCCCCCCTTTACGATATTCTTAGCCATCTCCCTCTTGAACTCCTGATACTTGGCCACTTTCACAGCCTCTTCTATGTCTGCGCCGATTTTCACAGCATCAACCGCATCTTGGACCTGGATCGTTCCCTCTAACTCACCCTCATCTATCTTCTTCTCAATGTCGATGACATCACTCCTCCTGTCGATGATGGTTAACAGCGCTACCGCGTTGCTGAATGTCATCTCGCCTGAAGCAACTTTGTCTCGGATCTCCTCCGGTAAGTCGAGAAGCCGAACTCTATCAATGACGTAACGAAAGTTCTTCCCAAGCCTCACTGCGAGGGCTCTCCTACTCACGCCGAACATCTCCATATACATCTTGAAGGCCCCGCCCTCCTCGACGGGGTTGAGATCCTTGTTCTGGATATTCTGGTTTAGAGCCACCTCAATGGCCTCCTTGTCCCCCATCTTCTGGACGTAGCAAGGAGCATAGGTTGCGCCTAGGTGCTGGAGGGCCCGCTTGCGACGGTGACCGTGTACGATCTCGTAGGCTCCTTCAATGGGTCTAACCAGTATTGGCTCCCTCAGCCTAACGCTCTTGATGCTCTCAGCCAGCTCCTCGATGTTACCGTAGTCGACCCGGGGCTGGAAGGGGCTGTCCCGGAGCTGGTCTATGGGGATATGCTGGACAATCGGAAACTTTGAGTAGAACCTCAATCCTCAGCCTCCATCATGATACTATTTTTCATTTCCTTCACCTACCGGGATGATCGTCTGTTTATAGTTGGACGGAAGTATCGCGTTGAATCGGTACAATGTTCCTCTTGGAAAATCTTTTATTGGAGGTGTTACGAACTCGGTTCTCCAGTAAATCTTTCCCTCGGAGGTATCTCTATCTGAACCTGTATCTTGTATATGGTATATTTCTTTTAATCTTTTGAACCATAAAGTCTGTCTTAACTCTTTAAGCAGGATAAAATAGCCATGTTCCATTAAATTTGTCGAAGACGAGTTTTGCCAGCAATAAGCTATAACATCGGCCTTACTCGTGTAAAGCCATCCTGGTTTATTCCTTTCTTTAACAGATGTTGTTTCAAGCAATATGTCTTTATCATAATATTTTAGCGCTTTTGGACTTCTAATCTTTGCCTCCCATCCGGAAGACTTAGACTTTATTATTATATCGATTCCACTTCTCTGGATCTCTATATCTTTTGGGGTTCCATATGGAATTGTTCTTATGTTGTATTTTATCATAAATTCTCCTATTTTCTCGGCTAGTCTTTCGACCCAGGGTTCAACATCCTTTTTTTTCTCATCGAAGTTGTGAGAACCCCTCATATTTCAAGTCCCCAGGAAATCCATTTCTCACGGTGATTCCTTGCGAATAGTTCGAGGTATCTCCGGTTCGGGTACATCACCTCGATGTAGTCGTAGACCTCATCCGGCTTCTTGCTGTGCTCTTCACGGGGAGAGAACAGGACGGAGGGAGGCCTATTCGCCTCAACTGGAGGGGGTATATCTCCCCTTGTCGCAAGGAGAAGCAGTTCATGCTTCGCACGGAAGTAGTAGCCCGTCCCTATCTTGTTCTTCACCCAGACCATGTTTGTCTTGTACTCGAAGCCCCAGGACCTTACAACCTCGAGGGCACCCTCTAGCTGGGGGTTCGTGGCCCAGAGGAAGAGGATGGCATTCTCAGCGAACTTCTCAGTAATTGGGACGCCGTCGACCTCAAGGCCCATGATATCAACAAGTGACATGGTCCGGTAGTGTGTATCTGGAGCTCCCCTGAGAGGGAGATAGTACTCCCAAGGTGGGTCAGCATATATCACGTCGAAGACACCCTCCGGAAGCGGTGGAGGGTCCTCATGCTTCTCTACTCGCAACACTTTATTGAAGGCATAAATTAAACTGGTCTTTCTAGTCTTTACACTTTCTTTAAGTTTCTCATTTGCCTCCTCAAGAACTTTTTTTATTCTCTCTTTTGTCGTTGAATTATTAATTAAGGTTTTTACTTCTTCAATGCTCCAGAAACCTTCTCTTACCCATTCCTTGAGTTCCTTGAACTCATTCGGTATTTCCTCTAATAGTTTCTCTATGCGTTCCTTCTCAGCCATTCCTATGGCTTCTTTCATCGATGCCTCTGTCGCTTCTCCTTTGAGTGATTCTTTTAGTTTCTCTCTGCGTTCCTCCTCGGCTTTGATTTGCTTTGATAGTGCTTTCTTTATTTCCGTAGACCGTTTGTATGCGTTATTTAGCCTATCTTTCACATCCTCATATCTTCTCCCCAATGAGTCCTGTAAACAATTTTTGAAGCCCTCTGCCTCTCTCTCATAGCCTTCCACATTGAAGCCGAGGGATTTAGCATCCGAAATATATTTCGCGAGACTGCCTTGTCCGGTGAAAACGGATTTTTGCACCTTATCGTAAAGGATTTTGAGTTTTTCCTCATCGACTGTCTGTTTTCTTGGTTTTTGTTTGAATGTTTGTTCAGAAGTTAAACTCAGTTTAACTCCGCTCGGTCCTCCAGCACCTGGCCGCTTCTTAAATTCTGGATAATCCTTTAATAAATTACTAACATGTTGTTTAGAAAAAGTAGTAAGTTCACATATAGTGTTAACCAGACTAGGCGAATAGTTTCTTATACCATTCTGCTCCTCATCTCTCAATGCTTTGGCAAGCTCAACTATTTCCTTTTTTCTTTCGCCTAGTTTTACCCCTCTTCTGTGAGTGTTGGCTGCAATTCTTGCAATCCAATATTTGACATCGGTATCTATGTGTTCTAGTTGGGTAGTAGGCCACTCGGAATCGGCTTCCTCTCTATGAAAGCCATCGATTTCTCTTCCCTGTTTATCGAGGAGACGCGGGTAAAGGGGGCCAATAACCTCTTTCGAGTCTTTAAGATCATATCCTACTTTATCCATAGTACCTCTCTCCCCCAGCAACCTGGCCTCCTACGTCGGTAGCCTTCTCGGGTTCAGGGCCTTCGTGTAGAACTTGGAGATCCCGGCTTGCAGCAGGAGGTGATCCTTCGCCTTCTCCTCGGCCTCCTCCCTGCTCGAGGCGGAGACGATGACGGCCACCCGTTGCCGCGCCAGGATCCTCGTCAGCCGGATGATGTCCTCGGCGAGGGCCTTCCGGTCGAGGGTGACCTGAACCTTCCAGTCAGTCGGCCTCTCAGCCATTTAGCCCTCAGCCTCCTTCGACTTCTCCAGGTACGCGAGTACACTGGCGATCCAGTCCTCCAGCACCTCGGGGTTGGTCTTCAGGCTGAAGAGCTGTATAAGGACAGGCGGGTCTTTGAGGGCCTCCTGGAGGATGCCCCGGGTGAGCTTGATAGCCCGGAGGGTCCGTTCCTCGGCACTCATCAACCCTCGGCCTCCTGCCTCCGCCTGAACCTGAGGGCTACATCGTCACCGTTCCGGTAGACCTTGGCCTCGATGTATCCCTCGAGGGCGAGGGCAACGATCCGGCGGTACCACCATGCCTCGCTGTGATGATACCCTGTCTTCGTCTTGGCCCAGTAGATCAGAGCCCCGAGCTCCCCGTACCCGAAGGACTCGGTAATCCGATCCAGCAGGGCCTTCGATGCGGGTCCCAACTCGCTCATCGGACTCAGCCTCCCCTTGCTATTGGTATGAGGGCTATCCTCTGGCCGGGCTCCAGGCTGACCTCCTTCAAGAGTGCCTGGGTCGCCTCGTCGACGACGAAGTAGCGGCCCTGCTCCGAGACTATCAGCTTCTCGGCATCTTCGGGGGTAAGCTCTAGGGTCTCGTGGCCCAGCTCGTTCAGCCTCCTCACGCTCACGTACACCTTCTCCAAGTTTTCACCTCCTCACGTTCATTAGCCTCGCAGGTTGCTCCCTTATGGTCTGAACCACGCTCACTATGTGGTCCGGCAGGGGGAGCTCCCTCTGCCTTATGACGCATACCCGCCTGAAGTTCCCGTTCTCCCACCTCATGGCGGTGCCGTCAGCATAGATCCTCCAGGTCTCTCCGAGGGTGTCCTTGAGCTCCAGGAATCCGGCTTTCCTGAACTTGGAGTATCCCTCCTCGCCGAGGAAGTCCCGCAGGAAGGCCTCCGCCCTTTCTCTGGCTTTCGCCTTCTGCTCCTCGTAGCGCTGTATGTAGCCGTCGATCTCAGGGCTCTGGTTCT
>Ga0315280_10009001_pt1 | contig 12950 bp, 12 predicted proteins | sample YL17G06_40_MG_FD_203697 | JGI IMG/M metagenome (GOLD analysis project Ga0315280, IMG submission 203697) | Sediment microbial communities from Yellowstone Lake, YNP, Wyoming, USA - YL17G06_40 | ecosystem: Environmental > Aquatic > Freshwater > Lake > Sediment | place: USA: Wyoming | collected...
GTCCCGCATCCGGTGCATTTGGCATTATCAACTACTATCTTCACCATTTCGGGATCCTTCCAATTTTAGAATTTCAAGAGGAGCTAAGCAGTAGAATAAAAAGCTTGAGGTAAACCTCAGCGATTCCTAACATATGAGAACATAGGAGAAAAAAGAGACGCGCGCGAGCGAATTAGATCGCGGATGTGCACTGCAAAAAAAAATTAAGCCTTCCGCACTGTCACGCTGCCGTCCGGATTTTTGACGACGCTAAGCGCCATATCCTTCTTCCAACCCAGCGCCTCAAGTAAACCTTTGTCTTTTCAACATGAGAATGCGCGCGCTCTGTTGATGTAGATGGTTCAGGCTCATCTTTCACGGTTTCGTACATTAACATTTTCTAGGTTTGAACGTTGTATGATGGAAGTTGAAGAGAAAACGCGTTCAAAGGGTCGGGGTCAAGCTGAAAAAGTGGGGCGTTTGAAGTATAATCAGCAGCTTTTGAAACGAGCCCTACATGATCTTGATGAGGTTAAGCCTATGCAGCGTGCTATTCTGGCTGGGTTGAAGGGGATGTTTCATTTTGAGAAGCCTATGATTCAGAAGATAGCCTGCGTCGACGAAGTAGATGTCTTGATTCTTGAATACTTGTATGAGGGAGGGAATGCTGGGCTGCTCCGGAAGGACTTGGCTGCCAAGTTAGTTGAGTATGAGGTTCGACGGCACCAGGTTAGCCGAAGGATCATCAGGATGAATAAGCGTTTGGAGAAAGAGATTGGGGAGAAACTTGTTGAGAAGCGGGGTTGGCATTGGGCTCTAACAAGTTTCGGTTATGAGTCATGGGGGGAAGGAAGAGGAGAAGGCTGATTAGTCAATTCAGAGTGAAGTCCTCTGAATGTTCAATAGTGAAAGAGCATGAAAATAGTTGATTGATGGGGATAGTGTGACGCACTGTTGCATGTGATCATGCCGGACCAATGTCAGTTTTCTTGAGGATAGCACACTTCCTCGCTCTTGAGGTTGAGATTCATTAAGGCAGAAAAACTTAAAAGCAAAAAAGGGGACTATGAAGTAGTTAGGTGGTTAGGATGGCTGCCCGAAAAATTCTAATACTTGATGAGGAGAAAACCCGGAAGCTCCTCATAGGAGAGAACCCGAAAGTTCTCGAAGCCTATGTGAACGCATGCAGTTGCACAAAATGTGGCAAATGCTAGATATCGCTTCCCTCATCCATCTTTTCCTTTATCATATAAATACCAAAGAAGCAATCCGAGCATGGTTTTAACATACCTACAAAAAGCTTCATCCATGCCAAATATCGATCCAGTACGATAATAAGCATTGAGACCACAACCTCCTCCACACAATCCCAACGCGAGGCATTCTTGGCAATGTTGTTTCAGTGCGACCAACGGGCTGCGTGTAGACCACTCTTGCCACTCATTCAGTTGCATTGGATGTATTTTTCTTTCAGAAAGTGAGGCCAAGTTGTTGCCAAAGAACTGCCGACTACCAAGAAATCCGTGACAGACTCCTAAGCTACCGTCTGACGCAACTATGATTTGTCCGCCTATGGCTCCACAATCTGACGGATATATGTTTTCACTAATCAGAGGGCGCAGTACTCTTACAATCCTGTCTTCTCCGAGACCATATTTCTTGATCACCATGAATGACTCAAAGATTTTTTGTGCTATTTGTTCCGGCTCAAAGTAGAAGGGGTGTGTAGGCAGGCTTATCCCAACTTTGTCACAACCCACATCGGTTATCAGCCATTCCATGATTTTGGGCAATTCGTCTAGGTTATGCGGGCCAGGGACAACGGAAAATCCTATGGAGTTTCCGTAGATTTTCTTTGCATTTTGAATGCCTTCCCAGACTGCCGCAAAACTTCCTTTGCCGTCAGGGTACATGCGCATCGCGTCATGGTTTTTTGCAGGGCCATCTATTGATATGCCAACTTCAACTCCGTTCTCATAGAGGTACCTTGCCACTGATTCCGATAGCAATGTACCGTTGGTTAGAAGGCTAACTACCGTATCCTTCTGAAGACTGCCATTCTCTTGAAGTTGGTGGATTTTTCTTATTGCAGCTTGGATTGCAGGAAAATTGAGAAGAGGCTCTCCACCATAAAATATGATTTGCTTGCTTTTTGCAGATCGATCCAGAATATCGGAAAAATAATTCACAGCCATTTCAGCTGTCTCCTCTGTCATGGAAGTCTTCTTGATTTGCGGTTCGTAATTGCGCTCAATAAAACAGTACTTACAGGCTAAGTTGCATCCTTCGCTAACGACAAGATACATCAAACGGATACCTAAATCATCGTACAAAGCCTTTGGGGCCATACGACTGGTTAGATCATCATCACCATCACCGACTATCATGAAATGCTCGTACATGTACTTTATCGACTGGCGAAGAGGTTCATCTATCAGATCATTCTGAAATACCCGTTTCCCATCGAACAGTCTCCGCAAATCTTGAAGCGTCGTCTTGTCGACGAAGAGCTTGCCCAGGCTTAAAGAGTGAAAAAGGCATGCAACATCTTCTCGCTCCATGATATTGAGGTACTGTGAAAGTTGAAGATTCGTCCCTTCAAGATTGCGTATGTCCGACAATGACCTTCTAATTTTCACTCTTCTCACACACCATAATCCAGTTCAGGTTTCCTTCAAGATACTCACTCACCTGCAATCCGGCTTCGCTTATTATCCTTTCGAATGTATTCGGTCTCCAGAGTTTTCTCTTGACAACCATAGGCCTAAGTCCATGCATCTCCATCCACTCTTCAGTCGATTCGTAGATACCTTCATCGGTTTCGCCGTGAGTACATACCAATGAATCCGCAAAGAGGACGGTCCCCGTTGGGTTCAGAGTCTGACGGATCTGAAACAGAAACTTCCGAAGAGTATCGCAATCAAGAATGAATTCGACAACCCAACTGACTACTATGAGATCTCCAATGTATCTCCGAAAAGGTAGCTCACAGATATTTGCCAAAATAAATTGGCTCTTACTGTGACGCGATGCTGCCTGGCGGATCATTCCAGGGCTGAAATCCACTCCTATGGTGCTCATCAGCTTTTCTAGGACTGAGACGAAATGACCGTGCCCACATCCGAGATCTAGACAAAGCCCTCCTTTTTTATTGTTTGCGAGATTTGAAACTTTTTTCTCTAGGAGGCGAAAATCGTTGCACATATCCTTGGGAGTGTCGCTGCTGAAGAAAACTGAATCCACGACGTTCACTATCGAATCGTGGAATTCTGCTATTCGGAGAAAATGGTTTCGAGTGCTCGCGGGAGTGACTTGTTCTGATTGCTTGTCGCGAATGATACTATTCATTTTCGCGCCCTCGGAAATCTATTGAGTGATATTTCCGCTCAAGTTCTTATGAATTATGGAATAGACAGGTGGATACGGCGTTTTTGGATCCCAGAAAGCATGATTACCAGAATCAAAGGTGAGAACGGCGTCTTCGAAGCAATCAACAAAATTGGAGATCGTAGCGTGCGCACGCGCTATCCGTCGACTGGGAAGAGGTTGTTGCAAATGCGATAATGGGTTAAGAATCCACGGCCTCTATCTGTAATGCTGGCTCTGAAACGTTTCCTGCCCTTCGGCTCCAGGCTGATTAATCCGTTCTCAAGCATTGAGCGCAAGAAACGATAAGACACTCCGACTTTGCCAACTATCCTAGTCGGGGCAGTATCGGGTTTCTGGATGACTACTTCAAGTACCTGCGCTGCGATGTCCTTCCTGCCCCTGACCAAAATTATCACTGTCAATCTCGCTTCCCATCATATATTACCTTTATTGACTCTCGATATCTAGAAGCGAACAGTAACGTTCTTTTTGCAGATCGAACCCAGATCTAAGCGGATTGCCTGTTTTGCCGCCGTTGAGTGGCGTCTAGGAGACTCAGTTTCTCTTGCATCGCACGCTCTGAAAACTACCCTCACCACGAGAGTCAACAAGAACCTCGCCCTTCTCAAGATCTGGAAAGAGCTCTACTTCGACAGGTCCGCCTATGATGGAGAGAAGATCTTGGCGAGTGATTTTTGAGATGATTTCGCGCTGGTCCTTGTTATAGATGCATGTGGAAAAGATCGTCGAGCGAATGCGTCTAAGGAGAAGTCTCTCGGCACTTCTTTTATGCACAGAATCAGCCCTAGCACCACTCTAGGCGGCACTCTGAAGCTATGTATAAAATTATATTCTGCGACAGATAAGGTGAATTGTACAATGAGCTGGTCATCTATTGCCAAGAAACCGTATAGTTAGAGTTGTTTTGAACCATCAGCACAAAGAAATACTGGACAACATTTGCACGAAGCTTGGACAAAGCGAAAGTGAGACTTTGCGCGTAGCCTTCTTGGAATATGCGAAATCAATCAGTCTAATAACAGAAAAAGTCCACGGCAAATCATAAAGCGAGTACAGGAACAAGAGAAACCTTTTTTCAGTTTGACCGAATCCATTAATTTAAGTGCCGACAATAGAGTTATAGTCTGAGTTATAAGAATTTGATGGGAGTATGTCGGGTATGGATAGAACTGCTGATGAGAGAGAACAAGAGATTTCTGACTCTCGGCTCAATCACCTAGATGGACGAGCATGGCTGAGATATTCTATCAGTGTTTGGAAGATTTCAAAGACGCCTGAAGAAGCTAAACTGAAACATCCTGCGATGTTCCCCCTTGAACTTTGCAGCAGATTGATCGAGATCTACACGAAGAAGGGAGACGTAATCTTAGACCCATTCATGGGAAGTGGGAGCACGATCGTTGCAGCAAGAGACTTGGAGAGAAAAGGGATCGGGTTAGACGTCAACCCAGATTATGTTGAATTGGCCAGGAAAAGAGTAGCCCAACAGAAACTGGTAAAGCTATCCATCGATGAAACTCATCTTCATTGTACTGATGCTGCCAACCTTCTTCAAATCGTCGAGCCAAACTCGGTGGACTTGGTTGTCACATCTCCGCCATATTGGATTATCCATAAGAGAGATCGGACAGCAGACTACAAGGAACCAAGACCTTATTCAAACCTGCAAAGAGATATAGGCAATGTTCCTGATTACGAACCCTTTCTGGAAGAGTTAAAGAACATTCTCGGAAAGGTTCATACAGCTTTGAAACCTGGAAAACGATGCGTTTTAGTAGTGATGGACATTCGCCAAGGCTCTCAATTCATACCGTTTCATATGGATACCTGCGACATAATGAGAGAGATCGGATATGTCCTAGAAGACATAATCATATGGGATCGTGCGAGCGAGTACAATAACTTGCGGCCTCTGGGCTATCCGTACGTTTTCATAGTGAACAAAATACACGAGTACATCTTGATTTTCAGAAAGAATCATGAGCCTCAAATCAACTTGCCCGAATCCGGGTGAAATCTCATTTCTGATCAGAAGTGAATTGAGATAGTTTGGCACTCGAACTGTCCTGCATCGGCCACCGATGTTTCAGCCATGGGCAAGTTGCTTTCAGCTCTGTGATCGCATTGTTGAATTGTGTCCAATTGACTGTACCTGCTGATTTGCTAATCTCCCAAGTCTTAATCGCGTCTCTCATTGCACGATACGAATCCTGATTGACTCGTACTCCAAACTCCTCATTGAGAAACTTATCAAGCGATCTCATTTTCCCCAGATGAATATTCACATGTGGAGTTCCGCTGCCACCTGCCTCAAGATTTCGATCGCGCTTTAATCTGAAGAATTGGAATATTCTTGATACCCACTCTCCGACGACCAGTTTAGGCTGATAAGGACAGGCCATGACGATTGCAACTCTTTCTGGTGGATAGAATTGGTTGTAGACATCCCATGCCTCTCTTTCAATTTCTCCTATGTCTTCTCGGCGGAGCTCAGGGAGCTTAGCTAGTCTCCTCAATCTTTCGATATGGTGCCCAAAAAACACTGGGGTGATGCTGGTTTTGGCGTCTAGAAAGAAGATCCCCTTTTCCCCTTTGATCACTGGGTATGCACATACAAGGTCGGGACTGAATTTCACCATGAGAGCAGCTGCAGATTTCTTGAACTTCTCCTTTTTTATTAGTGCACTCATGGAAGATTTCTGCCTGAAGATCACTTCAGTTCCGAAACCACAGACTCTGATTCCGTGGTCTTGGAGGAATTTCGAAAGAGATTCTGTGAATTCATTTGTCAGTTTCATGCGGTTCAAGAAGCTCGTCATCTTTGTCTCTGGCATAATTAGCACCTCTGTTCTGGTCTGTACATTTTGACAAGTTCCTTGTTGAAGGTGGCCAGAAATTCATGATTTGGCTCTATTTGTAGATCGGTCTTGATGAACTCCTCGAAACTCTTCATTTTGCTTAGCGGCAACTCGGACCTCTTTCCCAACCAATTTGCGCGCAATGGACTCATTTCATCTCCAGTGATGGCAATGACCGCTATTCTATCATTTGGGTAGTAATGATCGAAAACCCTTGTTGCTTCAGAAGTAAGTCTCGCAGTCTTGTCTTTGGCTCCGCGCGACAGGGCAATGATTTTGATGAAGAACACCCCTTCTGTTGGTTCCTTCTTTTTGTGCATAACAAATAGGTCTGGTGCCTCCATGAGAATTCTTCCCACGTCAGTATTTGCATATGATTCAAGTATCAAGCGACGAAAGTCTGGATCTGCTAGTATTTTCTCAAATGAAAAGTCTACTACGTGAAAGCCGAGATCGACCAAGATCGCTTCAAGGCCCGTTTTGACGATTGAAGAGGCACTGTCCTCAAAGCTCTTGGAACGCGCTTTTCGACGAATGACTTTCATATGTTTCCTTACTTCCAAAATGCGGCGTATTCTACTGTCATTTCAGCAATTTGTAGGGAGGTCTTGGAAACCGGATTTTTATCGGGCTTCTCCACGTGGGTGTAGAAAGGACTATCTCGCCTTTCTGCAAAGCCATCACATTTTGTTTAGACTTTTGATCCAGAAACGCGTAGGCTGACCTTCTAATCTCAGCACTGCCCGTACGTCCAATCGCGTGAATGCTCGAGTTACCCACAATTTGCTCGTGTATCTCACTCTTGAATTGCTCAGCACCAAAGAGTATTGTTCCTCTAGACCTACCTTTGCGTGCTATTTCTACGATCTGTTCTGTGATGGCTGTTGAACTTCCTGCTGGGGCGAAACTGTTAAGCTCATCGATGAGTATCACGAGCTTGTTCGGGAGGTCACTTTCCCCTTCTCTGTACATCTGATCAATCGATCTCATGACATCGCCAACTATGAACGGTTGGGTACGAGTGGGCACTCTGGCGATATCGACAACAAAAACATCCCCTGCCCTGATGTCCCTGATTCTTGTTCCTAAGTAGACTTGCCCTGGCGAGCGATTGTTGACAAACAAGGGGGATGAGGTCAATCTGTTCAATTCTCTCTTGATTCTTGGAGGGGTCACAGGGTGAAGGTTGTATGCTTGAACCAAGAGATCATTGCCCACAGCCTTCAAATCGTCCCAATTCCTCACAACCGTAGGAATAGCCATCTGGCCGCGCCTTGCCGGATTTTGACTTTGGATAATGAGTTGTCCATTGTCCCAATCTTCTCTGACACGAGTGTTGAAAGTATCCAATGTGAAGTAAGGATCAGGGACATCAGCGAACAATAAGTCGAACCTTGAATATACGTCTGCCAACGTATATGCATACGATTCGTAATTCCTAGGGGGAGAGTCAGAATCCGGTCTCCCACCTGGTCCTGGAGGTAGAAAATACCTAACGTTCTCAAATGGTTTGCATTCCAGACCTAGCAAATTGTAGAGCCTGATGTCTTCTGCGTTGAGACTATCACCTTTTTCGTCGATGTGAAGTAAATCAGCCTGCTTGACATTGAATATCACAAAAGCAACTTTGTCTGAAAGTCTCTGGGAAATCGACAATAACAGGAACATTAGGTAAGATGTCTTCGTGGCAAGTCCTGATATGCCTGATGCATTCACATGAGAACCTTCGGGTCCAAGGGTATATTCCGAATCAAGGGTGACTGGAACTATGGTTCCGTTACTCTGATAGATAACACCCGCAGGTATTTCTGTGCCCAGAATCAAGTCTGTGCCTATCGCTAGGCGAATGTCTTTCTCATCAGCAAAATAGACTTTCCGGTCTCCAGGAATGGGCATGAATATCTCCGTTACCCGGCCGTCTTTTTCGAAACCTGTGTTTCTTAAGACATTTGCTTCCGCTACCATGGAAGACAACCGTTCAACGTAGGGCTCTGCGGAGGGCTCCCCAAAGTCACTGCTTACGTAGTTCGACAAATGTGAAGCCGCATCGCTTATTGAGAGGATCTCTGAAACAATTCCGACCGTTTTTGTACCTTTGATATGCTCTGCGACAATGAAGTCGAATGGGTTTATCACCACATCTTCCTTGAGCCAGCAGGAAAACTTCCCTGTTGAATTTGGGTCTCTTTCAGGTGAACTAGTCTTTCCAATCGCAGCATTCGTATTTGAATTTGGGTTACTCTTTTTTGTGTTACTCATGACTTACTCATCTTCTTGTTCTCTTTTCCATCATAATCTTCATTTCTTGCCCTATCTGGCTTAGAGAAAAAGGGCTCAAGAAAGTTGAAGACATATACATCTCTGCTGTTCTGATAGGATAGATATAATTTGGCCATCTTGGCCACGGATAGACCGTGGGGGCCCTCATATGAAATATCTCTGATGAAATGTCGTCAATCAGTGATGCGTCACTATTGGATAGTTCTTTGTTGTTTGGCAGTTTCAAGTCGATTTTCACAATTCCGCCCAGAGGTTCCATTGGTGGGAATGTCCTGATCCTGACGTACCAAAACACCACTTCTTTCAAAATGGGATCAGTTGGAGTGTTTTTGACGAAGACACAAGACCGTTCCCCGTCTCTTATGTTTCTCATGTAAGCTGAAAGTGTAAGCAGTTGTCCCTTGTTGATCGAAAAAACTGGTTTTCTACTAAAGGATTTTGCAACGCCAATCGTGTTTTCCAAGTTGAGGAATTCCTGTTTTCTTATGGCCCCATCCATTATGAGCCAATCAGTACCTGCCCTTGGAAGATTTCCAGCAACTTCATGCTCCATACTGTGCATTAGACTGCGGACTTTTCCTAGAAGCGAGTTTCTTATGTCGCCCGTGACATCCGCCTTTTTGAGAAACTCGATACGTGAAAATGAGCCCGTTTGGTCAAGCTTTTTCCGCATCTCATCCAAACGACTATAAGTTGAGTCCGAAACAAGATTGCTGTCTTTGTGAGGAAATACAAAATACAAGCGCTTCTGCAAATCAGCTGGCGACAATCTATTCTGGTCTTTTCTCATGACTCCGACGGCAATCTCTGAGACTATTATTGGGAACGACAAGGGTCCCTCTACGTATTCGCCGATGTATTTCGTTCGAATCGAACCGTCTAGGAAAAATCTAAACCTGTCTTTTTGGGATCTGACGCCAGCAATAGGTTTTTTTCCTGCTTTCAATGAGGGCTCAATCGAGACGCACAGATTGTCAGCCCCTGCAAAATTCGAATTGTCGTCTGCTTGATCCGGGTCTCCTCTGCGCTCTTCCTCAACAGGGAGTTCAAAGGGGCTCAGTACAATGTCGCCATCGCTCAGACATTGCCCTACAGATCGCCATTTTGCGATTTCTGTGACGAGATTGAACCTTGGCACTCCAAGACTCCTATAAACCTAAGGTATAACTATCCATTAGAAGCTAATACTGTAACTAATAAGATTTCTTGACTGTAGATCATGCTGATCACTGGTCCTTATTTGCTTCTTAGGGGGTCTCAGAACGAAAGCCTCATCAAAACCTTTGGCAGTTCTGAACTTCATAACTAAGCCAGTATATGGTGGGAACGCACCCCTGACGCCCAGTACTCTTCTTGCCCTTTGGACCATATCCAGTCTCTTCTTGTTCCAGTATTTGCCGACGTAACTGTTCTTTTCTAGTGCATCTAAAGGTTGAAAGCGCATGGGATAGCTAACAGCGCCCCACTCAAGAATATCTTTCGTCCGCTCATAGAAATCCTCAGGCGTGTCTTCATAATTGAATAGAGTGTAGACAAGAATATCTCTTCCTTTTACTCCGGAAGCCACAAGACGTTCTATGGACTTTTGAACGAATTGCCGATTCTTTTGGTTGTCGTAAGCGATTCTTAGGAGACTGACCCTCTTCAGTTGCGATATTTCTTGTGCAACTTCTTCTGTAATCAATCTTGCGTCCAACCCTTGATTGAAGTCAATTCTCAAACCCATTTCTTTCAGCTCTGCGAAAATGCTCTTCCAGCCCGGGCTTGCAAGAATGTTGTTATCCCAAAAGATGACTCGTGAATGCTTCGGATAAATCAGTTGCCTAATGCTGTGTCTAATTGAATTCATTTTCCCTTCAAGAATAGGCACTGCACAAAACCTGCAGTCTTGAATGCAGCCGCGTGATGAAAAAATCAGGCTCCCATCCCATTTTGGAACTAGATCATAATCAGGCATCAAGTCTTCGGCTTCTGAAAATAGCCCTACATAGACATGATCAGCTCCCGACAATTTTGCATGGTCGGGGAGCAATGAAGCATAAAGCCCACCTAACCATACTTCTACGCCAGGATAATTCCTTTTGCAGAAGGCTACTGCATCCCAAACAGATTTCCACGCCCATGTGAATAGACTCGTCACGTAAATTAAGTCTGGCTTTTTCTCAGGTACCTGCACTCCTCTCGTCAATTCGGTTGTATCACCCTTCAACTTGTGATAAGACGAAAGCTTGAGAAGACCCAAAGGCGGGAATTGTGTGTAGTAATTCGGCTCTACAAGTACCACGTGTTTTGGCACTAAGATCACTAATGTGAACTTATTAACGGTTCAAGTTATATCAGTTTGGATCCCTAGCGTACTCAGGCGTTAGCGCGCATGCTTGTTCCTAAATTGGTCTAAAATGGTTTTTATTCTTCTTTTGCCTATCTGCGTTTGATTTGCACTTGCTTGATAGCAGGTCTTGGCTGCGTTGAGACGGACAGTGCAAGAAGGTCAAAAACAGATGTGCGCCTCAAAACTGCCTCCAAAAGCCCTAAAAAGAATAAATACCATTTTTAACCATTTTAGGAACACGCATGCGCGCTAAAGCGCTAATCATGCGGATGATTTCTTGCAATCTTCAATGTACTCGCAGCCTCTGCATTTGTTTAGATTCGTAGTTGGAATTGCTTCTCGAGACTTCTTCCAGAACTCAGTGGCCCAGTCCAGAGCCTTTTCCGCATCTTTTTGGTTGAACTTATGAAAGTGTATTCCAGCATTTTCGATTTTCAATATCGCTTCTTTGGTACCGTTTTGAATTACGGCGTCAACGACTCTCCGCTTGAGTTGCTTGTCGTCTCTTGCTTTGGGATCAACGATGACGATTGCATAGAACAGTCGACTCGTGTCAAAGCCCATGTTGCTCAGCAGGATTCCGTAGGTTCCTGCTTGCACGTGGTGAGTCATGAAAGCAGCTCCACTCTTGCTGAATTTATACTCAAAGACTACCAAAGGAACTCCATTCTGGAAGAGGACAGAGTCAGGTCTTCCTGCAAGAACTATGTCTTTGTATCTTGCAAGAAGAAGCATCTCGAGCGCGAAGATTGGCTTGCTCTCATATATTTTTCGCCAAAGTTCTTGCCTTTTGATCTTCATCGAGTCTGCGAGCAGTTGCTCGTGGGCTTCGGTTCCCAGAGTCTTCGCTTCAGTCTCGACTTCACCTTGAAGATATTGCATTTCCACTTTCTTTTCGCAGAAGTACTGTTCAGCGACATCGCTTGCCAGGATGAAAAGTCTCCCAAATTTTAGGCTTCCCTTTCCTCTCTCGCGTTCTTTGGCAAGATCTTCGACTAGAGAGTCGTAGTCTTTGAGTTGTTGCTCCCAATTGCTTATACCGCTCATTAACATGCCCAGATCATTATTCAGAGCCATTACGCTTTTGCCGAATGCTTGCTATATCGCCTTCCTTTACGGAATTCGCCACTATTGTCCGCCTTCGAAAGGTTCGTCAGTCCGGAACGGATGGCATCTTGTATGAACTCTTCTTTGATAGTATGACCTAACTCAGAATTCTCTTTTACAAAGCTTTCAACTTCGTTAAGAAGATCCGGCGACAACACCACAGACCTGTATAGTATTGTCTCTATCGCGTCAGAGTACGTTTTCATCTTTCCCGTCTCCGCCATAAGCCTTCCAACAACCGAGGTCAACTTTGAATGAGCCTCGTCAGAGATCTTCAACGTCTTCAAGAGCCACGCCTCATGTCACATAATCTGGCTTCTTCAAATAATCTTTCTCATAGAAACCATTTCGCAGGAGACCTCTAATCTCCTCAAACATTCGCTCATTCCTTTCCCCCGGTCAGCATAGCAAGTAACGACGCGCGCGCTTCATTGAGCCTTTCCATACCCCTCATAACATACATTGTCGATTGCACGACTTGGTTCAGAAAGCAGAAGAAAAAGGAGGGGGGGTTCTTGTCTTCTATTTGACTGTTTTAAATTCGAAGCTTCCTATGAGCATGCCTTTTCTGTAGATTTCTACCACGTATGTTGCTGGCGTACTGAGGGTCTTGAAGTTTGTAATGTATTTTTCTCCAATCGGGTCGATTCTGTAGTCTTTTGATGTTGTCCCGTATGTTGATGTTTGCAGAATTGTTCCTGGATAGCCTTTTCGGTATATCTTGATGGTTAGTTCTTCGTTTCTGATGAAAGGCTGGGCAGGATCAACTGATGCTTTGACTCTGATGGAGAATTTGACAGGCATGGTTCTTCCGGCCTTGTTTGCTTCGCTTGCTGGCAAAAGCTCAATAGGAGCCCAATTGCAGATGCTGAAATGAACGATGATCAATCCCGCATTGCCATACGTGTCTCTTGCTTGGACTAGTAGCAGATAGTATCCGTCAGGAAGCTGCGGCAGATTAGTGTTAAATGGCAGTTCCCATTCATTGTCTCCAACGTGTGTGG
>Ga0315280_10009002_pt1 | contig 12949 bp, 11 predicted proteins | sample YL17G06_40_MG_FD_203697 | JGI IMG/M metagenome (GOLD analysis project Ga0315280, IMG submission 203697) | Sediment microbial communities from Yellowstone Lake, YNP, Wyoming, USA - YL17G06_40 | ecosystem: Environmental > Aquatic > Freshwater > Lake > Sediment | place: USA: Wyoming | collected...
CAAAAACGGGAGAAAACGTTTTCATGACGTCACTAGAGGCTACCCAAAACCAACACCGTTCACACCGATCGCGCAGGATTTGCAGAGAGAGTGGCTCAAGATAGACCCCTTATTCTCTCGCTATTATCGAAAGTCTTGTCTTTTTCTTGAGGACTCTGTCAGATAGACTCCTGCAATGACGAGAGCTGCTCCTAGGATTAAGGGGTACGTGATCGTCTCACCGAGAAAAACATACGATAGGATCGCGGTAGGTATCGGTATAACGTACAATGACACCAGTACCTTGGTGACATCGAGCTCGTGGATCATTCGATTCCAGAGGACATATGCGACAACCGAGCAGGGTATCGCCAAGAAAACTAAGCTAAGCCATGCCAGCCACGATGAATCCACTAGGGCTACCATGCGGTCCTCACTTATCGCGAAGGGGATCAGAAATAATGTGCCTAGCAGGAAGGCTTGATTCCTGTGTGTCAGCGGCGTTCTCAGCCGCCCCTTCAATTACCGTGACGTTTTGCACAACTTGCCCAAGTCGCCCATCTACCAAACTAAGCCGAACCGGATTGCCCACACGCAGGCCTTGCGCCAAGAAACCAACATTCGCCAAGTACGTCTGCTCCGACGAATCCAAACGCACCCACACGTTCCCACCGGGAGCGCCCAACACGCCCTCTTCCGACACAGCCGCAACTACGCCTTCAACCTCAGTCATGCCAGAATCATCTCCTCGAAGTCCGGGAAACCTTGGCCGAGCCTGATCTTACGAACAAGCCAGTCGGCCACGATGTGGCCGCAGGCGGTGCAACGCCAACCAAAGTCATTCAGGTTTCGCCTCGCATTCTCCATTTCATTCTACCTTTCCAAGCTCTAGGTCTCTGCCTCAACTGCCGATTACACCGAGGACAACGCACCGCAGGCTTAGGCACTTTGACCATGTCCCTGTGGCGGTAGCAGAAAGCGAACAAATCGTAACGACTCATTAGATAGTGGCTCCTTTAATTTTCAACCAAGTTACTCCTCCACTGGCTTCTGTGGTTCAACAAGCAAGCCAACCACCTGGCCCTGCAACAACAGAAAAGCGGCTTTCAGTTCCGCGCCTTTCGGATTGTTCACGATGTGTTGTTGTAGGGCTTCGAGGTTGTCCCAGTTTGATTCGGATGAGCATCGGTCGAATGTTGCTTGAGTGGCCGATTAGGACGGCCCGGTGCTTCTGCTGGGCATCCGTGATGAACTGGTTAATTTCGTCGCCGGTTCCGCTAAGCCAGATAACAGATTTCAAGTTCAGAGGCTTCACGCTTTAGCAGCCTCTTCGAGTTTTCGCGTGTTCGCTAGGATAATTTCAACGAGTTTAAGGGGCGGCTTACCTTTTCGACTTTCAGCCTGCTTCAGTGCGTCCTTGAGAATGGCGAGAGGTAGTTCTCGGATGAACTCCGTAGCTTTTGCCCAGCGCGCTAAGTGGATGAAGATTTCTCCAACCCCCCGTTCCCACCACGTAAGTGCAATCAGCGCCAAGTGGCCACATAGACCTCTGATTGCTTGGCCTTTCACTTCTGACCTCCCTTGGGAATGGATAGGAAGGCGTATGAAATTGACTCGGTCTGGTTCTAAGGGACAGAGATGAGGCCTGTCATAGTTCTCATTATCATTCTACTAGGAGGTTCTGCGGTCCCTGTCGAGCCTGCGACGACCGGAATTTTGCTAAGCAACAGCAACATCCACCAAGGAATGATTCCGAAATCAACAATGGCTACTACTAACGATGACAAGTCAACATCGAGCAATCAATCAACGACAAACGCTACGTATCAGTTCGTAGCAAGTTGGGACTGGTGGGGCACGGTTGATGGCCACTTCAATTTTTTCGACCACTACTCTCCCGTAGGTGTCGCAGTTGATTCATCAGGATACGTCTACGTTACTGATAGTGGAGCAGTCAAGAAGTTCACGAGTTCGGGCCAATTTGTGGCAAAGTGGAACATGAACGCATCAGGCCGAATTGCCGCGGACGCAACTGGCAACGTGTACGCAGTACCGAGTAGCTTCGGCGCTGAATCACGCGTTGAGAAATACACGAGCACCGGGGTTCAGACGCTCCAATGGTATCCTCAGAAGGTATCCCCAGAAGTATACTTCATCGAGTTTCTGGGTGTTGCTGTCGATTCGCAAGGCGTCGTCTACGTTACGCAAGCAGCTACTAATCCCAATTATCACGTTGGGGGAGACGTTTTCTATGTTTGTAATTATACTGGCGAAGGAAAATTGTTGACTCAATGGACTTTGGTGACCGACGGATTTCCTTACTCCCAGCTTTTGCAAAGAGAGATCGCAGTTGATGGCTCGGGCAATATCTACATAGCTATGTTTGATGAAATTCAGAAGTATACTTCTGCTGGTTCGTTGATCGCGCAATGGGAACCGTTTAGTCAATTCACAAACGGCGGACAGCTTGGGATAGGAGGTATCGCTGCTGACAAAGCAGGAGACCTTTTCGTTACTGCGAGAGACCTGAATCAGATATGGATGTTTAGTAATAGTGGGCAGGTGTTAACACGGTGGGGTTCAAGTGGAACAGGCGACGGACAATTCGATGGTCCTTCTGGTTTGGCAGTTGACTTAGATGGGAACGTCTACGTTGCCGACACTGGCAATCATCGAATCCAGAAATTCAGCCCGCCTTCTGTCGTGGGAACTCTTAGCCGTTCAACCACGATGACAGCCAGCACGATTAGCAGCTCGACGACCACCGTACCGACTCAATTTCCTAACCCCAAAGAGCCTATTCGTGCACTAGTTCTGGGAACTGATGAGAACTCGCCTACAGCGGCCGTCATCGATCCGATCAATGGTTTCGCCTATTTTGTTGTTGATTCCACGCCACTTTACCTCGAACCAATAACCAAGATTGTGAAAGTCAGACTGTCAGATTTTAGCCGAATCGGCGAATTAGAACTCAACCCGGACCTGAAGATTGTTGTATCATTGATTGATCCAAGTCGGGGTTACGCTTACTTCGGCGGCAACGTATACAACCCGCAAGGGCCGTCAAATGGTTACCAGGGTCCAGTCCTAATCCGAGTTAGGCTCTCAGACTTCACATACGCAGGAGCACTAAAGGTGGTCGAAGACGGTGAAATTGATTCAGGTATCATTGACATTGCAAATGGCTTTGCTCTGCTTGGCGTGTCCAATGCTATAGTGAGAATCAATCTTCTCAACTTCACTCTAGCCGATCGCTTAACCCTGTATCCTAACGAAACTGGACAGATCTCCTCTGCTTTGATTGACGCGAAGGACGAGTTTGCGTATTTCGTTATTTCGAAATATTTCGCTACGAATGGTTCGCCATCGAGTATCATCAAGATTAGATTATCCGATTTCACGCGCAACGGAACCTTTGCTTTCAAGTTAGAAGACGGCGCGGTTCTTGCATCGGCCTTAGACGTTACGAGCGGGATTGCTTATTTCAAGACCAGTTCCAAGCTGACCAGACTCCGCTTGTCGGATCTCGTTCGTCTTGATGATTATGAGGATCAACGAGGCACAGCTTGTTCACGGTCCGCTCAATTTGGCTCAGTAGTCGTGGGAATTGATTTCCTGTATGTAACTTGCCCAACTGAACCGAGCTCGGATGGTTTAACTCACCCGAATGAAATCGTGAAAATTAGGCTCACAGACTTCACATTCGCTGGAAGCCTCGAGTTCACTGGTGATCATGCATCAAGTGTTGTATCAACGACGGGTGCACCTTTGAATGTTGGTCTAGTCGGACCAATGATATTGGACGAGGTCCAGAACTACCTTTTCGCTGAGGCGTATTCAATCAAACCGGGGACTTACCTCGATCGTTCTTATTCGCTTCTAAAGGTCCCGGTTACCGCGGTCCCAACAGGATTGCCCGACTTCAGGTCAAGACCGCCCTTGTATGTTACAGTCGATTACCCTCGGCAAGTGTCGGAAGGAGCTCTATTCTCAATCAACGTGACACTGCCGATTGATGACCATGACACGTATGCTTGGGTGTATTTGGGTGGCAATAGTGTCCTCATGTTCTTTTACATCCCCTACGCATACCCGGTAGGATGCTACGTTTATCCTGCCCCTACTGAGGAAAGAAAGGTTGACGTTTCTGCCGCTTGCACATTTACCCCAGGTGGGAAGTCGGGCGACGAACGCATAATCTTTGGGATGAACGCCCCTGGAACGGCGATGGTTCTTTCGTTCAATGTCTCCGCCGACGTCAACACTGACATTGGCTACGGGCTCTCTCAACGGGAAAGTGCCTCCCAAGTAATTCGAATTTTCGTAGGTAATGTTCTTGAAGAATATGCGTTTCCGATCGTTGTGCTTGCGTCCGGTATTGTTCTGGGTCTGGTTATTGGAACGTATCTCTATGTCTCCAAGAGATTACGCATCGGGGGTAGGAGAGCTGCATCTAAATTCTGCGAGTCTTGCGGCCGTGAACTATCTCTCGATAGCAGTTTTTGTGACCGGTGTGGCCGCTCAGTGAGAGTAGGCTCATGAGGATTCTCCAGTTCTCTTCGAGGGTTTGGATTATTCCCATGAGTCCATCGAATCAGATAGCAGTTTCATTCTTCTCTGAGCCCTGAGATTCATTCAGGTCTTCTGCTTAAGGCGCAAAATGTGGCTAGTCTCCCTGTGATCTTGTATGACGGATCAAGTCTGCCCCGCCTGCCTTGGCGGTCTAGGCCACTGGCACATAGTCGGTACAAGAGGCTACTTTGAAGAATGCAAGAGATGTGGAGGAACAGGCAAAATTCCTCAGGTTTCTTAACGCGTCTTGAAATGTGGATCTGAAACCTAGAGGTTTTTTCTGACACTCAGAAACCGAGTGCCGCTTCTTGTATGCCTCTTGCCTCTTGTCTTCTTCTTAGTTCTCGCTTGCGTTCTTCGGACCAAACCAAGTAATCTTCTTGTTGTTTCTTCTTCTGTTCTTCAGTCATTAGGGTACCGTCCTTAATTTCAGTAATCATTACCGACTCGTAGCATTCAGGGCATAGCATCCTCTCGCCTACGTTGTCCATACGTTTCCACAGGTCCAGTGCGGATAAGGTAGGCGTGTGACCTTTCTCGCATGTTACCTGATAGAACCGGCCAGCCCTTAGGCGTTCAAGCATTCGTTCACGATTTTCCTTAATCTTTTTGAACTTCCCGAAGAACAAACGAGTATCCTTCGTGCACTATCCTGTTGTTCTTTGCATTAAATTCATCGCACGCGGATGACCGGACACCACATCACATAAGCTAAACAGAAATTCTCCCTGTTCCTTTCAACTATGACACCTTGCTCGAAGAGGCTTTCACATCCCTTGGTAGAAGATTCGGATCACTTGACGACTATGTTTCTGGGAGTGATTACAGAGTCATTAAACTACATGGCTCTGTGAATTGGGCACGCGAATTTAGTAGTCCTATGCAAGCGCCCTCAGGAGCGATGAATCACGTGTCCTTGGCCAATAGCTTGATAGATATTGCACACAAAATAGATGTCGGTGACAAGTACCACCTCATACCAGATGCCTATCGAAGTCAGGGGATGGTCTCATTCATGGAAATCCCGGGCAAACCAGGTGAACAGTTTGTTTTTCCTGCCATTGCAATCCCTCTTGAGACGAAGAAAGAATATGAGTGCCCCACGGAACACGTCCAAGCACTCGAAGAATGCATATCGAAAACGGATAAGCTACTCATAATTGGTTGGAAAGCGGCAGAAGAGCATTTCGTGAAACTACTTGCCGAAGGGCTACGCAAAGAAATTCCGAAAATGATTGTGTCAAGCGGTAGGGATAGCGCCGGCAGAATCAAGGATACGTTGCAGCGTTTTGGCGTAGATGGAGCAAGCTGGCTTCTCGGCGAAAGTGGATTCACAGATGCGGTTCGGTCAGGGCGAATCGAGAACTTCATCAGCAGATAGAGTTGTGCTGCCAAAGTTCAAAGAGACTCGAATCTTAAGGCACAAGAGAGGGCATCGTGGGTTCCGCTTGCGATGGTCAAGCGCATGCAAAATCTTAAGCCCACAGGCGAATGAATGATGCCTCTGGGTAATCCTTCTTGAAGTTTCCAGCCTCCATAAGCACGGCCTCTATTCTGATTGCCTTAGTCTTTCTTGCAGGTGGATTCCTGGGCGGCTTCCTAACTGGAAATATGTTTCATGGCCCATGGACAACCTACACTACGACAACCAAGACTGAGATCATCAGAATCACCACGTCAGAAAAGCCAATGTTGGGAGACTGGCGTGAACTTCTACGCTTCGCTGGCACCACAGAAGGCGGTACCACGAAGCCGTTCCACATATCTTCAACCGCTTGGAGAATAAGGTGTTCGCATGCAGGAACTGCAGGCTCATTTTCCGTGCTTGCCTTTGGTGTCTACCCCGAAGGCCAGCCAAGCAATATCAATACGATCATCGCCGAAGGCGGCTCAAGGGGAACAACTGGGTCTGACACCATATATCTGACAGGGCCTGGCAACTTCTACCTTGTTGTTCTCACAGCAAATCTTGCTATGTGGGAGATCATCATTGAGGTTCCGGCCTAACTTGGTGTCGTGGACGATCGAAGTTCAAACCCAACAGTAACTTTCTCTCGCGCTGAGAACCGCCAGGTCTCTTCCCCGCCTCTTTTTCTTGCCTTGCTTGAAAGGCTATTTAGCGTGGACTCAGACCATCCCATGGAAACGAATGACCAGTTGTATTGCGGCCATAGGACGTTGTACCGACATAGGAAAGGGATGTGAAGCAATAGTTTTCGCAACGGACCACATGATCACTATACCGATAGGTGCCTTTGAGCATTCCATTGAGAAATACAGAAGAATCGGGTCAACTAATGTGGCGATGCTTTCTGGAGAAGCGCTGTTATTCGATGACGTTCTCAAAGATGTTACAGAAAAGGACGATTTTGACGGTATGGCTCAAAAGATACATCAAAACATGAGGATGGTATTGGACGGACGAGTCGAGAAGATTCTTCTTGGGAACCATCGGGAAGCATCTCAAGTGCCTAGACTTGCCAGGGCGTTTGACGCAAGGCTCATCGCTCCAGATAGGGTTCTGGCAGCCACCAAGACCGCCGCAGTAACCTAGGATTTTGGGTCCAATGTTCGCATCATGCGATAATTGGGGTTTGTTTTGAGTCGCCATAACTCATTATTGAGTAGGTACCCATTCTTAAGTTAAGAGGACCCCATCCCTTTTTTCTTCTTCACGATCTGAATGTTTCGCCGCAATTTGACTACAGTAAAGCGCCAAGAATGAGAAAGACGGTGGAAATTAGAAAAATTATCAGCATCATGGACAGCACCTCTTGCTTTCTGTCAACAGCACGATAGTTACTGTCTGCGTAGTCAAGCACACAGTCTATAGTAAATCAGTCAGCGGTCAAGGTCTGTTGTTCATACGTGAAGACGTTCAGGTCAGAAAATTGGTTGGGTTCCAATCGTTTGAAGTCTGGCTGAGGGACCTTCAAATATCGCCACCGTACTTGAGTCAAGTCGGTAGCGTACTCGCACCATAGTTTAGCTGCCCTGTCCTTGTGGGGCACATCGGGGTCTTCACGCCCCTTTGTTTCTATGAGGCAGTGTTCGCCATTTTCCAAGACAGCAACGAAATCGGGTTCATAATACCGCAAGTTGGCAACCGAGTCTGTGTATTCAACTGAGAACCCAAATCGTGACGGAAGCTTGGAGAATTTCGTAACCTCCCCAGCTGATTGGAGGAATTTCGAGAACTCAACTTCAAACTCGTTGTCACAAGGAACTCGATTGAAGATGCATTTCGATGCTTCATATGTTGGTCTCGAATAGGCAAAGGGCTCCGTCTGTGAGAGTTTACGTGGGGGCGAAACAATTTCCGGAATGCGTTCCTCTACAATTATCGACCTGAGAGCTTTGACAAAAGTCTGGACCACAACGTATTGACTGACATTGCTGCTTATGGCCTTGAGAATTAGTGGATCGTCGAGACTGACCTTCTCGCCGAAGGCCCGTTCTTCCAAAAACTGACGAATCTTTGGCACCAGATATGCAAATTGCGACGGCAGTTTGACGTCGTGTGCAATCTCCTTCGCATAGTAGGATATTACTTCCTGCGCAGTCTGAGCTTGAGGTATCTGATACCGACGATCTATCATCTTCTGAAGCGTAAGGAAGTCGAACCCTTCATATCGAAATGTCTCTATGTCAGCGCCAGTTTCCTTCTTTGGCAACTTAGGGCACTTCAGCGTGTGGACATCTAGGGATTCAATTTCCTCTGATAGAGACTTCTTTCGAACGAGGATAGGACTGAGGACCGGAATCTCGATGTCCTTGTCTGCTTTCGCCGGGTCGACCATGATCGTGACGATCTGAAGCTTCTCCTTACCCAGTTCGAAAGTATCGAATTTGGTTCCCTCGTCCTTTTCCAAATCCTCCACGAAATTGATGAACGCCTTGTTGCCTATCACATCAACTCTTTCAACATATTCGCCAACTAGGTCACGAAACATCAAGCGAAGACCTCTTCCGATTGTTTGTTCTGGCAGTATGTTCGCCTTCGCCGTAAACGGTCTGAGACCAATGACGACGGTAACGTTCTGAACATCCCATCCTTCTCGAAGCATCAGCACACTTACTATGGCGTTGAGTGGGCTAGTCTCAGAATCAACTTCTCGTGCGACACGTCTGGCTACTTCTAACTCACGTTTCGTAACTTCACCTTTCTTATCTGTATGTATAACCAGAAGTTTGTCTTTGCCTCCAAATTCCTCTGGATAATGCGTTCTAAGATATTCTCCGACTTCATCAGCGTCGTCCGTACTGTTCATCATTACAAACAGTATCGGTTTCTTCTTCAGTGGTTTTAGTTGCTCTCGATATTCCCTCCATCTTTCTACTCCAGCCGTCAAATACGCTTTGTACCTTGTACTCGCAATATCAGAGCGAGCCTCATGAATCCCTGAAGCCACTCCTTTGAGCGGTCGTTTGACAATTCCATCCTCCATAGCTCGCTTCAGTGGGTAGTCGTAGATGGTCCACGTGAATAGTCCACCGTGGCTGAATCGTGGTGTCGCCGAAAAATCAAGCTGAGCGCCCACTCCTCCTGTCACCTTGTTATGTAGGTCGCGGATGAAATCGTTCCATTTCAGTTCCTCATCGTGCGTGTGATGAGCTTCATCATTCACCACCAGGATCGGCCCATTCCGTCTAACCAAGCGGGGCATGAAGCCCTCGACTTCGCTTGTCTCGGACTGCGGTTTGTGCCCTAGCACATCCGATATTTCCTTAGGCTCATCCTCATCTTCGGGTGGCCTTTCATACAGCTGTTGAATATTGGTTAGATAGAGCGCTCCCTCAGAATGCGCCCGCTCACCATCTCCTCTCATGTAGCATTCGAAATCCCACGTATTCACGAACTGCGGTGGTATTACCGGGTCTGCACGGAATATTTTACCGCCGTCGAAATCTAATCGCAGTCTATCAAATACAATAACGTTTGGAGCGATCAGGAGCGCCGTTTTTGAATAACCCGGAATGTTCTCCATAATGGCGTTGAAAAACTGCCACGCAACTGCAAGAGCCATTACCTTTGTCTTGCCACTACCTGTTGCCATCTTGAAACAGTATCTTGCGAAATCGTCGTGTTGCAGCAGCTCCAGATGCTTCGACTCTATCGCATATTGTTCAAGCAGAGTTCGATGGCGACGTATTTTAGCTACTTCGTAAAGGTAGATGAGAGTTTCCATTGCTTCACGTTGGGCCGTGTTGTATGCGAAAGCTTGACCGTTCGCCAGTCGGTGGTCAGAATTAAACCAGTAATTCAGCAAGGCTTTGCTTGTTTCAGTGCATCCTTCGGGTGTGGTGTATCCGCTCTTGACCCATGCTTCCACTGCGTTCTTGATGGCAGGAACACAGGGTGCTGTTCCGATTGCGGGAGCTAGGAGCTTCAACTCTCCACCGGAAGAGACGAGTCTGGCCTGGGAACTTTTGCGGTTCTTCTCTTTCACTAGACCTTCACCAGAAGCATTTTCGTCGTATCATTTCCTAGAATGTCAATGGCTTTCACTACAATGCGGTATTCCCCGTGATGGTCGTATGTCTTCGATGATTCCGTCGCCAGCTCCGGCTTCTCTCGAGTGCGATATTCTTGCCATTCATTGTGGAAAGTGTCATTCTTGTAGTTCCAGTCCACCGCCCAGTAGTCGATCCATTGCGACCAATGCTTGATCTCCTTCTGGACATCAGCTGGCACGTCGTCTGCTGGAATTACGAAGTCTTTGATTGTGATAGTAACCTTCTTTCCAGAAGTCTTTGTTCCAATATCCAATGAGGCTAATTCGAAGAAATGGACGTCTCCTTGCTCGACAGCCCTCTTATCAAGTACTTCACGTGGAATACGTAGGAATCGCACGTCAACATTAGCTTGAGCAGCTTGCTGCTTTGCCAGCTCATTTAATTCAAAGGCAAAATCCCAGCCTAACACGTCGACGCCATTTGTTCTCGGCGCTTCCTTCCCAGTTCCGACCGAACGCTTGAACTCGGCAACAATTTGCCCGACATCTAACGGTGAAATAGGAGAGTCTACTGAACCCACATGAACGAGCCGACTTCCCTTCTTTCCGTGAAGCCAGATATGTCCGCTCAAGGGTTGGGCGTTATACAAATTAAGAATGAAGCTGATGTATGACCGCACCCTTGTTCCGGTTTCGTTTCCAAACTCGGCGCTCTGCCAAACCTGCCGCTCATACTTGCCTAAGTTCTGTATAACAAATGGTTTTACATTCTCCACTCCCAGAACACGTTTTCGAGTCGTGTGTATTGCAAATCGACTAAGATCGCACGCTATCCATCGTCGACCACACTTTTCGGCTACCACAGCGGAAGTACCTGAACCACAGAAACAGTCCAGTACTAAATCTCCGGGTTTCGAAGATGCATCGATAATTCTCTTTAGTAGCGCCTCTGGTTTCTGAGTTGGGAATCCGACTCGTTCTTCAGCTTGTGAATTGATAGGAGTGATGTCAGTCCAAATGGAATGGGCTGTTGGTCCTTCTTTCTCATCAAGGTATCTTATCACCGCTGGCCAACCTGTGCTGGTGAAGACAATCTTTCCTTCCTTGATCATCTGATCTATCTTCTCTTGTCCCCACCTCCAGTGGGTTCCCGGACGAGGTTCGAGTGTCTTTTTGCCGAAGCGCCGTGGAGGTCCCTGTCCTTCTGCTAGTGGATTATCGAGTCTATACAGCCTACCATCCTTGTCTTTTTGGAAATGTGTTTCAATGTAGTCTTTTTTCCATTTCCCAAATTGTGGAGTATATGTGTAATCGTCGCCTCGTGAATATTCGAGGATTGTGTCGTGAACCATACCAAAGTGCTTAGCGTCAGCATGAAATAAGAAACGTTGCCAGATGATTTCACCTAGGAAGTGCTCTCTCCTAAATATCTCGTCTGCTACCACTTTTGCATAGTGAACAACGTGCCAATCCAAGTGAATGTAGATGATACCAGTAGGCTTCAATAGTTTCGCAAGGAAAACGAGGGTCTCGTAAAGCCAGCGAAGATACGAATCAAGATGAGTTTGTGCTTCACCCCACGTGTCTCGGTAAGCCTTCTGCTCAATCACGCTAGGAAGCTTGGTGAAGGAGGTTGTCTCTACCTGATGATCCGGTACTTCAACTAGATATGAGAAATCTTCTCCGGTGTCGAATGGCGGGTCGATGTAGATTAGGTCTACTGAATTTGCAAATTCAGGTAGGAGGCTGGGAAGGACATATTTCTTGTCGCCCCATATGAGCCGGTTTCGCCATTCTGTTTCACCTCTTCCGGTGAGAAACGATTCGATAGACTTCTGACGCTGCTGGGAAGATTCGTTTAGGGTTTCAATTGTCTGGAAGGGCAGAGCGACAGAAACGGGAGCGGACTTCGCTCCTGATTTGTCATACTTCCGATCCCAGGTCAGTTCGACCAAGGGCGAGTCCGAGCATAGGGTTGATTATCTCTAGATAAAACACTATCATCTGTCATCATTGAAAGGGCTTCATAGGTCTCGCCTGTTAGCGTAGAGCTTCATTAGCTTTGAGAGGTCGGGTTTGGATGTGATGCTCTCGACGCGTCAAGTGCTTTCTGTAGCACGCCTCGATAAGCTTGATAGGCCGGCTCCATTCCTGGGGCAACCTCGGGCTTGTTGGCGAGAAGTTCCTCTAGCTTGGCGATTCGTTGTTCTATTGGAAGAGTTTCGAGCGCCTTGATTTGTAGCGCAGCGGTTTGGAGTATTGCCCTTATGTCGCCCTTTGAAGCGGGTTCAGGTATGTCTTCCGCATCCGTACTTTCTCCGCTTGACTCAGTGACCCTCTTATCGTAGCATTTCTCGCAAAGGTCAGCATCCTCGTACTTAGTGTCCTCGAACCCGAACTCGTTCTTTGTAGTATGGGCCAACTGGCGGGTTTCCACTTCCTCGTTTTCGACGCCGCAATCCTCGCATTCAAGGTTCAAGTCCGACTCATGCCAAGGCTTAAGGAACGTTTGGAAGTCTCGTTCGAACATGACCTCCGGGTTCCCATGGTAGTGGTCAGAGGGCTCAGTGATTGCGCCGGTTTCATCTCGGCCTAGAAGATGCGCTTTGATCTCCTGCAGGGTTGCGTTCCGGAGCTCCACTAAATCCCGAATCATCTTCATCCATTGAAGCCTACCGCGATCGTCCTTCTTCTCCGCTCCACTCCTCTTCACAGCGTCCTCAAGGGCATCGTCCAAAACCTCCAGATGCTCACGAAGCCTATCCAAATAAGACTTGAACTTCCTACCCGTCAAAAAATATGCCCCCTCCCCCCAGGGGGGGTGGGTGCGCTTTCTTAGAAGCATCTAGGTGTTTTCGAGGATTCTGAGTTATCAAGTCTTCAACTCTTCATTGGAGAGGAGCCTGAGGACTTTGTCTCGGTTGATGTTGTAGCGGTTGCCT
>Ga0315280_10009003_pt1 | contig 12949 bp, 9 predicted proteins | sample YL17G06_40_MG_FD_203697 | JGI IMG/M metagenome (GOLD analysis project Ga0315280, IMG submission 203697) | Sediment microbial communities from Yellowstone Lake, YNP, Wyoming, USA - YL17G06_40 | ecosystem: Environmental > Aquatic > Freshwater > Lake > Sediment | place: USA: Wyoming | collected...
TCACGGCAGTCAAGTAAACGCCATACTTGACGGCTTTTCTCGATGAAAGCCTGTCTAATGCTTCTGACATCTTAGGTTTAGGCAACTGTTCTTCCGCCTAGGTTCCACTTCTGTAGACTTGAAATGTGGTTCCCTTTTCATTCGTGTTCTAGGCTCATAAGTTTTCTGTAGAAGGAAATGTCAGTTCGCCCGTCGAGTCACATCACTGCCTTCGCTCTATTGACTCTCGGTTTCATCATCCGAACAGAAATGGAGAACGAAAGAACTTAAGGCTTTTGCAGTTCAGACTGATTCCTGTGAACCTGTGTCCAGCAAGATGAAATTTTAATCTAACTGGACTCGCTCTGGCGAGTCAAGGTAGCAGAAGCTAGTTTGGTACTGGGAATGATAAGAAATACAGGGAGTATGAAATTTTAATAAAACGCTTGGATCATTGAGGAACACCCGCCCGAGATAATCCTTTCAGACCCTAAACTGATCCGAGGAACTGTACGGAACCCCGTGTTTGTGGAAGACCGCATAAAGGCAGACCTTATCTTCTTCAAGGATCGTTACAGCCCGAAATATTTGGCAGACGTAAAAACTGGTAGGGCTAAAAGCGTGAGCATAGGCTTCTTTTTCGAGTGCATGCCCCAAACTGGCGAGTTCAGGGGCGAACACTACGACTATGTTAAGCGGGATATTCTAATCGACCATGTGGCTGTTGGAAGTTGGAAGGGAAGATGTAGCTATCCAGCCTGCGGAATAGGCGTTGATGCGTTAGGGGAGCAGACCCTTATCCGAACGAGCATAGCTGTCGACTGCGAGACCCAGAAACCCTTGACATAGTTGGCAGTGGCACACGGAAACACGATGGCAAAACTTACAGGGTGATTTACGGCAAGCCAAAAGGCGAAGAGAACGCAGGTTCTGTAGAGCAGGCATACCGATATCCTGTTGAGAGCTGGAGCGAGAGTGAAGCCCGCAACCACTGCAAAGCTCATGGTGGAAGGTTTGAACCCGCAACTAAAGAAAAAGAAGGTGATGTTTTGAGTAAAAACCAAGAGGAAAGCGAAAGGGAAAAGCTTCATGAGGCTGCTAAACGGAGAGAGAAGAAATACGGCATTAAATTCCGCGAAGGCAAAGGCTACTTAACACCGCCAAAAGATTACCCGCAAAATGAAGAGGATTATGGGGACCCTGTGAATTATGCGTATCCATTGGTGCCTGAAGACCGTTGCAGAAACGCGTTAGCCCGCTGGGGACAATTCCGAGAGGAATACACGCAGCCAGAACGCGATATTATCTATGAACGCGTTGTCAGGCGAGCGTTAAGATACGGCATAACAATTCAGTATAATCCAGAATTGCCAGAGGCTAAGGCTTTACCTGAAGCTCTCAGAAGACAGCTTGAAGGCTACGAGTCAGCAGATGCCTTAATCGCCGAAAATTAAGGCTCTTGCCGACCAGCTCAGAACTGCATAAGCGTGCTTGCGAAAAGTTCCAATTCTTCCTAACAGAACCCTTTTCAGTGATAAGTATCTGTGAAGAAGCCTCAGATAATCATTTATAAGCCTCTTTTTAGTTATCAAGACTTGATGACGGTATCAAAGGTCGTGTGCCCAGCGGATCACGATGCCTCCAGAGGGGGCGTCGCCCGCGAGAATCGCTAACGGCACATGGCACCCGAATCAGTCTTCTCAGTTTTTAAGGAGTCCAGTAATAGGCTTTTGCATATCTTCCCTTGAATGCTGCTATTTTGCGCTTATCGAAGGGTAGTGGTGAAAGCGGTTCCAAGGATTCGTTGTTTTGGATTTTAGTTTTGGCTGTTCCCACGATTATGTCTGCCACTTGAATCGGTTTTGATTCGTGGGATTTTAACGGGGCGTAGAGAGGTGTATATTGTTCATACCATCCGTTTCGCTTTGCAAGAGTTTGAACCAATAGTTTTACTGCTTTGTCCGATGCTAGGTGGGGGAAATCCTTATCGCAATGTACTTGGACATTATTGGCAAGTTGGAAAAACTTTTTTCTTAAATGAGATCTTAATCTTGACTGAACTGGGTGTTTCTCGTATCCTGAGAAGCATCCTTCAATCAGGTTTTTGAATAGGTTTTCAAATTTTCCCGCCGGAGAAATAATTGCATCTGTTTCTATGAGAAGTATGGCATCGCAGGAGATTGCTAGAAGCATTTTGAACTTTTCAAGCACTTTCATTTTATAATTTTGGTTTAGTTTTGCCCATTTGAACTCTGGATGGTTGTGGGTTTTAGGTAAAATCATGTGCTTTTCAAGATAGGTATATGCTGCTTCATAGTCTGAAATAAAACAAAAAACGAGAATTGTGACATTGTTTTCGATGGAGCTTGTATCGATTCCAATAGAGTTGCCTTGTGAGAGAACCGGGAGCAAAAACACATCTTCATCAATTGTTACTCGTCTAATTCTCATTCCATGATAACCTTCAAGACCCGCAGCAACCCATCCTTTCTTTCTCCTGTAAACTTCAGTTCGTGCTGCAGCTTTAAAGCTCGAATTCAAGGATACAAGTAGCTTTTCATAATCATTTTTAGGACGTCGTATTTTCCTAGAAAAATCATAAGGAGTTACTAATGTTGGTTCCAGCTTGAATGTTCTATTTTCATAGACGAACTTCTGTCCTAGATACGCGTTCCGAATTATAGATAGGAAAAGCTCAATCCATGCCGATTCTTTCTGGGATTTAGTGGTCTTCACCAAGATTGCCCTGTAGGACTATCTGTGCAATGTGTAAAAAAGGTTTTAGAAAAACGAACCGGCTCTTTTTATTAATTAAATTAGAAAAGCATAATGTGGAATTTAAACCGATGGAATATGAGTTATTTTAGTAAACTAAAATCAATTCCCATCCAAATTTCAGTTGACTAAAATGTAAAGTCCATGGCGATTTTGGTTTGTCAAAATCAAGTGAAATGATATTGCATTATGCAAGCTATCTTTCTGAGTGAAAAGTATGAGTGAAGAAAATAGGGAGAAAGCGCAAGAAGAAGTTGGGGCTTTGAAGACGAGGATTGCAGAGCTAGAAGCACAATCAAAAGCGAAAGACGGAGGCATCGCTGAGCTTGAAGCTGAAAACGAGAAACTCAAAACAGCCATTGCAGAAGCAACAGAAACCTTGGTTGGCTATGTTGAGAAGGAGAAGGAAGCAGCCATCAAAGACATCCTTGAAAAGGCTAACTTCTGCGAAGATGAGCTGAAGAGGCTGGATCTTGCACAGCTTAAGCTTGTGCAGAAATCAGTCAGCAACGTTAAAGGCACTGTGAAAAACATCCGCAGCGTTGGAGCGGAAGGCAGAAGCGAGTCGGGGCTTACTGTGGGCGATTTGTTCCATAAGGAGTGATTGGGCCATGCCTTTTGTTAGTCCTTCAAACGCGATTTTGGTTGGCGGTTCGCCGCTTGTGGACGAGCTTACCGAAATGAGCCGGGCAACAATAAGCATGTACGGAGAAACACCAGTCGAGGACATAATCCGGTATACTCGCAAGAGTCTGATAGTGCCCATCATTCACAAGGATTTCAGGATACACTGGCGGGACGTAATAGCAAGCAGACGCAAAGGCACACCGCTTGACACAGCCAACGCTGAAAGCGCGGCTCTACAAGTAGCACAGCTTGAAGACGAGCTTATACTCACAGGCGAGTATGCTGGCAGCCCAAGACTTGGGATAGAAGGCTTAGCGACTGCTACTGGACGCAACACTGTTGCAAGCGTGGGCGCATGGGCAACGAGCCCGAACGCGATTAACAGCGTAAAGGCAGCTATGGAGGAGCTTGTGGCAGACAACTTTTATGGACCATACGACTTGATACTGCAGCCTTCGGCCTTCTTGGATTCGCACACTTTCATTGGCACCACGGCTGTGATGCAGATAGACAAAATCACAGGCTGGATTTCCCCCAAATACATCGGGCCTTACAGCGATACTGCTGATATTATGCGGTTCCGCACAAAAAACAAGGCTGGAACACAAGCCTTAGACCATCAGTTTCAGCCAAGCGACAACGAATATGGCGTCTTTGGCTCTGAAGAATATCACTGGAAAGAGCTGCACAGCAAATTCCTAATGCTTTACCATGGACAAGCAGCGCCATATGGAGAACTACGCATCAAGGTTCAAGGCGAAGCCAATCCAAAGGCTCACTTAACTGAGGAGTTGCTGGAGTTTGGCCCGGGTGGAGCCGTTGCTCCAGACGTTTACCTTAAGCGTGTTGCGATAACAAGTTTGAGTTTAAAGCCCAATATTTGGAGCCTCAAGCAGACAACATTCTCGAAGTTGGAAGCACAACTAAGAAGGTTAAGTTGCTTTACATTTCCTCTCTGCTTTTGCCCACAGACGGATACTTACAAATCAAGGTTTACGCGGATGATAATCCGAAAGCAAGCCTAACCCAAGACGCATTAGCTTTCGGACCTGGCGGATTAACTGTTCCAGACACGTGGTTCAAGCGTATAGCTGCAAACCAGTTTGAAAGCTCAGGAGACATAATTCCATCCGCAGACAACGCTAGAAGCCTCGGTTTGGGTGGAGTCACGCCGAAACGTTGGAGAGACCTCTACCTTGCAGGAGTCATTAAAGCCTTAGCTGGCGGAGTAGCCGTAAATCTGCTTCCAGACTTAAACGCAACGCGGAACCTCGGTTCAGATACGCTAAAGTGGAGTAGCCTATACGTCAACGGAGTCGGCGATCTGGGCTGGCTAAACGTAGGCGGTTTCACGGTTATAACTTCAGCTCGGGTTTTGCAGAATGTGACGGTAGCAGCCGGCATCATCGCAAGCGGACGCTTTCCATTAGCGAGACTTCTAGATGGCACAGCGGGCTATGTGCTTGAGGCTGAAGGCGCAGGCTTCGACCCCATGTATGTCAATCCAAACGGACGATATAGTCCAGCGGGCCACACTCATGGGGAAGCTGACTTACCAAACGTCTACGCAAACGCGAAAACCTTCAATGGCGGAATAACCTTGGGCGCGGGCTTGAACATGAACAGCCAAGCCATAACGAACCTCGCATCGCTAAACCAAGCCATGCTACCTGGAGCAAACCAAGGCAGCGTAGGCACAACCACAACCTACTGGAACTGCGTAGCCGGATACAGCGTGTGGTACCATGCGTTGGGACAATTTGACATGCTTGATGATCTGGCTCTGATCAAAAGGATCAGGGGAAACGGGAAAGTCGATAAAAGGGGCATGCCTCTGGCGGATCCTGAAAGCCTTCCAGAACAAATAACAGAGAACGGTTTAATGAAATTTTAATATCTCGGCACGGACATCCTATCAGACAGAGGCATAATCATTGCAGTATGCTGTCATCGCTGAGGCTTACGAAAAGATTGAAGCCACAACCAAGAGGCTGGAAATGACAGACCTGCTCGTGAACCTTCTTAAAAATACAGCTGAGGAAGTCATCGACAAGGTTGTTTACCTGACTCAGGGCAGATTATACCCTGATTTTGTGAGTATTGAGATAGGCGTTGCTGAAAGGCTTGCAATAAAAGCGCTTGTGAAAGCTTCTGGAAGACGGGAAAGCGAAGTTGAAGAGGATTTGAAAAAGAGCGGCGACCTCGGCATAACAGCACAGAAATTCATGACGTCAAAAAGACAATTGACGTTCGCTCACCAGCCATTGACTGTTGAGAAAGTGTATGAAACCTTCGATAAGATGGCTCAAACCTCAGGGTCAGGTGCCGTTGACTTGAAGCTTGCGCTTTTGGCTGGCCTCTTGTCGGCTGCTTCTCCGAAAGAAGCCAGATACGTCATAAGAACAGTCACAGGCAATCTCCGTCTCGGCATTGCTGACATGACGGTTCTGGATGCTTTAGCCATAGCCTACGGTGGCGGAAAGGAAGCCCGAGAACTCGTAGAACGAGCTTACAATGTTTCCTCAGACCTCGGAAGAGTTGCGAAAGTTGTAGTTGAAAAGGGACTGGAAGGACTGGAGAAGTTTGAGGTCTTGGTCGGTGAACCGATAAGACCTATGCTCGCAGAGAGGCTTTCGTCGCCAGAAGAAATCTTGGAGAAGCTGGGCGGCAAATGCGCAGCCGAATACAAGTATGACGGTGAACGTATTCAAGCTCACAAAAGAGGCGACGAGGTAACGCTTTTTTCCAGGCGTCTAGAGACCATTTCAAACCAGTATCCAGACGCGGTTGAGCTTTTCAAAAAATGTGTTAAGGCAAGAAACGCTATTCTCGAAGGTGAATGCGTTGCTGTCAACCCAGCCACTGGTGAAATGCGTCCTTTTCAGGAGCTTATGCACCGAAGGCGCAAATACGAGATCAAGCAAGCGATTGAAGATTACCCTGTCTCTCTTTTCATGTTCGACGTGCTTTACGCCGACGAGCAGGATTTGACCTTGAAGCCATACTCTGTGAGACGAAGAATGCTGGAGAAGGTTGTTCAAGAAGGCGCCCGAGTGAAAATAGCCAATTCGATAATCACGGCAAACGCAGGCGAGCTTGAGAAATTCTTCCTGGAAGCCATTGAGGACGGCTGCGAGGGGCTGGTTTGCAAGTCAATAGCTAAAGACTCAGTGTATCAAGCAGGGGCCCGCGGCTGGCTCTGGATAAAATACAAGAGGGACTACAAGAGCGAAATGACTGACACAGTGGACTTGGTCATAGTCGGTGCTTTCCATGGAAGAGGAAAAAGAGCTGGGACGTACGGTGCTCTACTGCTTGCGGTTTACAATCCTGAAAACGACACTTTTGAAACGGTTACAAAGTGTGGAACAGGCTTCACCGATGAAGATCTTGCGAAGCTTCCCAAGATGCTGCAAAAACACCTTGTTCAGCACAAGCATCCAAGAGTCAATTCAATGCTTGAGGCTGACATCTGGTTTGAGCCCGTCGTAGTGATTGAAGTTTTAGGGGCTGAAATAACATTGAGCCCGATTCACACATCTGCCATGGATGCCATTCGTAAGGGAAGTGGGTTGGCAATTAGGTTTCCACGCTTCACAGGAAACTATAGACTTGACAAAGCGGCAGAAGATGCGACAACAGTAAGCGAGATCGTTGAGATGTATCAAAAGCAGTTGAAGAAGGCTAGCGAAAGCTGATGTTTAACCAAAGATAATGCTGCTTTTTCTTGCATGAAGCTTAAGGTTATACACAGTAACCAAAGAAACAGCTTTGACAAGCCTTCTGTATTTACTTCAGTAGCTTTATGTGCGGCATCTTCGTCTCCTTTGATTAGGGGTCGGATCTAATCAGGTTTTAGATTCTTCGTACGAAAACTCGGCATCAGAAACGCACCTTTATATCGCTGGAACAAAGTTCCACAAAATTTAAAAGTCGATGCCACTGGTAATGTCATCTTAGCGTAGATTCTAGGTAACCTGGCTTCTACGCTTGAAAAATCTAGAAGAGAAAGGAAAATGAAAACTAAGAATAGACTAGTAGCAATAGCAATGCTTCTAATGCTATTTGTAATCGTCATGCCTGCAATGGTTGAAAAGGCAAGCGCAAGCGGTGCTTTAGGTGGAATTTGGCATTTTGACGAGGGAACCGGCACTACGGCTTATGACAGTAGCGGAAACGGAAACCACGGAACGGTTCATGGAACCGTTTGGACAAACGGAGAAATTGGCAAAGCCTTAGAGTTTGACGGTGTGAACGACTATGTAGAAGCACCTGACTCAAACTCGTTAGACATAACTGGAAAAATGACACTGGAAGCATGGATATGTCCTTACACTGTGACGAAAATGCAAGTGATTGTTCAAAAATACAATTATAGTGGACCACCCTATAATGGTGCATACTATTTGGGGGTAGGCGGATACGGGTACAATAACAAGGTTCTTTTTGGTCTTAGCCACAATGGGTACAACTTCTATTACATATTGTCGAACACCAACATAACTGCAAATACTTGGACCCACGTCGCAGCTACATCAAATGGCACCCACATGATCATGTACATAAATGGGATTAAAGACAAAGTGGCCACTTATTCACCGGGCGTGATATATGCGTCTGCTGCGCCTCTCCGAATCGGTTGCTTCCAGCCTGAATTGGGCGTCTCAAGATTCTTTGACGGGGTTATTGACGAGGTTAGAGTTTCTTCAGGTACAATTTGGACAGTTGATGATGACAGAGTACAGTGTCCTAATGCTGACTTTACAAGTATTCAAGCTGCAGTAAACATAGCAAGCCCAGATGATACAATCATAGTCCATGATGGAACCTACAATGAAAACCTTGTTGTCAATAAGGCTCTAACAATTAAGGCAGCTTCTAAGCCAATAATCGATGGTGGAGCTGCTGGTGATTGCATCAGTGTAAGTGTTGACAATGTTTTCATAAGTGGCTTTGAAATTAGGAATGGATATAACGGTATAAGTGGACAAACCTCGGGTTCTACATTCTCTAATAACATCATACACGACAACTTAAACATCCCTGGATCTGCTGGTGTTGGCATACTCCTTTGGGGCGACAACGACAATAATATCATAACAGGAAGCGAAATATACAACAATGATCGCCAAGGAATATTCATTGGCTATCAAGATGACTCCAAAATTTCCGCCGGGAACGTAATAGAGAATAACGTGATTTACAGTAATGGACTATACCGATACGCAAACGGACCTGATGCATCAGCATACGGCATTCAACTATGGTGCGCAGACTACAACCTGATCAAAAACAACGAAATTTACCTTCATGACGACTGGTTTGCATACCCCGAATTCGACTTTGCTCAAGGAATTTACCTATGCGATGCAAACGGCAATACTGCAGTTGGCAACTATCTCCATGACAACAATTACGGCGTTGGCCTTTGGCATCCTGCAAGATCCATTGGAAACAACTACATTAACTATAATGATGTAGCAGGCAATACAGGCTACGGTGTTTGCACTTTTGATGGACTGCCAGCCGTGGATGGTCGCTTTAACTGGTGGGGCGATGCAAGCGGTCCAACGCACTCATCTAACCTAGGCGGCATAGGAGATGAAATCAGCGACAATGTTGACTATAGTCCATGGCTTGGTGCGACGTACGACTCTACACCAAGGACATACCATGTTAATCCAACTGGCACGATTCAAGAAGCCATAGACGAAGCAAGTGCAGGCGACACAATCTTGGTACATGATGGAACCTACCGGGAAAGACTGATAATTGACAAGTCGCTCAAAGTCAAAGCCGCTAGCAACCCAATAATTGAAGCTCCTGACGCTATATCCAGAAAGACATATACTTTTCCCGAGAGTTCAGCAACGTGGGACCCCATCGTCTTTGCTTACGGGGGCACGATGGCTCTCAGCGGTGCAGTGAGCGGATCTGACACGATAGAAGTGACCTTTGAGGGTTTCGAGATTGATGGTAGGAACACTGCTGTTTCACCTGCAAGGTTCGTCGGCATTCTGTATCGGAACGTCAAATCTGGAGGTATTTCAAGCAACATCATCCACGACATGTATGACGTTGACGGACAGGGAAATGGCCCGCAAACATTCGGCATTCTTGTCTATGGTGATTCTGATGTGACTGTCAAGTACAACGAGGTAAGCGATTTCAGCCGTGGAGGAATAGGCGTGCAAGGAGACGACGGTGCTCTGCCTGATCCTGTGGCTACTGTTGAGTGGAACACTATCGTGGGAAACGGTTTGGAGGTTGGCTCCGGCTGGTGGGCTGAAAACGGAATACAAATGGGCTATGGTGCAGGCGGAAGCATCATCGAGAACAATGTTACTAGCTGCAAGGTAAACAGTCCGGCTTGGGTCTCAACAGGAATCTTGGTCATCAAAGCTGCTCAAGGAGTAAACATCCTGCGCAACAACGTCTCAGACTGCGACACCGGCATAGCAGTGAGCACAGCTGATTCACCGTCTCTAGGTGTTGTCGACGGTAACATTGTTACAGGATGCACTTGGGACGCGATAAGACTTGGATTGGACGGACTAGCCGATCATGTTACAGTTTCTAACAACATCATCTCGAACAGCGTGATGGGCATTGGAGTCTGGGACAGCTCATACAACACCATCAAGAACAACATGATAAGAGAAGACGAATACGGCATTATTATTGATGGAAACTCGAACAACAACGAAGTGAACCAGAACGACATTCTTGACAACACGGCAGACGGGATTGTCATTGAACCATATGGTGGTTTTGACCCTTCAGGTACACAGATCCACTACAACAATATCGTTGGCAATGGCGGATATGGAGTATTAAATACAGGGATGGACATCGCTAACGCTACTTTCAACTGGTGGGGCGATTCTTCCGGTCCTTATCACGGCACAAGCTGGATGTACAACGGGGAACCTTATGGTCCGCACTGTGGTCTAGGAGACAATGTAAGCGATTATGTCCTCTACTATCCGTGGCTCAACGGGCCATCCGGAACACCTGTCGAGTCGCCGACTGCAAGCTTCACTCATTCGCCGCCCAATCCCAAAGCTGGCGAAACGACAACATTTGACGCTTCCAGCTCAACTCCAAACGGCGGAACGATCACAGAGTACAAGTGGAACTTCGGAGACGGAAACACCACTACTACGATCGAAGCCACAATTACACACGTCTATGATACAGAAGGCACCTACAACGTCACCTTGACAGTAACTGATAGTGAAGGCCTGATGGATTTCACTTGGCAGACGGTAACTGTTGTCCCTGCCATAGTAATAGTCCACGACGTCGCAGTAACAAATGTTACCGTTTCTACAGATCAAACCTATCAAGGATGGAATGTCCAGATCTACGTAGCCGTAGCCAACTTGGGAAATGCCACTGAGACCTTCAACGTAACGGCCTACTATGACAGCACTGCAATAGCCTCGCAAATCGTCAACTTGGATCCCAACACCAGTCTGACACTAACCTTTGTCTGGAACACTGCCGGCGTGCCAATCTGCCACAACTACACCATCTCAGCCGTAGCATGCACAGTTCTAGGCGAAACGGAAACCACGAACAACACGTTCATTGATGGACAAGTACACATCAAACTACTCGGCGACATAAATGGAGATGGCTACGTCAACGCCAAAGACGCTGTCCTTCTTGGGCAAGCTTTTGGCAGTGGACCCGGAGACCCTGACTGGAACTCACAAGCAGACTTGAACCAAGACACATATATTAACGCCAAAGACGCTGTATTGACTGGCCAAAACTTCGGGGCACACTGCCCATAAACCCCCAATCTTTTTCTTTGTTCTTGTCATATGGACATAGACTTCACCATGCTATACATCTGCCTCGAACGACAGCTCTACCATAACCTTTAGAGCTAGATACCAGCCGATAGGTTTAGGAAAGCCAACACTCTCATCAACCCAACGCTTTTCGACGCTAAACTAGGTGCTCCTGGTGCAGACGCAATCCCACATAGTACACAAAATGGATATTGCGACATCGTACCAACTCCGTTAGGCGATCTGAACTTCGATGGAAAAACTGACATATATGATGCCATAGTCTTCTCTGCTGCTTTTGGAACCGAACCAGGACAACCACTCTGGAACTCGTACGCAGACCTGAACAACGACAAAATCATAGACATCTTCGACGCAGTAATAATGGGCATTCACTTCGGAGAAGAAAGACCAGACGTAAAAGTAGTCAACGAACAACTTCTCAACTCCTCTTTTTCTTTTAGTCGGTGCCAAAAGTTAAAATGTTGAGCCGAAACTTTTGAAGCGGTTACGAAATGTGGAACAGGCTTCAGCGATGGGGATCTGGCCAAGCTTCCCAAGATGATGAAGAGGCATGTTATCCAGCATAAGCATCCAAGGGTCAACTCTGCCCTTGAAGCCGACGTTTGGTTTGAACCAGCTGTTGTAATAGAAATCTTGGGTGCAGAAATTACACTTAGCCCAATTCATACATGTGCTACAGATGTTATTCGCGCAGGGAGCGGGCTTGCCATTCGATTTCCACGATTCACAGGGAACTACAGACTTGACAAGGCCGCAGAAGATGCAACAACCTCGGCTGAAATGGTTGAAATGTACCGAAACCAATTGAAGAAAATTGCTGATAGCTGAGATCTATGGGCCACAACACCAAAGCAGCATTTCCCACATGGTTTTTCTGTCGCGCCTGTTTAGCGAGAACTGTAGACTCGACAGGATAGCCGAAGATGCTCAGTTTAGAATTGAAAGGAAAAGGAGAAAGGAGATAGTTGTCGTCCAGAAGAAACGTTCTATTATTTTTCTTACTCTTCCTCTTAGTTCCCATGTTGCCAACCCTCAAAGTCTATGGGGCACCTGCAACAATTGCAGTCGACCCGCCAGTCTCCAACGTTACAATCGGAGACACTTTGAACATCAACATAAACGTTACAAACATAGCCAACTTCACTTGTTGGCAACTGAGGTTGTATTTCCTAAAAGGAGTCCTAAATTGCACGGCAGCAATTGAAAGCCCATTCTTGGTAGGACCAAACGGAACATACTATGGCAAGATGATAACCAATAACTTCAACGCCACACACGGCGAACTTCTCGCCTTTGCCACACTAAATGGGAATTTTTCAGTGGCCGGTAGCGGAACCATACTCACAGTGACGTTCAAAGCAGTCGGAGGAGGCAACACTCCCCTGCACATGGCTGACATAAAGCTGGGAGACGAACAAATACCACCATAACCGATTCCCCACACAACTGTCGACGGAATAGTGCATGTGACAGGAGGAACGCACGATGTGGCAGTGACCGACATCAAATCCTCCAAGACAGTGATAGGCCAAGGATACAAAGGCAACATTACAGTCACGGCAGAGAACCATGGGGGTTTTACGGAAACCTTCGACGTCACAGCCTACGCCAACACAACCATAATTGCATCGCAAGCCGTAACCCTGACAAGCGGAAACTTCACAACCATAACCTTCACATGGAACACCACCGGCTTCGCCTACGGCAACTACTCCATAAGCACTGTGGTAGACATCGTTCTA
>Ga0315280_10009004_pt1 | contig 12948 bp, 9 predicted proteins | sample YL17G06_40_MG_FD_203697 | JGI IMG/M metagenome (GOLD analysis project Ga0315280, IMG submission 203697) | Sediment microbial communities from Yellowstone Lake, YNP, Wyoming, USA - YL17G06_40 | ecosystem: Environmental > Aquatic > Freshwater > Lake > Sediment | place: USA: Wyoming | collected...
CAAGGAAAATGTCATTCCGAGCCCTTCGGCTTCGCTCAGGGTAGACTCCGCGAGGAATCCGCCTTCGCGGGCGACGATTCAGCCTTCGTAGCCGAAGCTACTTCGGCGAAGTGGGCAGTTCCGCTTCGGCGGACGAAGGCGTCCCCTATCGCCCCTTCGCTCTGCTCAGGGCAGGCTCTTCAGCAACTCCGGTAGGGGATTCCTCGCGGAGTCTATTCTGAGCGCAGTCGAAGGGCTCGGAATGACATTCTCGTCCCCTTAAGCTCACCGGCTCTTCGGTTGCGCGCTCCCGGCTCTCTTGGTCTCAGCGGCCGGCGTCTGCACCGGGTTCGATGTCCCCAGGTCGATCGTCTTCACGGTTCCCGCGGTCTTGGATTTCCCCGCTCCCGCCTTGGCCTGCGCTTGCGCCGCCTGCTCCTGCGTCATCTCCTCCATGCGCTTCTTCTGTTCCGCTTGCCGTTTGCGCTGGTCCTGGTCTATCCATTTCTGCTGGCGCGCGGCGGCATCGGTGTCACTCATGCTCTTGTATGCCACCAGCAGCCGTTGTCGCACGCCCGAATCATCCGGCGCCTCATCCTCGGCATCCTTGTAGTACTCAAGCGCTTTGTCTTTCTTGCCCAGCTTGATGTATCCGTCCCCCAGCGCAAGATAGATCTCCTGCAGCGACGACGACGCCACATCGAGGCTGCCCTCGTACATCGCGACCGCCTTCTTCCAGTCACTGCCCTGCCCGTAAAGTTGGCCCAGGCTGAAGTAGATCGCCGCGTGCACCTGGTCGCCCAGCTCGCTCGCCGAGCCGAGCGCCTGCGTGTAATACTTGATCGCGTCGGCGCGGTTGCCCGCCATCAGCGCCTTCGCCGCTAGCATCTCCGGATCGCGGATATCGATCTTCGCCCGGGCGCGCAGCGCGCGCACGAACTCCTGCCACGCCCGCCAGCCTTGCTGCTCGACGTATTGCTTGCGGTAGTCCGCCTTCTTCTGCTCGAAGTCCTTGGGCAGATTGTACCGCACCTGCCGAAGCTTGATGATGTGATAGCCGAAAGGAGTCTTCACCACGTCGCTCATCTGCCCCGGCTTGAGCGCGAACGCGGCCTTCTCGAATGCCGGCGTCATCTGGCCGGCGCCGAACCATCCCAGGTCGCCGCCCTTGGACGCGTTCGCCTTGTCATCGGAGTACTGCTTGGCGAGTGCCGCGAAATCCGCGCCGCCTTTGAGCTTGGCCAGCACCTCCTCGGCCTTCTTCATCGCCGGCGCGTCGCTGGGGCCCGATTTGGGGGTCGCGCTCACCCGGATCAGGATATGGCTCGCCTGAACCTGCTTGTAGCTATCGCGCACCGCGTCGTCGGTCGGCTTGATCTGCACCTTCACCGCCTGCTGCAACCGTTGCACCAGCAGCTGATCGCGGATCTCGTTCTCATGCCGCCGGATCGAGCTCTCGACGGAGCTCCGATACTGGCGGTTGGCCTGCCGGCCGCGGCCCTTGAGCGTCTGATCGACGGCCCGCTCGATCTCCTTGTCGACGTCGCCCGAGGAGACCTCGATGCCCTGCTGCCGGGCCGCCTGCGCCACCAGCCGCTGCTGCACCATCGCGTCCAACATCTGCCAGCGCAGAAACTCCAGCATCGCCAGCGGCGCCCCGCCCATCTGCTCGTACTGCTCGTACTGCGCCTGAAACGCCGTCTCCAACCCGCCGCGTTCGATCTTGTCGCCGTTGACGGTGGCGATAACCCCGCGCGCCGTGCTCTTGGCCCCTTCCTCGCTGCGCCCGGACGGCGTGGTGTACGCGCCGTAATAGTAGGCGCAGCTCACGAGGAAGATGCCGAAGATCACGTACATCAGCAGCCGCATGTGATGGCCGAAGTTCTTGCGCATACTGACGAAGCCCATAGTTCAGTTCACCTTGCGTGCGATCTATCCGCGCATCGTTCGGACTGCACGGGTCTCAAATCTGCGAAATCCGCCCAATCTGCGGATGATTCCCTAGCCCGCTCCGCGGGTTTCGCCCTCGCCCTCCTCCAGCGGCGACTCCTCCTCCAGCCGGTGGCGGCCGCGCTCGATGGTCGCCAGCAGCTTCGACGTGTAGCTCTCGAGATTGGTGAGCACCCGCTTGGCGTAATCGTTGATCTGGCGGCGGGTCTCCTCGGCTTGCTCGCGCGCCCGCCCCAGGATCTCCTCCGACTGCCTCACCGCCTGCTGCGTGATCTCATCGTTGGCGACCAGCAGCGCCGCCTGCTCCTGCGCCTCGGCCAGGATGCGCCCCGCCTGTTCGTGCGCCTCCGCCAGGATCTGGTCCGCCTCGCGCGCGATGCGGCTCGCCTTCCTCAGGTCCTCCGGCAGCGACGCCCGCAGCTTGTTGAGCAGCGTGAAAAACTTCTCCTCGTCCACCCCCCACACGCGGTGCAGGGCGTGCCACTTCGTCTCGCGGTCCACCAGCTCTTCGAGTCGGCGGATGAGGTCCAGGCTATCCAGGTCCTTGGTCTGTCCCGGCTTCAGAGTGTCGATGGCAGGATTCCACCTTGTATTAGTTTACCCGCGCGCGACGGCTAGTTACCGGCCCCGAATGTAGGCCCGATGGCTTTCTGTGGCAGCCGCGTCCCGCCTCCGCGGGCTTCGTAGCCCAGCTTCGCAGGGCGAAGCAGCCTCGCGGCGATTGCCGGGCCGCGCGCAGACGTCCACCCACATCACAGGCGCCCTACCGGAACTTCTCCGCCAGGCGCGCCCGCACCTGCGGTGGTACGAACCGCTCCACGTCCCCGCCCAGCCGCGCGATCTCCTTGACCATGCTCGAGCTGAGGAAGAGGTTGTCCGGGCTGGTCATGAAGAACACCGTCTCGATGCCGTCCTTGATGATGCGGTTCATCAGCGCCTGCTGGAGCTCGTACTCGAAATCCGACACCGCGCGCAATCCCTTGACCACCACCGACGCGCCCTGCTGCGCCGCGAACTCGACCAGCAAGCCGCTAAACGACGTCGCCCGCACGTTGTCCAGATGCGCGCAGACTTCGCCAAGCATCTCCACCCGCTCTTCGGCCGTGAACAGCGGCGCCTTGCTCGAATTGACGGCCACCGCCACCACGACCTCCTGGAACAGCTCCGCCGCCCGCTCGATGACATCGAGATGCCCATTGGTCACCGGATCGAAGCTGCCCGGATAGACCGCGATCGCGACCGCTCGTTTCTCGGACATGGGTGCTCCTTTGCTCGTCGGTTGCGTCGCCGCCGCGGCCGAAAAGAACGTCAGCACTGCCTCGCTGAATCGCCGGCTGCGCTGCTTCGACAAGACTCCGACCGCCTGCGGCGACGGCGCGCGCGCATCATGCTCTGCTACCACAATCGCGTCCGGCGCCAGAATGCCGTCAGGGCGCGCAACCTCCGCCAGCGTGCGCTCCAGGACCGCCCGGTCGCGATAGGGCGGGTCCAGGAACACGACATCGAATTTCGCCCCCGAAGCCGCCAATCCTCGCACCACCGCCGCCGCCTTGGCGCACAGCACAGTGGCCCGGTCGGCGTGCCCCAGCGCCGCCGCGTTCTCGCGGATGATCTTGGCCGCGCGCTCGCTCGTCTCGACCAGCACGACCTCGCGCGCCCCGCGGCTCAGCGCCTCCAGGCCGACCGCGCCCGCGCCGGCGAACAGGTCCAGGAAACGACTACCTGGTATGTGCGGCGCAAGGATGTCGAACAGCGCCTCGCGCGTGCGGTCCGATGTCGGGCGCACCGCCCGCCCCCGCGGCGCCTTCAGCCTTCTGCCTCGCGCCTCGCCGCCGATGATGCGCATGGGATGTCTGGCGCTCCGCCGTCGGGCTCACAACCCGCAACCGATTCCCGCTCGCGGCCCGTGGCTGCCTTCACGGCGCTACCGCGTCCATCCGCCGACGTATCTCCGCCACCCGCTGGCGCAGCGCCGCGTGCTCCGGCCGGCGCAACTGGGGATCCCTCTGCGCCAACCGAAACGCCGCTTGCCGCGCCTGCTCCAACAGCGCCACGTCCTGCCCCACGCGCGCCACCCGGAAATCCGGCAGCCCGTGCTGGCGCGTGCCGTAAAACTCGCCCGGCCCGCGCAGCAGCAGGTCCTCCTCGGCGATGGCGAAGCCATCGGTGCTCTCCGTCATCACGCGCATGCGTCGTCGCCCCTCCTGCGCCGGGTCGTCGCCCTCGCTGCGCAGGCGCGGGTTATAGCGCGCGTCGCTGATGAGGACGCAGAATGATTGGTCGCTGCTGCGCCCGACGCGCCCGCGCAACTGATGCAGTTGCGCCAGGCCGAACCGCTCCGCATTCAAGACCAGCATCAGCGACGCGTTCGGCACATCCACCCCGACCTCGATCACCGTCGTCGAGACGAGCAGGTCCGTCTCGCCGCGGCGGAACGATTCCATGACCGCATCCTTCTCGGCGGTGTTCATGCGCCCGTGCAGCAGGCCGAGCCGCAAATCCGGGAACACCTGCTCGCGCAACTGCTCGTGCAGCCGCACCGCCGCCTCCGCCTCCAGCTTCGCCGATTCCTCGATCAGCGGGCAGACGATGTAGCCCTGGCGTTGCTGCGCCACCTGCTCGCGGGCGAAAGCGAAGGCCTCATCCTGCCGCGCCGTCGGCATCCACAGCGTCTCGACCGCCTTGCGCCCGGGCGGCATCTCGTCCAGCGCCGACACGTCGAGGTCGCCGTAAACCGTCAGCGCCAGCGTGCGCGGGATGGGCGTCGCGGTCATCACCAGCAGCTCGGGGTTGAGGCCCTTCTCGCGCAGCGCCGCGCGCTGCACGACGCCGAAGCGGTGCTGCTCATCAACCACCGCGATGCCCAGCCGCTTGAACTCCACCCCCTCCTCGATCAGCGCGTGCGTGCCCACCACGACGTCAACCTCGCCCGCGCGCGCCTGGCGATAGATGCGCTCCTTGTCGCGCTTCCTCACCGAGCCAATGAGCAGGGCTACGCTGATGTCGAATGCCGCCAGCAGCTTCGACAGAACCATATAGTGCTGTTCCGCCAGTATCTCCGTCGGCGCCATCAGCGCGCCCTGGCAGCTGTTGTCCACCGCGGTCATGAGCGCCGCCACCGCCACCACCGTCTTGCCCGAACCGACGTCGCCCTGGAGCAGGCGGTTCATCGGGCGGTCCGACGACATGTCGCTCACGATCTCGCCGATCACGCGCCGCTGCGCTGCGGTGAGCTTGAACGGAAGCTTCTCCTCGAGGCGCGCGGTTACGTCCCCCCGCGGAACCAGACGTGTGCCCAGTCCGGGGGCCTCGCGCTCCGACTTGCGCTGCGCCAGCGCGAGCTGCACCAGCAGGAACTCCTCGAACGCCAGCCGCCGCCGGGCGCGGCGCATCGCCGCCTCGTCCGGCGGCCAGTGGATGCTGACCAGCGCCTCGGACATGCCCATCAGCCGATGCTCGCGCCGCAGCGCCTCGGGCAGCGCCTCCGGCGCATCCGCAGCATAGCCATCCAGCAGCCCCTTGATCGCCCGCCGCAGAGCGGTCTGATACACGCCTTCGGTCAGCGGGTAAACCGGCACCGGCTGCCCAGGTGCAAGCTCCTCCGCCCAGTAATCGGTCGAGCCATCCAGGTATTGCAGCTCGACCATGCCGCCCCACTTCTTCACCGTGCATTCGAGGAAGAGCTTGGCGCCCGGCTCATAGGGCAGGGTGAGCGGGTTCCATTTCGTCGTGCGCCTGCCCGAGCGGCTGACGAACGACGTGACCCAGGCCTTTCCCGTGTCGTCCGACACTTCGAGCGCATAACGCCGAACCTGGTTGGGCCCGTAGCGGCGGATCATCTGGACATCGCGCTGGCCCGCCGTGACCCGCAGGCAGACGCGCTCGCCGTCCTGGGCATCGGCGATGCGCCGGTAGGCCACGTAGTCGCGCGGGAAGTGAAACAGCAGATCGCGCTTGGTGCAGATGCCGAGGTTGGGCAGCTTCTCCACCCACTGCGGGCGCTTGCCCTTGCCGCTGCCTTCGTAGGGCGCCTTCAGCTCGCGCCAGTCGGCTCGGGGCGAAGGTGCGCTGGCGGAAGTAGCGGCGCGCGGCGCGGTGCCCGATACGCCTGCCGCCTGACTATGTGACACAGCCCGGGTGCCCGCTGGGCGCGGCTGTGTCCGGTTGGCTCGTTGCATCGGGGGCATCGCCTCGCCCGCGGTTCGCGACGGCGCCCGGCCCCTGCGAACGGCAGGTTGTGCCTGAGCTTGCGCCACCGCCGCAGGGACATCGTCCATTGCCCGCACTGCTTCGAGCGCCCTGAGCGCCTGGGTCACCATGCGCTCGCGGGCTTGCACGTCGGCGGCATCATAACCCGCAAACTGTCGCCCGATCGCGGCGAAGCGCTCGCGCGACTCGCCCGTGTGCGCCTGGTGCTCGCCGCGCTGCGCCCACTCGCCGGCATAGGCCGACAGGCCGTTGATCGCGCCGCGGTTCGCGTAGCCGTTGCGCTGCTCCAGCCGCAGCGGCTTCTCCAGGCGCTCGATTATGTCGCGGATCGTGGGGGGTCTGTGCATCGACGGGGCAGATCGTTCGCAACCCGGCCGCCGTCGCGTCGGTCAGCGGCTCCACAGGCGCGAAACGCGAGGCTTAGAGCCTATCCCAAAAAGGGCGACTGTCATCCTGAGTGGCTAGGCCTCTGGCCGCCACGGCGGTCGCGAGAGCGACCTAGCCGCGCCAGCGAAGAATCTTGGTGGCGAGCTGCGCTGCGCTCGCTAGATTTTTCGGTGGCTAGGTCTTCGACCGCCACGGCGGTCGCGGAGCGACCTAGCCGCTTGGCCTCAGAATGACATTCAGGTGCATCCCTACAGCTTATCAGGATATGCTCTTACCCTAATCTAGCACATTTGGGGAGTTTCGTGAACCAGCGAGGGATGCCGCCGGGATCGCCGAGCGGTTGCCAAGTGCGCTCGCCTGCCCTACGCCACCCGCGCTCCGAGCTGCCCATTGGCCATGCGCTCCAGACGCATGTCCACACCGCAGATCGGGCACGTCATCACGTCGCCCTCTTTGGCGCCCGGCTGCAACGGCACCGCGAACTTGCATACCGGGCACAGCACCGCCACCACCACCGACCGCAGCGAGAACTCATCGAACATCTGCTTATGTATCGCCGGGTCAAGCTGCGTGATGTCCGCTTGCGATCGGATGAGCCGCTCGACGATCCCCGCTTCGGCCACGTTGCCCAGGAACGTCGCCCCCACCAGGGTGCCGTTGCGCCGCACCAGCGATTTGTAAACGCCAACTTCGGCGAACAGCGCCGATTCTTTGCGCAGCCCCGCTCCGGGCGGCGGGTTGTTGACCCCCAGCGCCATGAAGCCTATCTGGTCGATCTGTATCTGGAGATTGCTGATCGCGTCGCCCAGGCTCGCCTTGCCCCCGGCCATGTTATCGCCTGCCGCCTGCCCTTGGCGCCACGCCTTGAGCCAGCCAAACGAAGGCATCCGCCGGCCCACGCTCGCGTCCGGCGCCTCGGTCACGTCGCCCGCCGCATAAACGTCCGCGGCGCTGGTGGCGAGTCTCTCGTCAACCACTACGCCTTTATCCACCTCCAGCCCGCCGCTCGCCGCCAGCGCGCTATTCGCCACGCGGCCAACGCTCAGGCCCACGACCTCGCATTCGATGTCCTGACTCGCCGAGGTGACGACCTTGTCAACCGTGCCCCCAGACCCAACGATCGCTTTGATTTGCTGATTGCGCAGCAGCGTCACGCCGCGCCCCTCCAGGTGCTGCTCGACCAGTTGCCCGGCATCGTCGTCAAGCATCTCCGGCCAGAAGCGCTCGCCGCGCACGAGGTGGCTTACCTTCACGCCCAGCCCCCGCAGCGCGCGCGAAAGCTCAAGGCCGTGCACGTTCTCGCCCGTGACGACCGCATGCTTGGCGCCCCGCGCGTCGGCGGCCAGCGCCCGCGCATCGGCCATCGTGTGCAGGTAATGCACGCCTTGAAGATCCCTGCCCGGCAAGTCGGGCGCCTGCGGGGCGCCGCCGGTGGCGATCAGCAGGCGGTCGTATTTCTGCTCGCTGCCGTCGTCGAGGCTCACCTTGTGATCGGCCGGTCGCAGCGCGGTCGCCTTGCGCCCCAGCACGAGGTTGATCCGGTTGGACCTGTAGAACTCCGGCGGCTTAGCCCACATGCCCGCCTCCGTCTGCGAGCCGGCCGCATAATCTGCTAGCTGTGGGCGATAGTAGAACCCCTCCGCCTCATCGCCGATAATGGTGATGTCGCCGCGCTCGTCGCGGCGGCGGATCATCTCCGCGGCCCGCACGCCCGCGACTCCGTTGCCAATAATCAGATAGCGAGACATGAACGCCCTCCTTCCTGCAACGAGCGAATGGGCGACGATTCGACGCCCAGTCGTGGGCTTCCTGTGTGGCTCGTGAGATTTTTCACGAGCACTAGCTAGCGCTGACGGCCGCGACGCTTGCCGGTCCCAGCACGCCGCGGTGGCGGAAGGGCCCTACAGATCCGCCGGACAGATCCGCCGGCCGCCCCTCGCTCACCAGGTCGCGCTGGCGCGGGGCGAACCCGAGGAGGTAGATAATCTCCAGGATGCCGACCGTGTTCACCAGCAGCATGACGATATACCACAGTGGCTGGTCGCGCCGCGCCGCCTTCCACAGCGCCCAGCCCTTCCAGAAGATGCTCCACAGGAGGACCGGTATCCACACCTGGGGATTGCGAAATAGAAACATCTTGACCTCCTCGCTGGCGCTGCGAGTATGACCGTTCTTAGTTGGGGTGGCAAGAGTGCTGCCGAACCCCTCTCCCCCTCCGAGGGCTTAGCATTACCCACATCTCGCCTGGCGGCGGAACGTGCCTTATGGAGTGCGGGAGCTGCGCTCCCGCTTTCAAAGCGGCGGCGAGCCGCCGCACTCCAAATCGGTCGCCACATTCCCGTTGGCGCAAGGTGAGACCAGCCCGTCGCTTGCCGCGAACCTCCTCTCGATCCGTTCCGCGAGCACGACGTGGGTAATGGTAAGCTCCGAGGGAGAGGTGGGGTGAGGGTGCGGACACAGCGGCTAAGCAGGCGGCTAGTACCTCCTTGCATAAGACGGCGTTATATGGATTCGAGGCAGATTGGCTCGTACGAGCGCAAGATTCGCCCGCCCGGAGGCAGATTGCATAACGCCAACTTTCGCAAGGAAGTACTAGGCAGGCTTCGCCTGCCGCCGTGGCGGCCGAAGGCTTAGCCCGCATTATTCGTGCCCGGTGGCGCAGGCGTCTCGCCTGCGTGCATCCGCCTCATGGTATGAATAGGACGGGTTAGCCACATTTCACCCCCACCTTCGTCCTCCCCCTGGAAAGGGGGAGGAGTCAGTTCGCGAGATCCCAACTTTTCGGTCATACCCGGGCTGGGACTACGCTTGCGTGCCGCAGGGCGATTGTGGTATTATACACGTTGTCGCTGCGGTCCTCGGGGGCGCGTGGGTCGCGCGGCCACATTGAGCGGGCAGGCAGGGCCTCTGCGGCGGGGAGATTTCTCGCCGGCAGGGGTTGACAAGCCTATCCGCGGCTATTATACTTACATTTCGTTGCGCGGATGCAAATCCGTCTTGCACGGAGGGTCACGTCCGCGCTTCGTTGTGGATGCCCTCGAGCGATTCCACCCAGTCTCGCAGTTGCGGGCTGATTATCGCGGGCACGCACATCGATCGAACGGTTGAAAGCGAACCGAGTTGCCGACCATTAACCAACTGGTGAGAAAGCCTCGCAAGCGCCAGCGGACGCGGGTGCGCCCGACGGTGCGCTGGGCGTTGGGCTGGAACTTCAACTCCAAGAAGCGCCGATACGTGCGCGTGCCGGGGCCGCTCAAGCGTGGGGTCTGCACGCAGGTGCGCACGGTCAGCCCGAAGAAGCCCAACTCCGCCCTGCGCAAAGTCGCGCGGGTGCGCCTGACCAATCGCGTCGAGGTCACGGCGTACATCCCGGGCGAAGGGCATAATTTGCAGGAGCACTCGGTGGTGCTCATTCGCGGCGGCCGGGTCAAGGACATCCCGGGCATTCGCTATCATATCGTGCGCGGAGTGCTCGACACCGCGGGCGTTGATGCGCGCCGGCAAGGGCGCTCCAAGTACGGGGCGAAGAGGCCGAAATAGCAAGGCAATGAAAGTGCGGGCTGCGACCGGCGGGGTCGCCCTGCACTTTCCGCATCTTGGGTAAGACCCGATCGAGCGTCGGCATGACCCGGGCGCCGCGCTCGCCAGCGAGGCCCGGCGGACGGCGGCGCAATCGCCGGGCGAGACCCAAGGGAGTAGATAGGAGATGCCGAGAAAGGGAGCTGCGCCTCGCAGAGAGGTCGCGCCGGATCCGATTTTCCACAGCCGGCTGGTGACGGAGTTCATCAACAAGCTGTTGCTGCGCGGCAAGCGGAGCATCGCCGAGCGCATCTTCTACGGCGCGCTCCAGCTCGTCGGCGAGCGCGGCAAGGATCCGCTGGGGGTGCTGGAGCAGGCGCTGCGCAACGCCATGCCCGTGCTCGAGGTGCGGCCGCGGCGGGTGGGCGGCGCCACCTACCAGGTGCCGGTTGAGGTGCGCCCGGCGCGGCGGGTGGACCTGGGCATGCGCTGGATCATTCAGAACGCCCGCGCCCGCTCGGGCAGGACGATGCAAGGCAAGCTGGCGGCCGAGCTCATGGACGCCGCCGATAATCAGGGCGCCTCGGTAAAAAAGCGAGAGGATACGCACAGGATGGCGGATGCCAACAAGGCCTTCGCCCACTACCGCTGGTAGGCCGACCATGGCTCGCGTGCTGCGATCCGAGAGTCCGGCCAGGTCTCGATCACGGTTGACCCACCAGGTGCGGTAGCGGCAGCCTCGGGCGGGACGGATTCGGATCACGCACATGGCACGCGATTTTCCGCTAGACAAAACGCGAAATATAGGCATCGCCGCCCACATCGACGCCGGCAAGACCACCACCACCGAACGCGTCTTGTTCTACACCGGCAAGGTGCACCGCATGGGCGAGGTCGATGAGGGCGCCGCCACCATGGACTGGATGCCCCAGGAGCAGGAGCGCGGCATCACCATCACCTCGGCCGCCACCACCTGCTTCTGGCGCGACCACCGCATCAACATCATCGACACCCCCGGCCACGTCGATTTCACGGTCGAGGTCGAGCGCTCGCTGCGCGTGCTCGACAGCGTCGTCGCCATCTTCTGCGCCGTCGGCGGCGTGCAGCCCCAGTCCGAGACCGTCTGGCGGCAGGCGAACAAGTACCGCGTGCCGCGCATCGCCTATGTCAATAAGATGGACCGCGCCGGCGCCGGCTTTCACCGCGTGCTCCACGCCATGCGCCAGCGGCTGGGATGCCGCGCCGTGGCGGTGCAGCTGCCCATCGGCTCGGAGGCGGAGTTCGAGGGCGTCATCGACCTCATTCGCATGAGGGCGCTCTACTACCCCGACGAGCTGGGCGTCACCGTCGCGGAGCGCGAGGTGCCGCCGCAGCTCATGGAGCGCGCCCAGCGCTTTCGCGAGGCGATGCTCGAGGCCGCCGCCGAGAGCGACGAGGACCTCATGGAGCGCTATGTGGACGGCAAGGAGCTCGACCCCGAGCAGATCCGCGCCGGCCTGCGCCTGGGGACGCTGCGCTACAACATGGTGCCGGTGCTGTGCGGCGCGTCGCTGCGCAACAAGGCGGTGCAGCCGCTGATCGACGCCATCGTGGACTACCTGCCTTCGCCCCTCGACGTGCCGGAGGTGCAGGGCTTGGACCCGGCGAGCGGTCTGACGGTCACCCGGCCGGCGAGCGACACCGAGCCGTTCGCCGCGCTGGCTTTCAAGATCCGGTCCGATCCCTACGTCGGCCGGCTGACCTATTTCCGCGTTTACAGCGGCAGCCTGAAAAAAGGGCAGCAGGTTTTCAATGCCAACCAGGAGCGGCGCGAGCGCGTCGGGCGCATCCTGCGCATGCACGCCAACCGCCGCGAGGACATCAGCGAGATCTTCGCCGGCGATATCGCCGCCGCGGTCGGCCTCGGCAACGTCACCACCGGCGATACCCTGTGCGATGAGCGCCACCCGATCGTGCTCGAGAGCATCCATTTTCCGGAGCCGGTCATCTCCATCGCCATCGAGCCGCGCACCCAGGCCGACCGCGACCGCCTGACCGAGGCGTTGGCGCGGCTCACCGGCGAGGATCCGACCTTCCGGCTGCGCGTCGATCAGGACACCGGCCAGACCATCGTCTCGGGCATGGGCGAGCTGCACCTGGAGATCATCGTCGATCGCCTGCTGCGCGAGTTCAACGTCGCCGCCAATGTTGGCCGACCGCAGGTCGCTTATCGCGAGGCGCTGACCGCCGCCGCCGAGGGCGAAGGGCGCTTCGTGCGTCAGACCGGCGGGCGCGGCCAATACGGCCACGTCGTCTTGCGCGTTGAGCCCTCCGCCGCCGGGGGCGTCGAGTTCGACAGCAAGATTACCGCAGGAGCGATACCTAGAGAGTTCATCCCGGCCATCGAGCATGGTGTGCGCGGCGCGATGGAGGGCGGCGTGCTCGCCGGCTATCCCATCACCGATATCAAGGTTACACTGCTCGGCGGCAGCTACCACGAGGTGGATTCGAGCGACATCGCCTTCGAGATCGCCGGCTCGATGGCTTTCCGCGACGCCGCGGGGCGCGCGCGCCCGGTGCTCATGGAGCCGGTGATGACGGTCGAGGTGGTGGCGGCGGAGGATCGCCTGGGCGATGTCATCGGCGACCTCAACAGCCGCCGCGCCGACATCGTGGGCATGGAGCCCAGCGTCGGCGGCACGCAGACCATTCGCGCCCTGGTGCCACTGGCGGAGATGTTCGGCTATGCCACGGCGCTGCGCTCGCTCACCCAGGGGCGAGCGACGTACACCATGGAGCCATCACACTACCAGGAGGTTCCCGCGCCGATCGCGGACCAGCTGCTGGCGCATACGGTGCATGCCTGAGCACCGGGGCGCGCCCCGCCTGTCCCTGGCGCATGGCGCGCGCGTCGCAGGGCGCACG
>Ga0315280_10009005_pt1 | contig 12948 bp, 13 predicted proteins | sample YL17G06_40_MG_FD_203697 | JGI IMG/M metagenome (GOLD analysis project Ga0315280, IMG submission 203697) | Sediment microbial communities from Yellowstone Lake, YNP, Wyoming, USA - YL17G06_40 | ecosystem: Environmental > Aquatic > Freshwater > Lake > Sediment | place: USA: Wyoming | collected...
CGCGCAGCAACGGGACGAGGTTCGGCTGCTCAAGGCGTTCATGAGGGGCATAGGCGCGTACGGGGCAGACATAAAGACGGGCGGGTTTAGCGGTATGATATGCGAAACCCTCATCATCGCCCGCGAGAATTTTCAGAACGTGCTACAGGATTTCGCGAGATGGAGGGAGGATCGGTTCATTGATGTGGAGAATTACTATGATGGGAGAAGCGAGGAGATTCGCCGCATCTTCATCGAACCTCTAATCGTAATCGATCCCGTAGACAAGGGGCGTAACCTAGGCGCAGCAGTGCGTCCGGCTCAGCTTTGGAATTTTGCTGCGGCCTCAAGAGTTTTCCTTGAGAGGCCATCCGTATCGTTCTTCGTAGAACCAAAGATCACACCACTCACGAAAACAGAATTTCACAGAGCGGTCGCGACTCGTGGCTCGGCCATTCTTTGTGTTGCCATGGGGAAAATTGATGCGGTGGTCGATATCTTGTGGAGCCAACTTTTCAGGACTCAGAGGGCTCTGGTTCATCTGCTTGAGAACAGCGATTTTGAGGTGATAAGATCTTCGTCGTGGACTGACGAGAAGTCATTGAGCATTCTACTGTTCGAGTTGGCGTCAGTGCAGCTTCCTCTCTCGAAGAGGCATCGCGGACCACCGGTATCTAGGCTTGCGGAGAGTTCCGCTTTTGTCTCAAAGCATTTCAGAGAAAAGGATACGGTTTCGGGTCCATGGATTGAGGATGATCGCTGGTTCGTTGAGAAGAAAAGAGCTATCGAATCGGCTCAGCATTTGCTAACATCAATTCTGCGTTCGGGCGGATCAAACGTGGGTGTGGCGCCGTTATTGGTCGAGGTCTTCAAGAAGAATGCTGAGATTCTTGAAGGCAATGAGGTCGGGCCTCTGCTTTCAAGGAATCAGGAGTTCGCCAAGTTCATGAGAACGTTTCTTGCTGGAAGGCCTACGTGGCTTGCCTGACTACGAGACAATTCCTATAACGAAACTGGCAGGCACTCGCTACGCCAGAATACTCACTTATCCTGTTTCTGATGAAGTGAAGCTAGGGGAGAGAGTAAGAGAGCTCTCTGCTCTGGGGATTTCCTCACTGTGCTTCAGCGGTTCTTCCCTTATTGACGGGATTCCGGTGCTCGGCAAGGGGTGCGTTGGGATTGTCACGCTGGCAGAGCTTGATGGAATTCCAGTAGCGTTGAAGATCAGGCGTGACGATGCTGACCGGCCTACGATGGCGAACGAAGGAAGACTACTGCGGCTTGCAAACAGCGTGAACGTGGGCCCCCAATTGATCACGGCAACAAGAGATTTCCTCGCAATGCAGTTCTTCAATGGGGTTCCGCTCTTCAGGTGGGCGGAAGGTCAAACAGCAAGCGACGTACGAGCAACCAGGAAGATGCTCGGAGATCTTCTATGGTCATGTTTCAGACTGGATGCAATTGGGTTGGACCATGGGGAGCTGAGCCACGCTCCCAAGAATGTTCTGGTCAATAGGGCTGGCGAGGCGTGCATAGTGGATTTCGAGAGTGCGAGCACTACTAGGCGCGTTGCAAACGTGACTTCGCTGCTCCAGTATTTCATGTTCGGTCGAATATCGAAGGGAGTTCGGGCGTCAAAGATTTTTCCCAAAAAGCGAACGATACTCAAGATTCTTGGCGTGTATAAGCAGCAGCCATCAGTGGAGAACTTTACGACTATTCTGCGAGCGCTGCGGCTCGAATGATGAAAGCTTATTATCAATGCTCGTTCGTTTTTGCGCGGTGCGGGGCCGTCGTCTAGAAGAGATCAAAGCACAACTCTGGACAGCTTGGTCTGGGAACACGATTCCGCCAACAGGATACCAGAGCGCAAATGCGCGCGGTGAACCTGGGGCGCTGGCGACTCCAAGAACAAGCACAGGTCTTGGGGCCAGAGGTCGTGGGTTCAAATCCCACCGGCCCCACCACAACAATGCAATAGGGCACAATGTTTTTACCGCAGAAACGACTTATTTTCAACCGGAAATGAGCTCGTTTGAAGGAATCTCCGTACGCACACCTGCTGAAAGACCCAGACTTCAAGCGCTGGGTTGACAACATCAGAAGAGGCAGCGCATCGTACGGATACGAGATGCTGCGGCGGATGGGCTATGTCGAGAAGCGGTTCAAGAAGAGCCCGAAAGATTTCTCCAAGATGTCCCAGAAGCAGGCAACTGATTTCATCCTTGACCTCGTTGGAAAGCTTGAGGACGAGAAGAAGAGCGGAACTTACATCTCAAACATTGTGAAAGCAATCCGCTCGTGGCTCGATTACAACGGTGTTCAGATCCAGCAGAAAATCAAGATTTCCAACAGAGATGACTTGACAAAATTCGCAGACGAGAGGCCTCCCACTCAGCCGGAATTGAGGCAGATAATGAACGCTGCCGATTTGCGGATAAAAACTGCATGCGCTCTCGTAGCTTTCAGCGGGATGCGAATTGAAGTGCTAGGCAACTATCTCGGAGAGGACGGGCTGAAGGTGAAGGACTTTCCTGAAATGGTGATGAAGAGGAACGGAATCGAGTTCAACGATACGCCCACGATGGTAATCATAAGAAAGAATCTGTCCAAGACAAAGAAGCAGTACTTTTCATTCCTTTCAGATGAGGGATGCGACTATCTCAAGCAGTATTTAGAACTCAGAATGCGCAAGGATGAGAAGCTGACTCCTGAATCACCAATCATGACACCTACACGCAGCCATCTAAGAGGAGAACACATCAGGACGACAAACGTCGGAGACCTCATGAGGAAGGCCATACGCAAGGCGGGATTCCAATGGAGGCCCTACGTGCTGAGGAGATTCTTCGACACGAGGCTCATGATGGCAGAGTCAGACGGTTTGATAATACATGACTGGCGTGTTTTCTTCATGGGACACAAGGGAAGCATCGAAGCAACGTACACAGTGAACAAGGGACTGCCGAAAGATGCCATAGAGAAGATGAGGGATTCTTACAGGAAGGCTGCCGAGAAATACTTGGAGACATCGAAGAAAGAAAAGAGCACTGATGAAATGCTGACAAGGATGAACAGGCAGTTCCTTACTTTGATCGGGTACAGCGAGAAGGAGATCGAGGCGCTTGGCAATTTGTCGCAGAAATCAGAGGAGGAAATACAGCAATTGATGAAGCAGAGGCAGATGGCATCATTAGGACTCAATGGGAACGGGAAACAGAAAGTGGTTTCAATGACCGATGTGAAGGACTGGGTCTTGCAGGGCTGGGAGTATGTCAACGAGCTGCCTAATGGTGAGGCAATAATAAGACTGCCAGAGAACTGAACACACGAAGAACCTCTCTGTCTTATCTATTACATGGCGGCTCATCTTTTGCAGGTGGATGTAAATGACAGTTAGTGAATCGGCCCCGAGCCCCGAACATCAGAAACTTGTAGGTCATCTCATAAAGTGGATGAAAGCAGAAGGCTTTGAGATAAGATGCGCAAACTACGACGATTACGAAGCATGCGCTGAGGTCAAGAACTACATTCCCGATGCAAGAGGGTATCGCTCTGATGTTGGATTGATCTGTTATGGTGAATCGAAAACAGAGCATGACGTTGACAACGAGCATTCGAGACAACAGTTCAAGGAGTTCGCGCACCGATTCATGAAGGAAGGGAAGTCTGAGGGCAAGCAGTGTCCTTTCTACATAACAATCGAGCAGGGTACGGAAGCCGCACTGAAGGAAGTTCTCAGCGAGCTCGATCTGCTGGAGAAACCGCATGTAAAATGGAAATCATTTGAAGTCTGATACGCTTCGAACAACGAAGAGACTTTGTCAGCCCGAAGACGAAAAACTAAACGAAACCTGTCCAAGATAGATTCTGCAGGGTATAATGGTCGAAACCTGCAAACATCTAATAGAGGAACCAGTCGTTATGTTTCGGTGACGGACTTGTGAATGGAATGATGCCAGCCCACACTGCAAGCACCATCATGTCTGCGCTCATGCCATAACTAGATTTCCAGGCGGGATCAGCAAGTATGCCTCTTGTAAGTATCAATCCGAATCCGAGAACTATGAATGTCAGAATGATTCCGACTGCGTACTGGGTTCCCATCGGCTCTTTCGCCATTTGGCCTTCCCAGTCTTTTGACAAGCAACTCTACCTCCAAGAATCGATCTCCCTGAGCTGGCGACGGAGAACTCGGATTTCCCGCCTGAACTTGATTGACAAGACTAGCAGGACCCCTATGATTATGACAAGTAGCAGGAGCGATTTCCACTTTTCGTTTTCGTCTTTGTAGATACTCATTTCTTCGATACCAGCTCCAATACTTTCTTGATGATGTCTTCCTGAATTTTCGAGGAAGTCGGGATTTGCACTGATTGTTGCAGGGTCTTTCCCCGCTGCAGGGCTACGTTCCAAATCAGGATTGCAATGATTCCGATCAGGGTCGCAGTGGCAGCCACGCTGATGATTCGTGAGAAATCGAATGAGCTCGCAGAATACAGGCCGATGACTATTGAAAGAATCAAACGCGGTATGGGATGGAAGTGGAACATCTTCGACCTGCCGAATGCGACGTACAGGAAACTGGAGATTGCAAGGAATGATGCGAATGGTGAGAACTGGACTAAGAACAGCTGGAATAGATAGCTTAGGTTCATCTACTATCCGTTATCTACTTTCTACCAACATGCTTATAAGATTATCTACTATCTACTTTCTACTGATTGCTGTTGGCGAAGGTCAAGGTATCATTCACGATCGATGAGCAGGTTGCAAAGGAGATCGATGGGTATCTCAGAGAATTAGTTACTGAGGCGGCCAAGTCAGGAAAGCCGATCCCCAAACAGTCGAACGTCTACGAGGGGATTGTCAAGAAAGGTTGGGAGTCGGTAAAGAGGAACAGGAAGTGATTTCTTTTGCGAAGACTCGTTACAATCAATTTATTGTCACGCTACAAATTATTAAGTAGAGATTTCGGAGAGCAACGTGAAGAGTGATTTTGGTAGTGTGCAGATGAAACCGGAGACCGAGTATGAGACCCGTAGGGATCTCATCGATGTCATGCTGAAGAAAGCCGGATGGGACCCGAAGGACATCACGAAAGTCATCCAAGAAGTCGATACAAAACAATCCGATTTCAAGACTAGAAATTACAAGACTCGTTCAGAAACTCTGAAGACTGCAGCTGAAAAGGCATACGCAGACTACCTTCTGTTGGACGGCAGCGGTTCGCCTCTGGCAGTGGTCGAAGCCAAGCGAACAACAAAGGACCCTGTTCTCGGTCAGGAACAGGCCGAAGAATATGCTGACGATACCAAGAAGCAGACTGGAAAAGACGTTTTCATTTTCCTGACGAACGGTTTTGAGATTTGGTTTTGGAATAGACCGCACGAAACGATACGAATGGTAAAAGGCTACCACAGCCTGGGAGACCTTGAGCGCATAAGATTCCAGAATGCGTCGAAGAAAAATCTTCGTGATATCCCAATCAATCCGAAGATCGTCGACAGACCGTATCAGCTTGAAGCAGTGAAACGCGTCACGGAAGGGATTGAGAAAGGCAGACGGAAGTTCCTGATCGTTCAGGCGACTGGAACTGGCAAGACCAGAGTTGCAATGGCAATTATCGATGTGCTGCTGAAAGCAAACAGGGCGAAGAAGGTTCTCTTTCTTGCAGACCGGAAAGCGTTGAGGGATCAGGCTTTCAACGACGGCTTCAAAGTCTACTTTCCCGATGAGTTGAAAGACAGGGTATTCACAGGAACGCTTGACAAGAACAAACGTCTGTTCGCTTCGACGATTCAGACATTTATGGACTGTTACCAGGAGTTCTCAATCGGCGATTTTGATGTGATTATTTCTGACGAGAGTCATAGATCGATTTACAACAAGTGGAAAGACGTTTTCACATATTTCGATGCGATCGAGATAGGCCTGACCGCTACTCCAGCTGACCTTATCGACAGGAACACATACCGCTTCTTTGACTGCGAGGATGGAAATCCAACCGTTCTCTACACATACGAACAAGCGGTTGAGGAGGGATATCTTGCCCCGTACAATGTCTATGAGGCGCGAACGCATTTTCAAATTTCTGGAATCAAGCCCGAAGACGTCCCTAACGAAGTGAAGAAGGAGCTTGTCGAGAGAGGCATAGAACCTGAGGACATCAACTTCGAAGGCACTGACATAGAGAAAAAAGTCGCAGTAATCGGAACCAACGAGGCCATTGTAAAGGAATTCATGGAGAACTGTGTCAACGATGTCACGGGGACGCTGCCTGCTAAGACAATTTTCTTTGCTGTTTCCAAGAAACATGCTAAGCGTTTGTGGGAGGCCTTCAACAAGCTTTATCCCGAGTACAAGGGGGAACTTGCAAGGTACATCATCTCCGAGGACCCCAGAGCCCAGCAGCTTCTGAAGAAGTTCAAAAAGGAAAGCATGCCTCGGATTGCGATTTCAGTAGACATGCTTGACACGGGAATCGACGTTCCTGAGGCTTGCAATCTTGCATTCGTCAAGCCAGTGTTTTCGAAGATCAAGTTCTGGCAGATGATAGGGAGAGGCACAAGAGTGGACGCTACCTGCAAATTCAAGGATTGGCTGCCGAACGAGAAGAAAGAGGATTTTCTGATTTTCGATTTTTGGAAAGTGTTCGACTGGTTCGACATGCACCCAGAGGGCAGGGAGGCAAAGCCGACCGAGGCAGTGCCAGCGAAGATTTTCCTTCTGCGAGTAAGACAGCTTGAACATTTCCTAAGGCACAAGAATCTGAAGAAGGCGGAGCTTGTAAAGCAGAAGATTCTTCGAGATATCGGCGATCTACCTAGAGATTCGGTGGCGATTAAGGATGCTGCAAGAGACCTTGAGCAAGCCCAGTCGCCCGCATTCTGGATAAGAATCGGCGTCAGGCCGCTACGATTCCTACGAACTCGAATCACGCCGTTGATGAGGTACAAACCCGGCGTTGACCCGAATCAGATGTCCTTTGAGCTAAAGGCCGAGCAACTTGGCCTCGCTGTGTTGGAGAAGAACAAAGCCGAACTTGAGAGGCTAAAGCAAAGCATCGGCGAGATAATGGACTACCTACCGTTTACAATCAAGGAGGTCAAGGAGAAGGAGAGACTGATCAACGAAGTTCAGAAAGCTGCGTTCTGGAAAAGCGTGACCTACGAGGACGCGCAGATGTTGCTTGAAGAACTCGCTCCGCTCATGAAGTACAAGAGAACAGAACCCCGTCCGCCAATAGTGCTCGATATAGACGACGTCATACAGGAGCGAGAATATCTAGACTACGGGCCACTTACTGCGCCGAAATCAATTCTTGCGAAAACGTACATGGAAAGAGTCGAGAAGCGTATCAAGGAACTGGCCGAAAGCCATCCGACAATGCAGAAGATTATGCGAGATGAGATTATCACCGAGAGAGACCTAGTAGAACTTGAGAAAACCCTGAACAGCCCAGAGTTGTACGTAACCGAGGAGACGCTTCAGAAAGCATACAAGCAGCCGAAAGGAACGCTTGTCGAATTCATCAAGAAGATACTTGGCCTTTATGAATTCCCGGACCCAGAAAAGAAAATAGACGAAGCTTTCAAGACGTTCATGATAGAGAAGAATTATCTCAATGCAGACCAAGTTAATTTCATGAGAACCATCGAGACTGTTTTCAGCAAGAAGCATCACATAGAATACGGCGACCTCTTCGAACCACCATTCACGAACTTCGGGCCGAATGCGCCAGTGCCGCTTCTGCAAAAGGATGATTTGGACGAAGTCCTGAGTATATGCAAGAACCTAGAGACGGAGGTGTTTACTCATGCTGGACCCTGAACTGAAATCGAAGATAAACAAATTGTGGAATGCATTCTGGTCAGGAGGTTTGAGCAATCCACTTCCGAACATCGAACAAATTTCCTATCTCATTTTCATGAAAAGACTGGACGAATTGGACACTCATCACAAGATGGCTGCCCAATCAAGAGGGCAGAAGTACAAGTCAGTTTTCGAAGGTCGTGAGAATTGCAGATGGTCTGAATGGAAGCACATGAGTGCAGAGCCGATGTTCAAGCACGTGAACGAGATTGTTTTTCCATTTATCAAGAACCTGCACAATGGCTCGGATGTCCTTTATTCCGAGTACATGAAGGACGCCACGTTCATCATACCTAAGGCTTCGCTTCTGCAGGAAGCCGTCTCCATCATTGATGACATCAAGGTTGTCGGGGAGAAACCGGACATTTAGGGGGACATCTACGAGCTTCTTCTTGGAGAGCTAAAGACATCTGGGAAGAACGGGCAATTCAGAACGCCTAGGCACATAATCAGAATGATGGTGGAACTTGTTGACCCGGACATTGGGGAGAAGATATGCGACCCTGCCTGTGGAACTGGCGGTTTCCTGATTGCGGCGTATCAGCACATCCTGAAGAAGTACACGACTCCTGACATGGTCAAGATTGATGAAGATGGAACGCCTCATAATCTCATAGCAGACAAGATTGTCAAGAAGGAACACTGGAATATTCTCTCGAAAGAAACATTCTACGGTTTTGATTTCGAGATTACAATGATTCGGATTGCTCTCATGAACATGATTCTGCACGGCATCATGGAGCCTAACATCAAGCAGATTGACACGCTTTCGAAGAGGTTTGACCAGAAGTCAGTCTACGATGTTGTATTCGCTAATCCTCCATTCGCTGGATACGTAGACAAGTCTGACATCAATGACAACTTCAAGCTTGACACGACGAAGACCGAGCTGCTGTTTGTCGAGTTGTTCCACAATCTGCTGAATGTGGGAGGCAGGGCTGCCGTCATTGTACCCAATGGCGTTCTTTTTGGTTCATCGAATGCCCACGTCAAAGCGAGGCAGTTGCTCTTAGAAAACTCGGATCTTCAGGCCGTTATCTCGATGCCTTCGGGAGTGTTCCAGCCGTATTCTGGCGTAGGGACTGCAGTGCTTGTCTTCGTGAAGGGTGGGAGTACTGAGAATGTCTGGTTCTACGATATGAAAGCAGACGGTTTCAGCTTGGATCAGAAGAGGGATTTTGTTGACGGCAAGGGCGACATACCTGACATCATCAAAAAGTTCAAAGGGCGTACCAAATCGGCTCAGAGTATTCTTGTGCCCTTTTCAGAGATAAAGAAGAGTGACTACAATCTCTCCATATCACGCTACAAGAAGGTTGAGCATGAGGAAGTATCGTACGAAGAGCCCGAAGTTTTGATTGAAAAAGCTTCGCAATTAGAGGAAGAGATTGCGAAGGATTTGCAGGAACTAAAAGCGATGGTCTAGATGAACGATGTGATGATCGATCTTGAAGAATCCCCCACTACATGGCCACGCGTGGAAATCGGCAGCATCTGTGAGGTTTCTGGAGGATTCGCTGCCCCAAAAGGTGAAGAGCCGTTTGCGAATGGGACCATTCCATTTGTCAGAATGCAAGATCTCGGCAGGTATCACAGAACCACGAATCTTGTTGAGACTAAGGACAAGCTAAACCACGATTTTGTAGCAAAACGCAGACTCCGAACTGTCCCAAGAGGATCCATTCTACTCCCACGAAGTGGCTCCGTTAGTCTAAACCACAGGGCAATTTTGGGAACCGATGCATGCATAGTTAGTCATATTTGCGCTCTCACGCCCAAGCGAAGCGACGTCGATAATCAATACTTGTACTGGGCTTTGTGCAACTTCGACATGCGCAGAATCATGAGAAAAACGACTGGTTTGGATGCTATCACATTTGAGGACGTCAAACTTGTGCGCATTCCTCTGCCTCCGCTTAATGTTCAGAGAAGCGTTTGCGCTGTTCTGCAAAAGATTGAAACCGTTCTGCGAAAACGGGACCAAGCAAACCAGCTCACCAACAAGGTCATCCAGTCAGTCTTTCTGAAGATGTTTGGAGATCCTGTAACTAATCCGAAAGGTTGGGATACCCGCCTACTAGGTGAAGTTTCCCATAAAATTGTTGACGGCACTCACAGGACGCCAAGGTATGTAGATCATGGAATTCCATTTCTGACAATCAAGAACATAATCAAGGGAGAGTTCGACCTCAGGAATGTGAAACACATAACACAGGGGGAGCATCAGGAGCTAATCAAACGATGTAGACCAGAGAAGGGTGACATTCTATACAGCAAGGACGGCACGTTGGGAGTGGCGAAAGTAATCGACATAGATCTAGAATTCAGCATATTCGTCACTCTCGCACTGATCAAACTCGATAGATCAATCGTGAACTCTCTATTCCTGGAAAAGGCGCTCAACTCAGTCTCGTTAAGAGCAAAGGCCCTCGAATTTGCCAAAGGCATGGCACTGCGTCATCTTCACCTCGAAGACATAAAGAAAATCCTAGTTCCAGTTCCTCCGATGGACTTGCAAGCAAAATTCGTTTCAACAATCGAAAAGCTACAGATGCTTGGGCTCCGACAGCGGGAGAGTACCCAAGAAATCAACCAACTCTTCTACTCTGTCATGCAGAAAGCGTTCAGAGGCGAATTGGTGAGCTAGATGCTGTTTCTTCTAAGGGATCAATGGAAGAAACTGAACAAAGAGATATGGGGTTCTTTGGAAAAACGCAGGGCCGCTCCAGCAGACATGTTTATCGAATTATTGCGTTTTGGACGAAGAATCCTAGAGATACAGGTTGACATCGCCGCTGATACAGCTCTGTCTGATCCTAATCTTGCTAGAGAAGAATTCCTGAATCTCCCTGAACCTCAGAGCGAAGCGAAATGCGTTGAGCTCTTAGAAGGATACTATGGCATCCTGCGCGAGTTCAAAGACGGAAAGATGGCTGAGAATTATCGGCAGGAGTTGGCTGAATATGTTGAAGAGCACAATCTACGTTATGTGCTCACGAATGACTGCAAACTGAAGCTCTCTCTGGAGGGTCTCCTAGTTTCAGGATACTCGAAACTGCGCACTTTGGTATCCAATCAAACGACTCTGACTCAAGCTCTATCTCAGTTAGACGAAAGTGTTTCTCGCCTGGGAGCGACAACACAGGAGGAAAGGAATGCTATAGGGATTGCCACTAACTTGCTTGAAGGAATTGCAAAGGACAAGACCGTTAATCATGAGCCCACACTAGGAAAGGCAATTGAAGGATGTAATGTCTTTCCTCACGAGGCCTTGCGAACATGTGTAAAGAACTTCTACAGGTTCGCATCCGATTACCCGAACATTAGACATGCTGGGACTCCTTCTAACAAGATACGAGAACTCAAGAAGGATGATGCCTTACTGTTCGTTAGCCTTGCTTTGGCGTTCGGACTGTATGTTTTCGATAATGACTCGACACAATCGATTATTGTGGGAGACCTGTAAACTACCCTCGGACTATCCCGCTGAATCCTAGCTTCCTTAGCTCCTCCAGCTTTTTTCTTCTCTTTTCAGCATCTATGGCACTGCCCTCTTCCCAGGCTCTCTTTATTTCGCTGGCAGATTTTCCACAGTTGGAACACTTCTCGCTCATCAGCTCAAATCCTTCTGACTTTTTGACAGCAGTCGTGCTTTTTGCCACTGCGCTTCTGGTGCTCCTCAATTCGGTGTGTGCTGGCCAAGTAAGGGCTTCCAGTGTCTCCCCGTGGCAGAACGGGCACTCTGCTTTGATCTTAGTGTGAGGTTTCATGATGCACCTTTCAATCTAAGATTTGTATTTTGGGCACGATAAAATCTGCTGACCTGTTCCATGTTTCCGTCTAATACCGAATTCCTTGCAGACAACCTATTCGGGAAATAAATTCAGACGGTGCAAAACGCAACTATTTATTGTTTCAAGTAGTATAGCAACATGAAGAATCAAAAATCAGAAACTTTGGTTCACATTTATGGCCGCAGTGAGTCGGAAGCACGCAAAGACAGGATTTTGGAACGCTAAGGTTAGAGAGTATTATGTTAGAAAGCTTGGCATTTCTCCCACTATCCTGAAACTGATGGAGAAGAGGATCGTTCACGACATACCCGCTCTGACAGGAGGGCGTGCAAAGTCACTCAAAGGAACTGGCATTTGGAAAGCTCTTTTAGCGGATTTTGGCGAAGCTGCGGCGAGCTGGTTTCTCGAAACCAACGAAGCATTGTTCCTAGTGAAGTTGCGCTGGGTTGAGTTTCCACTCAAGGTGGGCCAAGGGATTGACATTATGGGCTTCAGGAAGTCGACAGACGACATCGCAGTCTCAGAGGCAAAGACGATCAGCAGCCGAAACATTTCTTCGACAATCGGGGAACTCGGTGACCAATTGTGCAAGCAGAGAATCGAAAAGGACCTTGATTTGCCATTATTGGCATACGGCTCAAAAGGGTGGCTGGTAGATAAGCTCGTCCAGAAGGGTATCATTGCCGAAGAAAAAGCGGAGGAAATACTCAACAAGACGCAGTATCTGCGGTACGGCTTCGTTTTTCACCCCGAGACCGATAAACCGCCTTCGTACACTGATGCTGTAAAAAGGCTGCAGTCGGAGGGCCTGCCCATTCGCTTCATAGACTACTCGCTTGAGAACCTTGATCATGAAATCAAGTCGCTTGTTGAGGTTCTTGCAGTTCCAAAGGGGCTGGTGAAGTGATGCAGAGGCTTATCGACCCACTCATAGAGTATTCCGGTCTCACTCAGACAGGGAAGATAGAGAAACTGAACGATGCAGTCCAAGTTATCGTTAGAATGAAGAGAATCAAAACCTTAGAGTTCTTCACCGAAGCGAGCCGCACACGCAGCATCAATGAAGTGTACAAATCAGTCAACGTTCTTTCAGGTGATGCGGTGAAACTGAGCCTCTTCGGACGACTCACTTATTTTCGGGAAGGTTTCCGGTCGAAGGTGGCCAAGCGCAAATGGTACGAATACTTCATCATGGCTGCACGGAACTATCAGAAGGTGTTCGAACTCGGCCGAAGGATTCCTGATGAGATAGGGAAAAACAACCTCTACATGTATCTATTCATGGCCGCCGCCGAGTTTC